>JAESFT010000492.1_pt1 | contig 22945 bp, 22 predicted proteins | sample 9269451 | NCBI WGS metagenome assembly JAESFT01 (sample SAMN14502557, study PRJNA617106) | algae metagenome | isolation source: Scytonema hyalinum WJT4-NPBG1 and co-occurring heterotrophs from well... | place: USA: Mojave Desert, Joshua Tree National Park, California | collected 2006-05-25
TCCAGCACGCCCTCGTGCGCATGCCGGAGCGGATCGAATGGGACGAGGCCGCGGAGCTCAAGGGTCACAAGCCGGGCGTCGAGGACGATTCGGCCGGGGTGATCGCTCACTAAAGCCAATCCCTTCCGTTACGACAGAAGCCCCTGGACTCCGGTCCAGGGGCTTCTTTTTTGATGAAAAACGCCAAAAAACGGCTGATTTCAGCCACTTCGGGGCTTGCTTACGGACAAGCTTTGCGCCAAACGAGTGGTCCCTGAAACGGTGGACCATTTCCTTTGCGACCGCCGTGATCACTGGAGGATATGACTATGAATAAAGGCGAGCTCGTTGCGGCCGTCGCCGACAAGGTGGGCCTTTCGCGTGGCCAGGCTGGTGACGCGATCGACGCCGCCATCGAGGCGATCACCGGCGCCCTGAAGAAGGGCGATGAGGTCAAGATCGTCGGTTTCGGCACGTTCGTTGTAACCAACCGCGCTGCCGGAGAGGCGCGCAATCCGCGCACCGGCGAGAAGGTCAAGGTTCCCGCTTCCAAGACCCCGAAGTTCCGCGCCGGCGCGGGCCTGAAGGATGCCGTCAACGCCAAGTAATCGCTTTTTGAGCGATGCTTGCTTGCGAAAGAAGGCCGACAGCGCTTGCGTTGTCGGCCTTCTCTTTTTATGTCAGGCCGGTCGGGCGGTTAGCTCAGTTGGTAGAGCTTCGGTTTTACACACCGCAGGTCGGGGGTTCGAGTCCCTCACCGCCCACCATCTCCCTGACAAGCAGCCTCCACCGCACCCATCCATTCAGGGTGAGCGGCTTTCTTCGTCCTCCGTCAGCCTGTCGAGCACTTTCTCCGGCGCGACGTGCCGCTCCAGTTCGTGGAGGGTCGGGTCCTGAGCCTCCTTGATGCCGAGATGCTGGGCGATCGCGCGTGTGAGCGTCAGGAGACGGGTGATCTCATGCTCCGAGAGCAAATTGGTCTGGAGATCGAGTTCCGAGCGGCGGTCCGCCTCCTCGGCTGCCCGGTTCTGGCTGATGAGCACGAAGGTTGAGAGGAAGATCGCCTCCACCGACGCGAAGGTCGCCAGGATGACGAAGGTCGGGTCGAACGTGGGAACGCCGGGGACAATCCCAAGATTGGCTGCCACCCATCCTCCGACCAGGACGAGGTGGACGTAGACGAAGGCCATGCTGCCGGTAAAGCGCGTGATGACCTCCGCAATGCGCTCCTGGAGTCCGGCCCGTCTCTCCTCCTCTTGCCGCTTGCGCCGCAAAGCGTTGATGTTGCGCTCCAGCACCGACGTGAAGCCGGGCGGCTGGGTCGGAGGTGTACTTGGGCTCTCTCGCCGTACTCTCACCTTTGACTCCAACTCGGTTTTCCTCACGGCATCTTCCCCAACTCAGGCCTGAGTGACTGAATAAGAACGACTGGTCTTCTGAAGAAGTTCAGGGTTCGATTAGGGCAGGTCGGGTTCGGACGAGCGAGGATGGGTTGGAACGCCGCACCCCAATTGGTGAAACATTCAAGTCTGGTCCGGGTTTGGAAGCATCCCTCCAAGGATTGCTCCTGAGACTTCACCCGCTCCAACCGATGCTGGAGCGGGTTTTTTCTTGGAATGCATCCGGCCCGGACGGGACCTTACCGCATGGTCTTCTGCATCTCTTCGAGCATGGCGATGTGCTCGCGGATATGCCCACGGGCCATCTTGGCGACGTTCATGTGCTCGCGGTTCTGCGGGTTCGACTGAAGATAGCGCTCCTGGACCTGGAGCAGGTCGCGATGGCCCTGAAGCTGCGCCTGCAGGTACATCTTGTCGAAATCAGCACCGGCCTGCTGGCTCTGCATCTTCTGCATCATGTCGCGTGTCGACGCATCCATCTGCATGGGCGGCATGCTGGTGCTGGATTGATTGGATTGGCCGCCGGTCGAGCCGGTTGCGGCGGTCGCGGCAGGTTCCATCATCGAGCGGAGCACTTCCGAGAGAGTGGTCTGCTCCTGAACCTCGAAGTTCGCGAAGCGCTTCAGATCCTCGTTGCGCACCTTGTTCATGGCGATGCGGCTCGATTCGAGAGCTACCATCCCAAGCTGCATGGTCTGCTGCATGTGCTGCATATCGGCTTGGCTCATCTGCCCGCCCGATTGGTTCATCGGCATGGTCCCGGAAGAGCCCGAAGGCATGGCCGGGGAGGAGCCACCGGTCTGGGCCAGGGCTGGGGCGACAACGAGCGCGGCGGCAAGGCCGCCGAGTAGGGCACGACGATCCATCTTCATCTCCTGCAGAAATCCCGGCTCGGCCGCGACACGCTGGAGAAGCGCTCGACTCTGGGCCGCCGTTAGGGGCCGAACGCGATCGCTGCTGCTTTGTTTCAGCTGGGCTTTAATCGAGCGGTGCGGGCGATAGGGAATCTTGCCAGGATCCGAGCAGCAGGAAACCGGCGCTGCGACCGGTTCGAACAGGCTTTGAGCTGCAAGGAAAAGATTGGTCGGAGCGGCGGGATTTGAACCCACGACCCCTAGTCCCCCAGACTAGTGCGCTAACCGGGCTGCGCTACGCTCCGACTGCCGAAAGGCTTGGTTCCTCTAACTTTTAACGGGCGCTCGCGCAACCCCTGAAATGGGGCGCGGGGCGGAAAGGCATCCTCGAGGTCATCGGGGAGGGAAGGACCCAAGAGTTGAAAAGCGCAACCGGGCAAGCTCAGTCGAAGTCTACGACTGAGGGCCGGTCCAGGCTTCGATGGCCTGCTTCAGACCGTCCGGTAGATCGGTCGCGGCCTTGCTGTCCGGCGTTCCCGGGGACGCAAGTTCCGAAAGGAGCACCCGGTACGTCTCGGTCTTTTCCTGGGCCGTGTCGTAGCCTTCAGCCGATGTGTCGTCCGGCAGGCCCGAGAAGAGACAAAGCAGTGCGAGAATGGCGCGCATGTTTCGGCTCCATCTGGTTGTCGTTAGGGAAGCACGGCCAAGGTGGCATTTTCCCGGTGAACGGGGTGTGCGCGAAAACACGTCGGCTGCGGATCCGAATCGGGCCGGAATGAATGCTTAACCATTCCCGGGGAGAAGAGTAGGTGCCGGGGCCGAGCCGGGATACAAATTCCCGTGAGAGCGTCCCACGGCGCCCCCAAGTGCCACAACGCTCTCGGCAGCCGACTTCACCGCGGCTGCTTCACTTCGTGTCTTTGCACAGCCCCGCCCTTGCGCGGGGTTTTTTATGGACGGTTCAGAAGGGTCCGCGCTTCGCAAGGGCTTCGAAACCGTCTCGCAGCTGCTTCAGGCGATCCTCATAGGCGTTGTTCAGGCAGGCCCTGTCCTCGCCACAGGCTTCGCGCCGTTTGAGCCAGGCGACCTGGGTGTCGTCCATGTCGCTGCGGGCGCCCATGCCGAGAAGAGGCTTGAGCTGCGTATAGAGGACGGCCATCTCGACATCCAGATCGTTTAGCGCCCGGTCCGCGCAGATGGCTTTCTCGTCTTTGCTCTGAGCCTTGGCGCAATCGAAGCTCGCGGCTTGGACGGGTTGCCAGGGCGTGGACAGAAGGCCGGTGATCGCCGCGATGCAGAGGGATTTTCCTGTCATGGAACCGATCCTCGGATGAACTCAAGCTTCGGGAAGAACGATCCGCGCCCGAGGAGGCTCCAGGTACGGCCGCGCCTTTTTGGATTGAGCTTAACGAAGGATGAAGCAGGCGTCGGTCACCGACGGACGGCCGAAGCCTCGCCCGACAGAGCAAGACGCAGGCCGAGGCCTACCATAATGAGACCGGCACAGCGCTCCTGCCAGGCGATCAGACCCGGCCGACGGGACAGCCATTCGCCGATCGTCCCGGTTCCGACCGCCACGGCTCCGAGGACGAAGAACCCTGAAACCTTCTGCACGCCGCCGAGAAACAGCAGCTGCGCCGTGACCGGCCAATCCTTGCCGGGATCGACGAACTGGGGAAGGAAGGCAAGCATGAAGACCATGGCCTTCGGGTTGGTGAGATTGTTGATCATGCCCTGGCGCAGGGCTGCGAGGTCCGATACGGGTTTGGGCGCCGTTCGCACGAGGCTGTGAGGACCGAACGAACCGATCAGAAGCTTGGCCCCGAGCCACACGAGATAGGCCGCTCCCGTCCAGCGAAGCAGCTCGAAGGCCAGCGGCGAGGCCTGGATCAAGGACGTGACGCCCAGGGCCAGGAGCGGAAGCTGGACGAGACCTGCCAGCAGGGTCATGCCGACGGCCGTCAGGACGGCGGTGCGCCGGCCTTGTCCCACGCCGCGGCTCAACAGGAGAATCATGTCGGGTCCGGGGGCGAGCTGCAGGGCCAGCACGGCGGCATAGAATGTGAGAAAGGTCGACAGATCCGGCATGTCCTAGCCTCTTGGGCACCCTGGTGCGCTATTCTAGACGGACTGCCGGCGCCACGCATCGAGATCGTCCAGGGACAGGTTGGAGCCGCACAGCACGAGGCCGATGACGCTGTCGTCCGGCAGGGACGGAGCGACGGTCTCGGCCGCAGTCAAAACGCAGGCCGCGGCAGGCTCGCAGAGCAGCTTCTCCGTCTGGAGCAGCCAGCTCACATCGTCGACGACCGGAGGGTCCTCCACGAGCAGGATCTCCTTCAGGAAGAGCTTGGCAGCCGCCATGGTCCGATGCGTGGCGAAGGGTGCTGCCAGGGTTCTGGAGATGGAGCTCGGTCGGATCGTCACCGGCTGACCGGCCTTGAGCGCCTCCGTCATGGTCGGCGCACCGGTCGGTTCGACGCCGTAGACGGTGAGGGACGGCCGCTTCGCCTTCAAGGCCGCCGCGACGCCGGACATGAAGCCGCCGCCGCCGATCGAGACGAACACGTGGGTGAGGTCCGGGATGTCGTCCAGGAATTCCAGTCCCAGGGTGCCGTGGCCTGCGATGATCGCAGGATCGTCATAGGGATGGACGAACAAACGGCCCTGGCGCTGGTAGTCCTCGGCCTTGGCAAAGGCGTCCGCCGCATCGTCGCAAAGCTCCACGCGGGCGCCGAACTTCGTGGTCAGGTCGATGTTGAACCGGGCCGCCGTTTTCGGCATCAGCACGAGGGCGTCGAGACCGAGGGTTCCCGCAACCCTGGCGACGGCAATGGCGTGATTTCCACCGGAAACAGTGACGAGGCCACGCAGACGCTCTTCGTCGCTTAGGGTCAACACCTTGTTGAAGACGCCTCTGACCTTGAAGGAGCCGGCAAGCTGCAGCGCTTCCATCTTCAAGGCAGTGCGCTGGCCAAGGCGGGCCGATACGTCGGCGCTCTCATAGGCGGGCGTGCGTCTGACGCGTCCTGCGATCCGAGCACGGGCAGCTTCGATATCGGAGAGCGTCACGTCAAAGGTGGTCATATGCAGATCCGTGGGGCAGGGCGGTGTCGGAGGCGTGACCGGCATGTCGTGTCACGGCGGGCGACGAGATGATGGGAGGGACGTCACTGCTTCGTCAACGGGCTCCGACGGCATAGCCGGCAGCAAATGCACCTTGACCGCGGGCTCGAAGGGATCGGAAGCTTACGCTCGATCCACGGAGCTGTGCACGATGTCCATGTCACCCCGCGAGATGCTCGCGCGCCTGATTGCCTTCCCGAGCGTTTCGACCAGCAGCAATCTCGACATCATCAACTTCTGTCGGAACTGGCTGAACAGCCATGGCGTCGAAAGCCATCTCATCATGAGTCCGCAAGGCGACAAGGCCAATCTCTACGCGACCATCGGGCCGCGGGTGGAGGGCGGGATCGTCCTTTCCGGCCATACGGACGTGGTGCCGGTCGAAGGGCAGAACTGGTCAACCGATCCCTGGACGCTTACCGAAAGAGGCGGTCGACTCTACGGTCGTGGCGCGACCGACATGAAGGGCTTCGACGCTCTCGTCCTGGCGCTCGTGCCCGAGATGGTGCGCGCGCCTCTCAAGCGGCCCGTTCACATCGCTTTGTCCTACGACGAGGAGATCGCCTGCCGCGGTGCGCCATTTATGGTTCAGGCGATGGCAGGATCCATCCCGGCCCCTTCCGCCGTCATCGTCGGCGAACCCACGCGTCATGCGGTGGTGACGGGGCACAAGGCATCGGTGCAGCTGCGCACCCAGGTCACGGGATACGCGGTGCATTCCAGCCGGATCGATCAAGGCGTGAGCGCGGTCATGAACGCGGCCCGCCTGATCGCGTGGCACGAGGACGTGATGGATGAGAACCGTCGCCGAGCCGACCCGAGAAATCCGTTCGAGCCACCCTATACCACGCTGCATTGCGGCATGATGGCCGGCGGCAATGCAGCCAACGTGGTCTCATCCTCGGCTTGGTTCTTCAGCGACATTCGGGCGATCCCGACGGAAAATCCCATGGATTACCTGGTGCGCTACGAGGCTTTTATCCGCGATGTGATCGAACCGCGGATGAAGACCATCGCTCCTCAGACGGGCGTTTCCGTCGAACTCGTCGCCGAGGTGCCGGGCCTCAAGCCTGAAACGGATGGGGAGGCCGAGCGCATGATGCGTCGCCTGACCGGAGACAATGGCACCCATGTGGTGTCGTATGGCACCGAGGCTGGGCTGTTCCAGCAGGCCGGGTGGTCGACCGTGGTCTGCGGACCGGGCGACATCGCCCAGGCCCATCAGCCGGACGAATACATCGAAGTCAGCGAGTTCCAGGCGGGAGAGGCCGTGCTGCGCCGCCTAGTCGCGGATCTCTGTGCCTAAATGCTGAGCAAGATGGTCCAAGTCGGGGCTAGACCATCAGCCACTTTCCTGCCTAACTTCAGCCCCAGCGGAAGAAACGACGGGACACTCGGTCTTCCGACAAGAACACCGCGCAAAGACGCGGGACCTCCAGAGGAGAAGGACACACGATGACGATCCGTTCGAAATTTCTCGCAGCGACTGTCGCGACCCTCATGGCCGGGGCAGCCCTGCCGGCGATGGCCGTGACCCTGCGCTACGCCAACCAGGGCGACCTGAAATCGCTCGATCCCTATACGGTCAACGAGACGACCACCAACGCCCACCTTGGTCATGTCTATGAAGGCTTGACGCGCCGCGGCAAGGATCTGGCGATCCAGCCCAGCCTAGCCGAGCGCTGGGAGATCAGCGAGGATGGCCTGACCTGGCGCTTCTTCCTGCGCAAGAACGTCAAGTTCCACAACGGCAACCCGTTCACTGCCGACGACGTGATCTTCTCGGCGAACCGGGTGAGGGCACAGGGCTCGAACTTTCAGACCCGTGTGCCGACGAATTCCGAATGGGTGAAGATCGACGATCACACCATCGACGTGAAGCTCAAGTCGCCCAATCCGATCCTGAACTCTCAGTGGGACACCTGGTACATCCTGGACAAGGAGTGGGCCGAGGCTAACAATGCAGTGTCGCCGACACCGGCGGCGGCGACGACCCCGAGCTACGCGTCGCTCAATGCCAACGGTACGGGCCCGTTCAAGATCGAGAGCCATCAGCCGGGCGTGAAGACCGTCTTCAAGGCCAACAAGGACTGGTGGGACAAGGCCGAGCACAATCTCGACGAGATCGTCTTCACGCCGATCGGATCGGACGCGACCCGCGTTGCGGCGCTGCTCTCCGGCGAGGTGGACGTAATCGAGCCGGTTCCGCTGCAGGACATCCAGCGCGTCAACAGCAGCGCTAACGCCAAGGTCCAATCCGGCCCCGAACTGCGCACGATCTTCCTGGGCATGGATCAGACCCGCGATGAATTGCTGTTCTCGAACGTGAAGGGCAAGAACCCATTCAAGGACAAGCGCGTCCGCGAAGCCTTCTACAAAGCCATCGACATCGAGACGATCAAGTCTCGCGTCATGCGCGGCATGGCGACTCCCTCCGCCCTCATGATCGCTCCGGAGCTCTTCGTGCACTCGAAGGACTTCGTGCGCCCGAAATACGATCTTGAAGGCGCCAAGAAGCTTTTGGCCGACGCAGGTTATCCGAACGGCTTTGAGGTGGGCATGGATTGCCCGAACGACCGCTATGTCAACGACGAGGCGATCTGCCAGGCTGTCGTAAGCATGCTGGCCCGCGCTGGCGTCAAGGTGAACCTGATGGCCCAGCCGAAGGCTCAGTACTTCGGCAAGGTGCTGAAGTCGGGCAACTACAACACGTCGTTCTACCTGCTCGGGTGGACGCCGGGTACCTTCGACAGCCACAACGTGCTGCACGACATCGAGGGCTGCCGGGACAATCCGCAATCGTCCCGCGGCGAGTCCAACCTCGGCAACTTCTGCAACAAGAAGCATGACGAGCTGACCGACAAGATCCTGGTCGAGAGCAACAAGGAAAAGCGCGACCAGATGATCAAGGAAGCTTTCCAGATCACGTTCGACGAATACGGCTACATCCCGCTGCATCAACAGGCCCTAGCCTGGGGTGTCTCCAACAAGGTGAAGCTCAGCCAGCGTGCCGACAATTCGGTGCTGCTGTACTGGGCCAGGAAAGAGTAGTCCGCACCTGATCGCTCGTCCCGGGCAGCCTGTCCTGCCCGGGACAATCCGTTGAGAGGCTTCAGGCGATGTTTTCGCCCGTGGCGATGCGATCAAGAGATTGTAGATGTTTGCTTTCATTATCCGACGCGCCCTTCAGGCCATCGGTGTGCTTTTAGCAGTCGGCATTATTTCGTTCGCGATGTTCCGCTTTGCGGGCGATCCGGTGAACCAGATCGTGTCCCTCGACACACCAGCCGCTGAGCGGGAGCAGGTTCGCCGCTCCCTTGGCCTCGACGATCCCGTGCCCCTGCAATTCGTGCGCTATCTCGCCAAGGCAGCTCAGGGAGATTTCGGCGTTTCCTACCAGTTCCGGCAGCCTGTGGCAGACCTTTTGGCGGAGCGCATGCCCGCAACGCTCGAGCTGGCCCTGTGCGCCACGATCTTCGCAACCGTGTTCGGCGTGCTGATGGGGGTCTATTCGGGTTTGAAACGAGACAGCTTCGTGGCGAAGGTGTTCCAGACCATCTCGCTCGTCGGCATCTCGCTCCCGACCTTCCTGATCGGCATTCTGCTCATTTATCTTTTCTCGGTAACTCTCGGCTGGCTGCCCTCCTACGGGCGCGGCGATACGGTTCAGATCGGCTGGTGGTCGACCGGCCTGCTGACGCTGTCGGGCCTGAAGGCGCTGATCATGCCTTCCATCACGCTTGGCTTGTTCCAGATGACGCTGATCATGCGCATCGTCCGGGCCGAGATGCTGGAGGTGCTACGGACCGACTACATCAAGTTCGCGCGGGCGAGGGGGCTTACCACCCGTGCCATCCACTTCGGCCACGCGCTCAAGAACACTCTTGTGCCTGTCATCACCATCGTCGGGCTCCAGTTCGGCTCAGTGATCGCGTTCGCAATCATCACGGAGACCGTGTTCCAGTGGCCCGGGATGGGTCTCCTGTTCGTCCAGGCCGTGCAGAATGTCGACATCCCGATCATGGCGGCCTACCTGATGCTGGTGGCGCTGATCTTCGTGGCGATCAACCTCGCGGTCGATATCCTCTACACCATCGTCGATCCTCGCCTGAGGACGACGATCCGGCAGCCCGCCTGAGGAGGCAGAGATGGCAGATGCAATTCAAGCCGTTCCTGCGCCTCAGTCCCAACCGACCACCTGGGCCGGTCGGTTTCGCGACAGCGATGTCTGGGCGAGCTTCAAGCGCTCCAAGCTGACGATGGCGGCGGCCTTCCTGACGCTCCTGTTCATGGCAGCCGCAGCCCTCGCGGGCCTCGTGGCGCCGCAGGATCCCTTCGACCCGGCCCAGCTCGATCTGCTGAACAGCCGGATCCCGCCGGTCTGGAGCGCGGAAGGCCAGATGCCCTTCCTGCTCGGCACGGACGAGCAGGGCCGCGACATTTTCTCGGCCATCCTGTACGGCCTGCGGATCTCGCTTGCCGTCGGCTTCCTCGGCGTCGCGTTCTCGGCCACTTTGGGCATCGCGCTCGGCCTCATCGCCGGCTATGTGGGCGGAACGACGGATGCCGTCATCATGCGCATCGCTGACGTGCAGCTCACCTTCCCGGCGATCCTGATCGCGCTGCTCGTGGACGGGGTGGTCAAGTCTGTGCTCGGCGGCCAACTCGACGGCGTGACGACGCTCTCCGTGCTGGTCTTCTCCATCGGCCTGAGCTTCTGGGTGCAGTATGCCCGCACGGTGCGTGGCTCGGTCATGGTCGAGAAGAACAAGGACTACATCGCTGCCGCGCGGCTGATCGGCTTGCCGGCGCCGCTGATCATGGTGCGGCACGTCCTGCCCAACGTGCTGGGTCCGGTGCTCGTCATCGCCACCATCAACCTCGCCCTTGCGATCATCACGGAGGCAACTCTGTCGTTCCTCGGCACCGGCATGCCGGAGACCATGCCCTCGCTCGGCACCCTGATCCGCATCGGCAACAACTATCTGTTCTCCGGGGAGTGGTGGATCGTCGCGTTCCCAGGCGTCGCGCTGGCGCTGCTCGTGCTCGCTATCAATCTTCTGGGCGATTGGCTGCGCGACGCGCTCAATCCGAAGCTGCGATGAGAGGATCGCTCATGACACAACCCGTCCTCTCCGTCCGCGATCTGCACGTCGAGTTCGTGACCCGCCGAGGCATTCTGAAAGCAATCGACGGCATCTCCTTCGATATCGCCAAGGGGGAGGTGCTCGGCGTCGTCGGTGAATCCGGCGCCGGCAAGTCGGTGACGGGCTCCGCCGTCATCGGCCTGATCGACCCGCCAGGACGGATCGCCGGTGGCGAGATCCTGCTGTCCGGCATGCGCATCGACAACCTGCCGCCCGAGGAGATGCGGAAGGTGCGCGGCAAGCGCATCGGCATGATCTTCCAGGATCCGCTGACCAGCCTCAATCCGCTCTATCGGGTGAGCGAGCAGCTGATCGAGACCATCCGTACCCATACGAACCTGTCCGCATCGGCGGCGAGGAAGCGCGCCATCGATCTGCTGGCCGAAGTCGGCATTCCGGCGCCGGACAGGCGGATCGACAGCTATCCGCACGAGTTCTCGGGCGGCATGCGCCAGCGCGTGGTGATCGCCCTCGCGCTGTGCGCCGAGCCGGAACTCATCATCGCCGACGAGCCGACCACCGCTCTCGACGTGTCCGTTCAGGCGCAGATCATCGCGTTGCTTAAGCGCCTCGGGCGCGATCACGGCACCGCCATCATGCTGGTCACGCACGATATGGGCGTGATCGCCGAAACGGCGGATCGAGTCGCCGTCATGTATGCGGGCCGCATCGCCGAGATCGGGCCCGTGCGCGAGGTGGTGCAGAACCCGCTCCATCCCTATGCCAAGGGCCTGATGGGCGCGATTCCGTCCCTCGAGAGCGATGCGGAGCGCCTCGTCCAGATCCCCGGCTCCATGCCGCGCCTCTCGGCGATTCCGCCCGGCTGCGCATTCAATCCGCGCTGTCCCTACGTGTTCGACCGCTGTCGGGTCGAGCGGCCGGAGCCCGTCCAGCACAGCGAGCATCGCGTCGCCTGCCATCTCTACGATCAATCTTCCGTCCGGTCGGAGGCCGTCGCGTGACCGAGCACTCTTACGTCGAAGTCAAAGATCTGCGCCGCGTGTTCGACGTCTCCAAACCCTGGCTCAACCGGGTTCTGGAGGGCGGCGAGAAGCAGTACCTGAAAGCGGTCGACGGGGTCTCCTTCGCCATTGCGAAAGGCGAGACCTTCGCGCTTGTCGGCGAGTCGGGTTCGGGCAAGTCGACCGTGGCCAGGATGGTGGTGGGCCTTCTGCAGCCCACGAGCGGCGAGGTGGTGATCGACGGCGTCTCCATGTCGAGCAGGGCCGCCGCTGCCGAGCGCCAGCGCCTGCGACGGCGCATCCAGATGATCTTCCAGGATCCCTATGCCAGCCTCAATCCGCGTTGGCAGGTCGACCGTATCGTCGCCGAGCCGATCAGGGCCTTCCGGTTGATCGAGGGCGAGAAGGCCATTGCCGATCAAGTCGGCGAGCTGCTGTCGCTCGTCGGTCTTCATCCTGCGGACGGAAAGAAGTATCCGCACGAATTCTCCGGCGGCCAGAGGCAGCGCATCGCCATCGCCCGCGCGCTCGCCTCCAACGCGGAGTTCATCGTCTGCGACGAACCGACCTCGGCGCTCGACGTCTCGGTCCAGGCGCAGATCCTGAACCTCATGCGCGACCTGCAGGATCGGCTTGGGCTCACCTACCTGTTCATCAGCCACAACCTCGCCGTGGTGCGCCATATGGCGAGCCGCATCGGTGTGATGTATCTCGGCCGCATCGTCGAGATCTCCAACGGGCGCGAGCTCTTCGCCCGCCCGAAGCATCCCTATACCCGCATGCTCCTCGATGCGGTGCCGGATGTGGGCATGACGGGCCGGCAGCGCATTCCCGTGCGTGGCGAGATCCCCAACCCGATCGATCCGCCTTCCGGCTGCACCTTCAACCCGCGCTGCCCCCTCGCCAACGATCGCTGCCGGGCCGAGATCCCGCCGCTTCTGGGTGGCGTGGCCTGCCATGCGATCCACGAGGGACGTTTGGCCATCGATGCGGCTGCCTGAGGTGGCAGAGCTGCCTCCCTGAAATAGTTGACTCAGTCAACAATATGCAGGACGGTGTGCGGCAGGGAGGAGGCCATGTCGCACTTGCCAAGACTGCCGACGGACGAGCAGATCGAGAGAGTCCGCAGCTTCAACCGCTTCTATACCCGCCATATCGGCCTCCTGAACGAAGGCCTGCTGGAGAGTGCGTTCTCGCTCACCGAAGCACGCGTGCTCTACGAACTGGCCTATCGCGGTCCCGTGACGGCAGCCGATCTAGGACGCGAGCTCGGCCTCGATGCCGGCTATCTCAGCCGCCTCCTGAAACGGTTCGGTACTCAGGGGTTGATTCAGCGCCTTCCATCCGAAGGCGACAAGCGTCAGTTTCTCCTGTCGCTGACCGATCGGGGTCACGCGGCCTTCAAGCCGTTGAACCAAGCCTCGGCCGCACAGGTGGCCGCGATGCTCTCGGGCCTCTCTGTCGACGAGCGGGAGCGCCTCGTCCAGGCCATGGCCACGGTCGAGCGTCTCGTAGGGGGTGCTCCGAATTCCAGTAGCTCTTACATCCTGCGCCCCCACCGGACCGGAGACATCGGCTGGATTGCCCATCGGCAGGGGCTTCTTTATGCGCAGGAATACGGCTGGGACCAGACTTTCGAGGCACTGGTGGCGGAGATCGCCGCGGCCTTCGTCAGGAACTTCGACCCGCAATGGGAGCGCTGCTGGATCGCCGAGCGGGATGGCGAGATTCTCGGGAGCGTCTTCCTCGTACGGCATTCGGACGAAGTTGCGAAACTCCGGCTGCTCTACGTGGAGCCTTCCGCCAGAGGGCTCGGCCTCGGGCGCCGGCTGGTCGATGAATGCATCGGCTTCGCCAAGGCGAAGGGCTACAGGACTCTGACCCTTTGGACCAACGACGTGCTCGTGGCAGCGCGCCGCATCTATGTGTCGAAGGGATTCCGCTTGGTGAAGGAGGAGGCGCATCGTTCCTTCGGGAAGGAACTCGTTGGCCAGACCTGGGATCTCGATCTGTGACGCGCCTTGAAGCACTTGCCCTAACGGCTGCCGCGGCAACGGGCGTCCAGGTCGGTGCTGCCATGGTGGCCACGCGCTTCGTGGTTCATGACATCGGCCCCGCCTCGCTCGCTTTCCTGCGCTATGCCATCGCGGTTCTCTGCCTTGTTCCGCCCGTATTGATGAGCGCGCGGGTGCGGTTTGCCGCGCGTGACCTTCTGGTCGTGATGGTACTCGGCATCGTGCAGTTCGGCGTTCTCATCGCGCTGCTCAATCTCGGGCTCCAGTTCATCTCGTCGACCCGCGCGGCGCTCCTGTTCTCTACCTTTCCGCTGATGACTATGATCCTCGCGGCCAGCCTCGGGCGTGAGCCTCTGACCCGAACGAAAGCCGCCGGAGTCGTTTTGACAATCATTGGTGTCGGAGTGGCCCTGGGCGAGCGTCTGATGATGCAGAACTCAACCGGCGAATGGCTGGGGGCGCTTCTCGTGCTCGCGGCTGCATTGTGCGGAGCCCTCTGCTCGGTTCTGTATCGGCCTTATCTCGCCCGCTATCCGACTCTGCCGGTTGGCGCCTGGGCAATGCTGGCCTCGGTGCTCTTCCTTGGCGCGCCGGCGGGCGCAGAGGGGCTGTTCACGGACGTTCCTCGCCTTGATGCAGAAGGCTGGATCGCCGTTCTGTTCATCGGCCTGTCGAGCGGGATCGGTTATGTTCTTTGGCTCTGGGCACTGAAGCATGCGTCCCCGACCAAGGTCACGGTCTTCCTCTCATTGAGCCCTATCACGGCGGCTCTGCTCGGCATCTGGATATTCAGGGAGCCCTTCACACCCGGAGTCCTGCTCGGTCTCGTAGGCGTCGTCGCCGGACTCTGGCTCGCTACCAGGACGCCGCCGATCCTCGGGCGACCGACCAGCGCGAGATCCAGCCTCGCGATCGAGTCAAACGAGGGCGCAACACAGGGCGACGCTGACATCGCGGGAAATTAGAATTATTACAGTCTATATGGCTTGGCGGCTTACCTTTTAGAGTAGATAAGCTGAAAACCTGAAAATGTATGACCTTCGGACTTAGCAATTATCAAGCTTCGCTTTTGAAGATTGTGGCCATCACAACTCTGTGCGCTTGAACTACGCTCGGAAACCATCGGCGCCGAATGCGTTTAGCCTCTGTCACTCGTGGCGGTCCGCCATGTTCAAAGAAAGCACAGGAGAAATCTATGAAGAAGCTCGCGATCTTCGCTGGCGCTGGGTTCATGGTTCTTGGCGGCATGGGTGCCGCGTTGGCGCAATCGTCCCCGGCGGTATCCGGCACGCCCGGCTCTCTCTTCCCGGACGCGGCTCCGCACGAGATCCGCTGGATCAACGGCGTGCCCTGCCGCACGGTTCTCGATCCGAATACCCGCGACACGCGCATTCCGGTTGCGTGCGCCGGTCAGGTCAGCGGGGTGGTAGCGCCGGTGGCTGGTGACGTCGTGACGACTGGTAGCATCGCGCCGGCTCCGGTCGCGCCCATGATGGGTGCTCCCGTTCCGGTGGGCTCGGTCGATCCCTATGCGGCTCCGCACGAGATCCGCACGGTCAATGGCGTACCGTGCCGGACGGTGCTGGACCCGAATACCCGGGACACCCGCATCCCGGTCGATTGCGGCCGGTAAGTTCTCTTCCCTCAAGAGCAAGGCGCGGGTCAGACGACCCGCGCTTTTGTTTGCACGACGCTCAATCAAAAACCCACCGCACCCTGCGATGCCATGGGCTTCATTCGTCGTGATCAGAGGGGTTATTCCGCTGCCTGTCTTAGAGGCAGGAAGCCGATGGGCTGGCGCTGCGGTCCCTGCTGCTTCAGGGTACCCACGATGGCTTCGTATTCGCGCTCCATCTCCGGCGTGACGGAGGGGCGGGTTTCCCGCAGAGCGTGCTCGAAATGCGCCATGGTCACATGCTCGGCCTGCAGCGACTCCCTCAGGGCCAGGAGGCCGGCCCGGCGGGTCAGGTCCTCCAAGTCCGCGCCGGTGAATCGGGCGGTCCGTTCGGCGACCATGTCCAGATCCACATCGGGACCGAGCGGCATCTCCTTGGTGTGAATGCCGAGGATGTGTCGGCGGCCCAGAGCGTCGGGAACCGGCACGTAGATTAGCTCGTCGAAGCGGCCGGGCCGGAGCAGGGCAGGGTCGATCAGATTGGGTCGGTTGGTCGCCGCCATGACCACCACACCCTGCAATTCCTCGAGACCGTCCATTTCCGCCAGGATCGTGTTGACGACGCGCTCCGTGACCGCAGGCTCGCCCAGGCCTCCGCCGCGGACGGGCGCGAGGGAGTCGATCTCGTCGATGAAGATCACCGTCGGAGCGACCTGCCGGGCGCGGGCGAAGAGGCGCGACACCTGCTGCTCGGATTCCCCATACCATTTCGACAGGAGGTCGGACGATTTCGTTGCCACGAAGTTGGCCTGGGCTTCACGAGCGACCGCCTTCGCCAGGAGAGTCTTTCCTGTCCCAGGAGGGCCGAACAGCAGGAAGCCTTTCGCCGGGCGGATGCCGAGCCGTCGGAAGGATTCCGGGCTCTTGAGCGGTAGTTCCACACCTTCGCGCAGCCGCGTTCGCGCTTCTTCGACGCCGCCGATGTCATCCCAGGTCACGTTGGGCACCTGGATCATGATCTCGCGCAGGGCCGAGGGCTGAACGCGCTTCATGGCATTGATGAAATCCTGCCGTGTGACCTCCAGGCTTTCGAGCACGTTGGAGGGAATCCCGTCCCTGAGATTGATTCCCGGCAGGATGCGCCGCAGGGAATCCATCGCCGCCTCGCGGGAGAGGGCCGCGAGATCGGCACCGACGAAGCCGTAGGTCGTGCGGGCGACCTCGTCGAGATTCACGTCCTCGGCCAGTGGCATGCCGCGCGTATGGATCCCGAGGATCTCCCGGCGTCCGGGTTCGTCCGGGACGCCGATGACGATCTCGCGATCGAAGCGGCCCGGACGGCGCAGGGCTTCGTCGATCGCTTCGCGCCGGTTGGTCGCGCCGATCACCACGATGTTCTGGCGCGGCTCCAGGCCGTCCATGAGGGTGAGCAGCTGAGCTACGATCCGCCGCTCCACCTCACCCGTGACCTCCTCGCGTTTGGGCGCGATGCTGTCGATCTCGTCGATGAAGATGATGGCGGGTGCGTTCTGCTGCGCCTCCTGGAAGACCTGGCGCAGGCGCTGTTCGGACTCGCCGTAGTGGCGCCCCATGATCTCGGGTCCGGCGATGTGGAAGAACTGCGCCTCCGTCTCGTTGGCGACGGCGCGTGCAAGCCGGGTCTTGCCGGTGCCGGGAGGGCCGTAGAGCAGGACACCCTTGGGCGGATCGATGCCGAGGCGCTGGAAGAGCTCGGGGTGGCGCAGGGGCAGCTCAACCATCTCGCGGACCTGATCGACCGTGCTGCCCAGGCCGCCGATATCGTCGTAGGTCACGTCGGCGCGGCGGGCTTCGCGCGGCTCCTCGAATTGCGGCCGCAGCTCGATCTCTGTCTCGGCCGTCACGTGCACGATGCCGCGCGGCTGGGTCGCGACCACCACGAGGCGGATTTCCTGCAGGCCATAGGCCGGAATGTTGAGGAGGGCGCGCATTTCCTCCGGCAGCCGTGGATCCGCCGCCCGCTGCGAATAGACCGAGGTGGAGATCACGTCGCCGGCCGTCAGAGGGCGCTGATAGAAAGTCCGCTTCAGGGCGTCTCCGGAGCCCTGCAGGCGAAGTCCCTTCTGCGCCGGAGCCAGCACGACGCGGGTCGCCGGACGGACCTCCGCCCGCTTCACCTCCACGTGATCGCCGCTGCCCACGCCGGCATTGACGCGTTGCAGACCGTCGAGGCGCACGATGTTCAGGCCCTCGTCTTCAGGGTAGGGCGTGACGGCGATGGCCGTGGTATGGCGCTTGCCGATGATTTCGATGGCCTGGCCTTCCTGAACGCCGAGCTCAGCCAGAGCCTGCCGGCTCATGCGTGCAATCCCACGGCCTGAATCGTCGGGTCGCGCGTTTGCGACTTGGAGGCGTACACTCTGCCCATCCTCTGCCATTGCTGTCTTCCTGTCGTTCGAGCGCTTGTAATGCGGTGGCAGGTGAGAGGGGGCTTGACGGCTCAGGCTTCCCGAGTGCCACGCGTTCGAGGCTTCGCAGGCTGCGGCAAGCGGCAAGCAAGGAAACCGCAGGGCCAACGCCACATGCCCTGAAATGTTGCAGGAGCTGTATCGGGTCGTGTGCTAGGACGAGATCCGGTTCGACGGCGCCCAGAGCTGCCTGAGCGATGCCTCAATCTCACCTTCGTCGGAATGGCTCCCCACCAAGGCGCTGCTCGCCGGCATGAAAGGCGCGATGGTGGGAAGTCTTGCGGATCCATCGGCGCCCGCATCGGAGGTCTCCGAGGGTGGATCGATCAGTTCCCAGCTGTCGAACAGATCCATGGAAGAGTGGCCGGGCAGGTTGGGGCCGAGATAGGGAACGATCTCGACCCAGGGTCTGCCATTCCCACGTGGCGTAACCTTGGCGACGCGTCCGAAGAAGCGCGTCAGAGGGCAACGGACGAAATCGCCAGGAACCGGGATGCGAGTCTTCTCGAACTCCAATGCCGCTTCGGCCTCCTGAAGCTCGGCTCGAAGCTTTGCCACACGTTCCACCAGCTCCGCGACACGCCTGGTGCAGGGGCTTTCATGCTCGGCCATCGCCGAGACCAGCGACAAGCTTCTGTCGGAACCCAAACCCGCCACCGGAAGTGTACTCATGCCGGCTCTCCTCTGATCCTTCGATTTTGGAGCGTCGGGGCGCGAGTGCAAGGCGCCCAGAAGTCTGAGATGGAACTGAACCTTGGCGCATGAGGATTATAGATAGAACGAGCTCGGGAACGGGAGGCAGCATGGGTCCTCGATGCCGCATGATGGCACAGCTGGGAAGCATCACCGGGACGATGATGTTTGCGGCGGCGGCCTGGGCTCAGGATCCGGCACCGCCGCTGCCTCCGCCGAGGCCGCACGATTTGGCGCCGCACCACTCGATTGAGCCGCTGCCCCCACCGAGGCCGGATCGTTCAGCGGCGTCAGAGCCGGAACAGCGGACGGAAGAGGTGCCGCCGGTCGAGACACCTCTCGACCAGAAGGCCGATCTCGACCGCGACGCCAAGGATGCTTGTCTCCAACGCATCACGCAGCTTGGGCTCCGCTTCGAGAGCCGCCCACCGGTGAGGGAGAACAGTTGCGCGATCGAAAACCCGGTTCTCGTTTCCGCACTGCCCAACGGCGTCACGGTCGTGCCGGCATCCCTGATGAACTGCCCGGTGGCCGAGAGCATCTCGCGCTGGATGAGCGAGGTTGTCGTGCCCGAGGCCGAGCGCCAGTTCCAGAGCGCCCCGACGAAGCTTCTCATCGGCACCTCCTACCAGTGCCGCGATCAGCGCAACGGTCAGAAACTAAGCGAGCACGCCTTCGGAAACGGTCTCGACATCATGGGGTTCGAATTCGCCAGGCGGTCTCCGCTCACAATTGGCAGCCAGACGGAAGGTTCTTCCGAAGCAACCTTCCAGGAAGCGATCCGCAAGGCAGCCTGTCCCATCTTCAACACCGTGCTCGGACCCGGCTCGGATGCGGCCCATGGCGATCATCTCCATCTCGATCTGAGGGAGCGCAAGGGCGATTACCGTATTTGCCAGTAGACCCGTGGGAACAGGGACGGAGCGAGGGCTTTGTCTGTCCACGATGGTGCCGGTGGAGCCTTTTCATGAAAGTCGTTGCGTATCTTGCTGTTGGAATCATGGGTCTCGCGACCCCCGTCCTGGCCGTGCCTCAGGACCTGAACCTCGAATCCGTGAACAAGGCCGAATGGACAGCCGAGGCGGGCAAGGGGAAGGAGGTCGATCCGGCGCTCGTCAAAACGCAGGTCCTGCTCGACCGGGCTCGGTTCTCGCCTGGCGTCATCGACGGACATAACGGCGAGAACCTGCGGAACGCCATCAAGGCCTTCGAGAAGGAACGCGGTCTCAAACCGGACGGAACCCTCGACGATGAGTTCTGGGCAAAGCTCAAGCAAACGTCATCCGAGCCGGCCCTGATCGAGTACACGATCCAGGACGCCGACGTGAAAGGCCCCTTCGTCACTGTCCCGGACAAGTTGGAAGATCAAGCCCGACTCGACCGGCTCGGCTATTCCGGTCCGGACGAGCTTCTGGCCGAGAAGTTCCATATGGATGTGGATCTGCTCAAGGTGCTGAATCCCGGTAAGGCGTTCGACAGGCCAGGGACACCCATCGTTGTGGCCAACGTCGATGCGCAGCCCGCGTCGGAGAATCCGGAGAAGGCCGGTAAGATCGAGATCGTCAAAAGCCAACATGTCCTGCGCGTTCTGGACAAGGGCGGCGCTGTTGTGGCGGTCTATCCAGCCTCGATCGGCAGCGAGGAAAAGCCCGCACCCAGCGGGTCGCACAAGGTTCGCGCCGTGGCGCCGAACCCGAACTATACCTACAACCCGGATTACGCATTCAAGGGCGTGAAGGCCAAGGAGAAGTTCGAGATCAAGCCCGGACCGAACAACCCCGTCGGGAGCACCTGGATCGACCTCTCCATCGAGTCCTTCGGCATCCATGGGACGCCGGAGCCCGAGAAGGTCGGCAAGGCCTATTCCCAGGGCTGCGTGAGGCTCACGAACTGGGATGTGGAGGAATTGTCGAAGATGGTCGAGAAAGGGACGCCCGTCGAATTCATCGACTAGGGCGATCGTCCGGTTTGACCCTCTCAGTCGTCGTTGGCGGAGTTCAGCTGATCGGGCCTCAGCCCCTCGTCGACCTCTGCGTCATGGGCCTTGACGAGCCATTCGAGCTGCTCCTGGACGAAGTCGGGATCGCTGTGGAAGCGCATGGCGCAGGCCACGAGAAAGATCGCGATCTCCGGCAGATCCTCATCACCCAAATCCGGGAGAACCAGCTCGAGTTCAGTCATGTTGCCAGAGGTCAGGAGAGCTGCCTCGGTGGGAGGAACGACGATACCGTTGCGGTCAGGATCTTGAGCCATTGAGCTGATCTATGCCTTTCTGGAAAAGTGTCGGTTCGGGAGGGGATTGGCCTTTCTGATCTAACGCGGGCGGCGACGAGGTAAAGGCTTTAGGCTCATCCCAGGGTTGCAAAACAAAAACCCTGCCGCAGGGCGCGGCAGGGTTCGGGACGATGTCGTGTGGCAGAGCGTATCAGTACGTGCAGACGTATCGCATTCCGTTCGTCGCCAGGAAGGTTCCCGTCGCCGGGTCGTAGGATCGGTACTTGCGGGCACAATAGGCGGCCAGCTGCGGGTCGACCGTGCCGGGAGGCGGAGGGGCGGCGGGCTGCGCCTGAGCCTGGTTGGCGATCGCCCCGGCGATCAGCGCGCCCGCCGCAAGGCCGGCGACGCCGGCGGCCACGGCCGCGCCGTTGTCGCGACGATAGTAATACCGGTCACGATAGTACGGGCGGTAGTAAGGGCGATACCCGCGGCGGTAATACTGAGCGTAGCTCTCATTCGGGTATGCTTGGTCGATCTGGGGCAGGGGACGCGTCTGGAGCGGGGTGGCGGTGGCGGGCACTGCCGGCACGAGCAGTGCTGCACCGACCGCGGCCATTACGAATTTGCGCATATCGAACTCCTTGGTTGCGGAAACTCCGGCAGAGGGCCTGCTGATAGTCGGGCGGAAATATAGCGTCACCGGCCAAGCTCGCACAATCCCGATCTTTCCCGTGTTGCTAAGCTGATCATCCCAGTAATCCATGTAGTTTCTGATCAGTCGTGAGATGAAGCAGGCAAGGTGGGTTGAGTAATTCATTGGCCGGTATTGGTGCTGAGTGTGACTGCTTATAGTTCAGGGTCAATATTGTGTAAAAGGCCTGCCGCGGAAACATAGAGGTGAGTTCAGACGAATTTGCTTATTGCCCGGAGGAATGCCTCAACGAGAGACGGCGGCGCTTTCTCACACACGGCACTGGATTTTTCGCAGCAAATCGCCAATGATGCCCGTGTTTTATTATAATCTCTCCGGCGTTGGAGGTTTATGCTGCACCTCGCGTTTCTCCTGTCTGGGACGATCCTTCTCGGAGGTCCGGCGCCTTCCCGTGCCGCTGAGCCATTGCCTTCAGCCGAAGAAGTGGTTGTGCCCACAGTTTCGGGAAACATCGATTGGAATCCCCGCCAACTGCAGATCGGGCTGCCATGAAGCTCAAGCTGAGGAATTACAAGGCTTCTCTGGTCACGCTCGCAGCGATCGGGGTCCTTTCTATTTCTCTCACTTTCACAGTGTGGCGGCTGCTCGACGTAGAGCACGATACGCGAACCGGAGACAGCTACAGCAACCTCTGGGAGGTTTCCCAGACTCAGTTCGAGGCATCGATCACGGCTGAGGCCTTGGCCCGAGCTGCGATGGGAGAAGTCATTGCCAGTCCGGAACAGACGCCCAGCTTTCGTTTGGCGATCTTGATCAGCCGACTGTCGGTTCTTCTTGAGGGCGCTCAGAAGCAGCTGATCGTCAAAGTCGGGGCTTTTGAGAGCCTCAAAGAATTTCACCGGCAGCTCCTCGATGCTGAACCGCTCCTTGAAAATCCAATCGACGCGCAGACCGCAACGAGGCTGAGGGAGCAGGTTCACGATCTTGCCTACCAGCTGAGGAACGTCGCAAACCGGGCCATGTTGCTCAGCCATGAGGAGACTGCGGAGAAGCGCTCGTTGTATCTGCGCTACGTCTTCGAGAGCTTCGCTTACATCGTGGGCATAGCGATCAGCGCGGCGTTCCTGGTGATCCGTCTATTCAAAGGTGCGCAGGAGACGACGCAGGCGAAGCAGCTTCTCAAGCAGGAGCAGGAGCTCTCCGATCTGGTCATCAACAACATCAGCGATCAAGGCATCGTCATGTTCGATGCCCAGCTTCGATGCCTGCTCTGGAACCCTGGCATGGAAGACCTGCTGAACATAAAGCCGGACCGAGCCGTCGGACAGCACATGCAGGATGTCGATCCGCTTTTCGCCCAGGAGGAGGTGCTCGGGTCGCTCTTCCGGGCCACCGACGGAATGAGCTCGGTCTTCCAGCACGAGGCATCCTCACCCGACGGGCAGGAGCGATGCCTGGAGATCAACTGCTTTCCTGTCTCCATGGCGGAGCGCAAGCTGGGCATCGCCTTCATGCGCGACGTGACCGAGCAATGGCTGGCACGCAAGCAGGCCGAGCGCCAAAACTTCGATCTGGAGATCAAGGTGCTTCAGCGGACGGCAGCCCTGCGCCAAGCCGAGCGCCGCCTGATCGCGGCGATCAAATCCGCATCGGATGGATTTGCGGCCTTCGACTGGACGGGGAAGCTTCTCTTCGCCAATGAGCAGATCTGGGCTGCCGCTCCAGTCTCGCTGTGGTGCCAGGATGAGATGGGCCTCACCAGCTTTCTGCGCTGCTTCGCCATGTGCGAAGGCGCCGACATGCGGCTCGTGAACGCGCAATCTCCCTTCGAGGAGATC
>JAESFT010000493.1_pt1 | contig 22911 bp, 25 predicted proteins | sample 9269451 | NCBI WGS metagenome assembly JAESFT01 (sample SAMN14502557, study PRJNA617106) | algae metagenome | isolation source: Scytonema hyalinum WJT4-NPBG1 and co-occurring heterotrophs from well... | place: USA: Mojave Desert, Joshua Tree National Park, California | collected 2006-05-25
CCACATGCACCGGGCTCATCGGCTTGAGCGCGTCCGAACCGACCGTCGCGACGACCTCCGCAACCGCCGGATCCGCATGATCCCGGCCCGAGGGGCCGATCCTGTAACGCCAGGTCCGGCCGAGATCCTGCAGGTTCGTCGCGAGGGGCACAACGGCCTCGTCGAGTTTGACGACGAGGGCTCCCGCCGGCACCGTGCGGTCCGCCACGGCCTCCGAACCGGCAAGGCCGCGCAGGAAGCGCGAGAGGCGGTAGGTGCGCTCCCCGATCATCTCGGCACGCGCGGCGGACACGATCTCCCAGCGGCCGTCCGGGCCCTGCAAGGCGAACAGGTTCCGGCCGCCGAGCGCAGCATCGTCGTCGATGGCGCTCAAGGCGCCGGAGGAAATCTCCACGTCGAGCGCGGCGCGCGGATCCCAGCGCCAGAGCGGACCCGGAGCGAGCGCCGACTTCGTGCGTCCGATCACGGCCGGCAGGTCGACGACGCGAATGGGCGCGAAGCTGGCAGCGCTGCCGGAGCGCCAGACCGTCACCGCGCCCGGCCAGGGATCCGCCGCGACGGCGATGTACTGCAGGGGCGCAGGATCGCCGAGGGCCGCGGGCAGATCGAGCACCACGACAAGAGGTTTTCCGGGCACCGGCGGCGGCCGCTTGACGGGTCTTGCCGTGGACGAGCCCGGCCGTTCGAAGATGGCGGGCTCCACTGCCCGCGTGCCGATCTTGCGCGTCGCTCCGTGGGCGATGCGCGTGATGCGATGGAGCCTCTCGCCCGCGTCGGTCGGAACCGCGATCACGTCGCCCGGCTCCAGCTCGATCCGCCGCGGCGAGAGCTCGAACTCGGCGCTCTCGCGCCCGGCCCACAGGTCCTGCAGCCAGGTGTCCGCCAGCCGCTGCGCCTCGGCGCGGCGTGTGACGACGGCGCTGTCCGCCCTCGCCTCCCGGCGGCTCGCACCGGACAGGCGCCGCGAGGCCACGGAGGCCCGGCGGTAATCCGTGTCGCCTTCCGTGAAACCGATCTCCACCTGCTGCGGCAGTTCGGCTTCCTGGGCGCGGGTGAGCTTGAGGGAGGGCTCCCTGTCGCCGAGCACGAGATCGTCCTTCGTCAGGCGCACGACCGCCCTGCCGCCGCGCCCCTGCCATGCGATGTTACCGCCGCGGGCGACCGCATCGATGCCGAAGAGGCGCAGCAAGGGTTCGAGCGCGCCACGCACGGACATGGGCCGGTCGATCACGTAGCCGTCCACGAAGCCGTCGACGGGAATGGCGCCCGGATCCGCAAAGCCGTAATCGCGCAGGATGTGCGCGATCAGGCGGTCGAGGGTCGCGCCCTCGATACGGCCGGTGACCCAGTGTCCCGTCTCCCAGTTGGGGCCGTCGGACCACACCGTGTCGAAATCGGGGAAGGCCGGAAAGGGACGCGCATCCCAGGCCCAGACAAAGGCGTCGTCCGGATCCACCATGCGCCCGCCATAGGACGACGACACCGGATTGTACTCCGGGGCAAAGCCCCTCTGGGCCGGATCGAAGCGCGACAGGATGGCCTCGAGCGTGCGCGCCTGGACGAGATCGTCGCGCACCCCCCGGGAGAACGGCGGATAGGCCGATTCCGATGATTTGGGATCGGGAAACACGTTCGGGCCGTTCGGCCCCTTGTCCACGGCGGGAACGCCGATCTCGGTGAGCCAGATCGGCTTCGATTGCGGCTGCCAGGACGTCGCTCCGGTCTCGGTGCCGTTCACGCGCTCCACGTGCCGGTTCGACCACCAGGAAACGAGATCCTTGGCCCGGAAGATCCAAGGCTTGTCGTAGGCGCCATCGGTGATGGGCCGTCGCGCCTGCACGGCCCGTTCCGACGCGTTGGCGTAGTACCAGTCGAACGCTTCGCCGCTGCCCAGCCGCGCGCGCAGGTAATCCACGTCGTAGATGCTGCGCGCGGCAGACAGATCCGCATGGTTCGGACCATCGCGCCAGTCGGAGATCGGCGGGTAATAGTCGATCCCCACCGCATCGATGTCGCCGCTGGCGAAGAGCGGATCGAGGGGAAAGCGCACCTCGCTGCCGCCCTCGAGAACATGGGCCCCGTATTCCGTCCAGTCGGCCGCATAGACGATCTTCGTCGACGCGCGGAGGATGTCGCGCACTTGACCCGCGAGCGCCTTCAGCCTCGTGACGGCGGGATAGGTGCCGGACGAGGAGCGCACGCGGGTCAGGCCGACGAGTTCGCTCCCGAGGATGAATCCGTGAACGCCGCCGGCCTCCTCGGCCAGATTGGCATAGTGGAGGACCATGCGGCTGAACCCGGCGGAGCGCGTGAACCAGGTCTCGACCTGCGTGGCGGCCGCGGCCGTTCCGTCGGGCGAGCCGCTCCGGCCCGGCGCCGGATGGCACGTGATGCGTCCGCGCCAGGGATAGGGCGGCTGGCCCGTGCCGCCGTAGGGATCCGGCAGGGCATTGCCCTTGGGCACGTCCATCATCACGAAGGGATAGAGCACCACCTCGAGCCCGCGTGCCTTCAGGTTCCTGATCAGGCGCTTCACGGACGCGTCGGACGGCGTGCCGCCATAGGCGGGCGACCCGTCGACGACGGATACGGCCTTCGCATCCTCGCGCGTCACGCCCGCGACGGACCAGGTGGCGCCGTCGGTGGTCTTGGTCTTCACGTCCACCCGCGGCTCGATGAGGCAGGATCCGGCGCGCAGATCGTTGCCGAACCAGCTCACCACCAGCGATACGCGCCTGAGGTTCGGGCACAAAGCCTGCAGGGCGTCGAGGGATGCCGCCACGTCGGTGTCGCGCTGCATCTGATGGCGGTTCTCTGGCCGCGTCTTGCCGAGATCGAGCACCTGCATGACGGGCAGCGTGTCGTAGCCGAACTCGCTCGCCCCGGGGATGAGGCAGACGGCCCGGATCATGCGGTTGAGGCCGTCGACGGGCCGCACCACCTCGAACGAGAATTGCGGCACGCGGTTGCCGAAATCCGCCAGCGGCAGGCGCTCGAACACCACATAGGCGAGCCCCCGATAAGCGGGCGCGACTTGAGCGCCCTCCTTGGCGACGATCAGCGGATCGGCGCTCTGCGTTTCGCTGCCCGCATGCACGCGCATGGTGAGGGTGCCGAGATCGAGCTCGCGCCCATCGGCCCAGACCCGGCGGACATAGGCGATGCGCCCCTCGCACAGGCCGACCGCGAGATTGGCGAAATAGGAATAGGTGGTGGTGACGGTCTTGGGACCGCTCATGCCCTTGCCGCCTTGGGCTCCGCGGTCCGTATCGGTGTTCACCACCTCCTCGAGCCGCGTGGCCCAGATGAGCTGCCCGCCGATGCGCGCGCGGCCGTAGACGCGCGGGATCGGCGCACCCTCCGTGGAGGTGAGCCCGTCGATATCCTTGAGACGCGGGCCCTCCACATATTTCGTGTCGCCGCCGCCGAGCAGCGCGTTGTCGATGGCAGCCCCCGCAAGCCCGCCGAGCGCGCGGCCTGCCATGGCGCCGATCGGCCCGCCGATCATGCCGCCCACGGCGGCGCCCACGGTTTGCAGAACGATTGTGGCCATCAGTCTTTGTCCGGAAAGCGAAAGGCATGGGCGAGGTGGCGGCGCCACCAGGGATGGAACGCGACCTCGGCCACCGACGCGCCGTCATGGGCGTGGATCATGGTGTCCGGCGAGGCCGCGATCGCGCAGTGCTTGGCCGGCATGGCGGCGCGCCAGCGGAAGAGCAGCACGTCGCCCGCCGCGAACGCATCGCTGTCGATCTCGACGAGATGTTTCCGCGCGGCGGCGACGAGCGTGTCGGCTCCGGCCTCGGCCCAATCGGGAGAATATGGCGGCGGCAGTTCGGGCTCGGCGCCCATGACGCCGCGCCAGACCCCGCGCAGCAGCCCGAGGCAATCGCAGCCGACTCCCTTGAGCGATGCCTGGTGGCGGTAGGGCGTGCCGATCCACGAACGGGCTTCGGCGAGGATGAGATGGGGTTGGGGCATGGTTCTACGATCGTTTGCAGGCAGCGAACCCCGCATCATGAGGGCTGGCCGGGATCGACACGCTCCTCGTCATGGCCGGGCTTGTCCCGGCCATCCCGATCCGGTGAGGCGCTGCGCTTTTCCGCATCGGGATCACCGGCACGAGGCCGGTGATGACGTGGAGGGTTACTCACTGCCCGGACCTCGGGACGAGGTTGCGTCTCGGCATTGCTGCTTCGTGTGCCGCTCACCGAAAAAAGCTCCCCCCATCCAGCCCAGGCTCGCCCTGCTGCGGCATGCGGATGATGAAGTCGTTGCCCGGCATATGCGGGAAGCCGCGGAAGTTCACGGCGTTCTTGAACTTCGCCCGGCAGACGGCGTGGGTCTTGTTGCAGCCCGCCGTGACGCGGAACGTGTCGCCGACCTTGATGACGTGGGGCGCGCGCTGCCACAGGTCGAACTCGTCCGTGCCGCCGATCGCGCGGTGCACCTTGATCTCGACGGAGAGCCCGGCATTGTCGCCGCTCACCCAGGTGAGCTTTCCCGCCGTGCACCACCCGTCCGAGAAGCCGATGCCGGAAGCCGCGATGGCGAGCGCTCCGTCCGTGGCCGTGACGGTGCCGGTGCCGGCATAGGCGGGCGAGGCGAGATCGATGCCGCATCGCGCATCGCCGAGATCAGCCGCGCAGGTGGCGCGGAACAGGCGGCCGCGTTCCTCGTCGAAGCGGTGCATGATCCCCCTCACCTCGGCGACGAAGCCGCCGTCGGCGCGGCGGATCTCGCCGATGGAGCCCACGTCGAGGAGCAGCCGTTCGTCGACGTTGCTCCAGTTGACGAGCCAGGTCTCCACGCTCGCATCGTCGTAGAGGCCCGACGCGATATCGGCCTCGGTGAGCCCGGCGGACACGAGCGCGCCGGACACCTCGCCGCCGCCGACGGCAAAGCCGAGTTCGGCGGTCGCCTCCGCGGCCTCGAGCCCGGTTCGCGCTGCATAGAGAATGCCGCCGACGACGAGATCTCGGTCGTGATCGGTGAAGCCGAAGGTCGTGCCGTCGCGCCGGACGAGCATCCAGCAATGGCACAGGGTCGTGGCTCCGTCCGTCAGGTGGGCGGCAAGGTTTTGCGGGATGGTGCGCATGGATTTCTTTCGCGTTGGCCGGCTTTGTGCCGGCCATCCCGATCACAAAGGCGCGGCGCTCAACACGATCGGGATCACCGGGACAAGCCCGGTGATGACGTGGATGGTGAGAATGGCACGGGCGCGTCAGGGAACGATCTCGATCAGCGGGATCTGCGGGATGCCGCCGGCATCGAAGGCGGAGAGGTCGATGTCGAGCTCGTCCGTGTCGAAGCGCACCGGCACGTCGAAGGCGAAGCCGGCCGTGATCGCGGCGCCCGGAGGCGGCGCGGCCGTGAAGGTCACGAGGCCCGTCGTGGGATCGCAGTTGAAGCCGGAGCCGACGCTCTGCTCGACCCCGTTCACCGCCACCCGGACGGTGCCCCCGACCGGCTTGACGATGGGGCGGCTGTAGGGCGCGTGGGACGAGCCGTAGGCTTTCGCCAGCGGAAAGCTCACGCTCTGTCCGTTGCCGGTGCCGATCCGCTGATCGAGGGGTGTCGGCTCCCTGGACGGCGGGCCGGAGCGCCAATCCGTGCGGTCGCGGAAGCGGAAGCCGTAGAGCCGGCCGCGTCGCTCCTCGAAGAAGGCGATGACCATGTGCAGCGCATCGACGGTCCGGACGCCTAGGCCCGCGTCGTAGCGGCGCCGGGACCCGGCCCAGCGGCTGTTGCGGTGCTCGCGGCCGGAGGAGAGCGTGACGATATCGGTCCGCCGCACCGGCCCGCCCCGGCTGCCGAGGCTGACGTCGAGCGGAAAGCGGACCTCGTGGAAATCGGAGGCCATGACCCGTCCTTTCGGAAAGATGAAACGAAAAAAGCCGGGGTGGCGTTGACGTCGCGAACCCCGAACGACAAGGAGGCAGCAGGCGATGAGCAATGCTCCCAATGACCTCGCGGACGACTTCCCCGACAAGCGCGACCGGATCCATCAGCTCAAGACGAGCAACAACCACTTCGCGCGGCTCTACGACGAGTACGACGAGCTGAACCGCACCATTCACCGGATCGAGACCAGGGTGGAGCCCAAGCCCGAGGAGGTCGAGGAGGAGCTCAAGCGCCGCCGCCTGAAGATCAAGGACGAGATCATGGCGATGCTCGACGGCGCGGGCAGGTGAGCGTGAAGGAATGACCTGTCCTCATCGGGATCACCGGCCTTGTGCCGGTGACCTCGATGATGAAAAGCGCGGCGCTACATCCCGCGCTGGCCCCGCGCGACCGCCCGGGCGAGGGCTGCGGAGACCTGCGCCTCGGAGCGGCGGAAGCTCTCCGCATCGGGGGTCGACACGTTCACGGTCACGGAGAGCGGCCGCCCGCCCGCGCCGCCGCGCACGCCGAGCCGACCGTCCGGCCCGCGCGCCAGCGGCATCACGGCCTCGGCGCCCTGCTCGCCCATGAGGCCGAGCCCACGCTCTATGGGGAAATAGGTCGGCGCGCCGATGACCCCACCTTTCGCGAACGGCATCACCATGCCGCGCGAGAGCACGCCGCCTTTCGCGAAGGCGGAGCCCCCGCCGCCGAAGAGCGAGCCGAGGATCGAGCCCAGCCCCTTGGTGAGCCCGCCCATGAGGCCGCCGGCGTCGAGCGGCAGCGCGCCCTGGAGCGAGCCCGTCGTCAGCCCCTTGACGCTCTGGCTCAGGGCCATCTGGAGCGGCGCCAGGGCCAGGCGCAACCCCGTTTCCACAAGGGATTGGCGCACGGATTTGAGAACGTTATTAAATTTCTTGCCTTCCGCGACATTCTTGGCGAAAGCATTGGACAGGGAGTCGCCGAACTTTTCGGAGAGGCCGATGAGGGTGGTGAGTTGGCGTTTACGGTCTTCCTCTATGCTGTTGTTCGGTGAGACCGGGATTGTAACGGGGTTATCGCTCAAGCGTATCTCCTTGATGTCGTTCTGTTCTTGTCTGATGCTGACCGCATCGGCCTGTGTGCCAAGTCGCCCTCCTGACGATGCTTTCGACATCGGAAACATCGGCGGTGCACAATGGCAGAAGATGCAGAACGAGTGTGACTACGAAGCGCGGAAAGCTGTCGCGCCGCAGAAGCCAGGTCCGGTTCGCCACTTGGAATGGCGTGGTCTCTTCTTGAAATGTTTGGAGCTGAGAGGTGCGAAGCACCTCGGAACGACAGATGATCTTTCAAGAAAGCGGCAGTGAACAAGCGACTCGGAGAGGCCGATGAGGGTGCTGAGCTGGCGGTCCTGGTCGCCAAGTGCAATTTTCTGCTCAGCCGTAAGATCTTTCGGGTCGGGCATATGCAAGTCATCCGTGAAGCCATCGATAGGCCTGTCGCTCGGCCTTGCGGGTTGCGTTTCGAAGCCTCCCACTCCAATTTTCGACCCCAGCGCGCTGTCTGATGCAGAATGGGCTCGCGCAAAAAAGGAATGCGATTACGAAGCGGAAAAAACGACTGGCTCTGCTCCGATCAATATTCGCTATTACCGGTGGGAAAGCCTTTATATCAGCTGCCTTGAACTCAGGGGCGTCAAGTATTTGGGAATGAGCAATCAGCTGCCCAAGACGCCGTGAGACTCGTCACTTCCTTCATCCGGAAATGCGTTCATCAACCGCCTGAGATCCCCGTTCAGTGCAGGCTCATTCGTTCGACCGCCGCACAATCCTTGCCACGCTGCGATCAACTCGCGCGGCGTCGCGCGCCAGAAGGTCTTCGGGCTCCACCGCAGGATGCCTAAAGCCAGGGTCAGCGCATCGTCCCAGGGGAAGGCGCGAGGCTCGCATCCTGCGGATCCGGAGGGTTTGGCGATGCATCGTCTCCGCCGAACGTCATGACGAGAAGATCGGCGAGCGCCGCGGCGACCGGCTCGATGCCGTCGTCGAGCGGCAGCTTCGCCACCTCCTGGTCGCTCATCGCATGGCCGCCGCCGCGCAGCGCGATGGCGAGCAGTGTGAGCAGGTTGCGGCTCGACAGGCGGCCCGTGCCGAAGCGCTCGGCCAGCGCCGTGAGATCCTGCACGCCGAAGGCGTCCTCCAGTTCGGCGAGCGCCCCGAGGGTGAGGCAGAGGGTGTAGCGCGTGCCTCCGAGCTGCAGCGCCACCTCGCCCCGTATTCTGTTGGGCATCGTTCTTCTTTCCTCGCTCTGTGTCATTCCCGGCCGGAGCGTCAGCGGAGGGGAAGGGAATCCATAGGGCCGCTGAGCGTCTGAGTGGATCCCCTTCCCTCGCTTCGCTCGGCCTGAGGATGACGCCCTCTCCGTCATGGCCGGGCTCGTCCCGGCCATCTCGATTGTGTGAAGCTCAACGCCTCACCAGTCGGGATCACCGGCACGAGGCAGTTGATGACGTGGATGGTTTCGGTTGCGTTCGTGTAGCAAAAGCACGTCTTTCACAACGCCACGAACGACAGCGCGCCCGCCGACTCGAACGCCATCTCGAAGGTCACTTCGCCCGCGTGGTCGCCGCGATATTCCAGGCTCGTGATCTGGAACGGGCCTTCGATGCGGCCGAAATCGGGAATGACGATCTGATAGGCGAGAATGTCGCCGTCGAAGAAGACCTGGCGCATGCGCGCGTCGGAGGCTTCGTCCTTGAAGACGCCGGAGCCGGAGAGCGAGGCGCGCCGCACCCCGACGCCGGCGAGAAGCTCGCGCCAGCGCCCGGCGGACTCCGCGTGCGTGACGTCGACGGTCTCGGCGTTGAAGGCGACCTGGCGCGTGCGCAGGCCCGCCACGGTGACGAAGCCGTTGCCGCCGTCGCCGATCTTGATGAGCAGGTCCTTGCCCTTCTGAGCAGGCATGGGATGTCCTTTGTTGAGTGGGAGAAAACGAGATGTGCAGGGGCGCGCTCACATCCTTTTCTCGTCATCACCGGCCCTGTGCCGGTGATGACGAGAGACGGCCGCGACGGGACGGTCTCACCTATCCTGCCACCTCCGTCACCGCGCGCAGGCGCAAGGTGACGCGGGTGAGGCGGGTGCCGTTGTCGCGCTCTGACGCGAGTTCCGTGACGCGCAGGTTGACGAGGCGGTGCCCATCGAGCGCCAGCGGCGCGTCGTGGAGAAGTGCGTCGAGCCGCTCGGCGATGGCGAGCGCCGTTCTGGCGCTGCCGGGCACCGACCAAACCACGATCCCGAGGCTCTGCTCATGACCGCGATCGTGGTCGGTGGACCAATCCGTCGCCCGCACGTCCGAGAACAGGGCATAGACCGGCTCGGCGCCCCGCGGCGGCTCGTCGTGGAGGCGCAGAGCGCCGCCCATGAGCGCGCGCAGCTCCGCATCCGCGCCGGCTGCGTCGAGGATCGCGCGGCGCAGGGCGAGCACGGGGCTCGTCATGAGCGCATCTCCTCGACGAGGCACACGAGGTCGCGCTTCGATCCGTCCGGATCGGACGCCGCCCGGATGGCGAAGCGGCGCAGGCCCGCGCTCAGGCGCATGGCGCCGGTCACGCCGTCGCGATAGCGCAGGGTGATGCGGTGGGTGAGGCTCTGCTCGGGCCGGTCCGCGCGAACGCGCTCGGCCCCTGCGAGCATCTCGATGGCGCCCCAGACCTGCGGACCGGACGTGTAGGTGCGAATGACGCCTCCGAAGCCGTCGGGCCGCTCGAGCGGCACTTCGAGCACGAACCGGCGCGAACGCGCGCCGATGCGGATGGGTTTGATTCTCATGGCAATGTCTTTGGGATGAGATACGTAATCGGATGACCTGCTGCACGTCATCACCGGCCTTGTGCCGGTGATCCCGATCGGAAAGGCTCGGCGCTCCACACAATCGGGATGGCCGGGACAGGCCCGGCCATGACGTGATGGATGTTATCTCTGGAATGACGGGAGCAGTGGATGCTACAACCGCATCCTCTGAAACGGCGCCACGAGGGCGAGCGCTTCGGGGGGCAGGATCTGCTCGCCGATCACGTCGCCCCGGTTCTCGAACCAGTGGGCGACGAGGATGCGGATGGCGAGCTTCAACGGAGCGGGCACCGCCTCGGGCGTGGCGCCGTGGCCGGCGCGCAGCGCGATCGAGATGCCGTGCCTCGGCTTGCCCGGCTCCGGCGCACCGGTCACGACGATTCGCGGCGGATCGCTCAACACGTCCGTCTCGAAGGCGCTCGCCGGCACCTCGGTGGCGTGGCCCGAGGCGTCCGTCACCGTGATGCCGTCGACGGCGATCAGCGGCGAAAGCGGCAGCAGGATCGTGCCGCCGGCGGGCCAGCGGTCCAGCACCACGCGCCAGCGCTGCTCGATGAGGATCCGCCGCGAGGCCGCCTCGATCATGAGGCGGGCCGCCTTGACGAGGCCCGCGATCAGATCATCCTGCGTGCCGTCATCGTCGTCGACGCGGAGATAGGCCTTCATCTCCGCGAGCGTGACGGGCTCGACGGCGGGGCCGCTGATGAATATGGGAATCATCGGAAACAGGAATCCTCTGAAGTGATGCAACGTGTGGTTATGCTTTGTCTTGCCCTGTCGCTGGCGGCGACGCAGGCGAACGCCATCGTCGGCGGGGCCGAGGATGAAGGTCCCCTCGCCCGCCGGAGCGTGATGGTCCTGAGTTCGAACGGCGGCGTCTGCAGCGCCGTGGTGCTGGCGAAGGACGTGGTGCTCACCGCGGCCCATTGCGTGACGGGCGCCGCCGAGCACCGGGTCCATTTCCGCGACGAGACGGGCGAGCCCGTGCTGATCGCGCCGGCCGCGAAGGCGGTGCATCCCGGCTACAACGCGAAGGCCATCGAGACCCGCCAGCGCTCCATCGACCTCGCCCTGGTGCGCATTCCCGAGGCCCTGCCCGCGCGCTTCGAGCGGGCGACGCTCTCGACGGCGAAGATCCCGGAGAACGATCCCGTCACCGTCGGCGGCTATGGGCTGTCCCGCGAAGGCGACGCGAAGACCTCCGGCACCTTCCGCACCGCGTCGCTCACGGCGGTCGAGCCCTATGGCCCGAGCCGGATCCTGCTCTGGGCCGAAGGTTCCGGTACGGCAAGTGCCTGCCAGGGCGATTCCGGCGGGCCGATGTCATCGGGAACGACGGTGGCGGCCATCACGAGCTGGTCGTCGCCGGCGAAGGGCCGAAGCTGCGGGGGCGTGACGCAAGGCATCCTCGTCGGCCCGCAACGCGAATGGATCGACCGGATCCTGAAGGGCTGGAACCGCGCAGCGCTGTGGAGCGGCGATTAGAGAAGCGGCCTCAAAGGTGGGATCCACCTTTGAGGCCTGTCCCTGCCGTCAGAAATCCATAAAGCATCGGAACTATCCTGACGGCCAAGACCTTGCCTTTGAAAATTCACCCCCCCTCACGGCATCATCACCCCATGCGCGCTTTGCCAACCCTCGTTCTTGCCGTCCTTTCCCTCGTCGCCACTCCCGCATGGGCCATCCTGCAAGGCGCCACCTCGCGCGATCCGAACGGGCTGCGCCGCTCGGTGGTGTCCATCGAGAGCTCCACCGGCGAGCTCTGCTCCGGGGTGATCGTCGGACCCGACCTCGTGCTCACCGCCGCCCATTGCATGACGGACCGGGCCGCCTACCGGGTCACCGCGCTCAACCGCGCGTTCCGGCAGCAGCGCTTCAACGTCGCCGCGCTCGCCGTGCACCCCACCTTCGTGCCGGGCACGACGCCGCGCACGCAGCCGGGCATCGACCTCGCCCTTCTCAAGCTCGATCGGCCTGTCGGGCCCGACTTCCTGGCCCTCGACCCGAGCGCGGCCGGCCGGATCGACGTGGGCGACGGCGTGACCATCGCGGGCTTCGGCGTGCTGTCGGAGCGGGCGCGAGGCACCGCCCGGACGCTGCGCCAGACCAACCTGGTCTCGCTCGGCCCCATCGAAGTCTCCAACCGCGTCCTGATCGTCGTGGACCGCAACCGCCTGGCGGAGACGGCAGGCGCCGGCGCCTGCCGGGGCGATTCCGGCGGGCCGATCCTGGCCGCGACATCCGTGGGCTATCAGCTCTACGGCATCACGAGCTGGTCGAGCGGCCCCTTGCGCGGCCGGCAGCCGAGCGCCTGCGGCGGCCTCACGGCCGTCACCCCGATCGTCGAGCATCTCGGCTGGATCGTCTCGACCATGCGCGGGCTCAACGGCATGAGCGGAGCATGGACGGGGAATTGAGCGGGTCCATGCATCTCTGCCTCGCCGCATTCACGGCAAATCACACCCTCAACGTCATGGCCGGGCTTGTCCCGGCCATCCCGACCGGAAGAACGCAGCGCTTCTCTGATCGGGATCACCGGCACGAGGCCGGTGATGACGTGAGGCGGGATTGCCCGCGTCGAGCGAACCCCTAAGCCGCAAACTTCAACAGCTTGATCGCCGCGTAATCCTGCACGCCGCCGCCCACGCGCTTGGTGGTGTAGAACAGCACGTAGGGCTTCGCGGAATACGGATCGCGCAGCACGCGCATGCCGGCGCGGTCGACGATCAGGTAACCGCGCTTGAAGTCGCCGAAGGCGACCGCGCATGCATTCGCCGCGATGTCCGGCATGTCCTCGGCCTCGACCACCGGAAAGCCCATCAGGGTCGCGGCCTGGCCGGCGCTTGCGGGCGGGGCCCAGAGATATTGGCCGTTGTCGTCCTTGAACCGGCGGATCGCGCTCTGCGTCTTGCGGTTCATCACGAAGGAGGCGTTCTGGCGGTAGCCGCTTTTCAGCGCATAGATCAGATCGACCAGCACGTCCGACGGGTTGGCCGCCGGGAAGGTCGCGCCGCCGGTGCGCACCGTGCCGAGCTTGCCCCATTCCCAGATCTCCTCCTCGACCGTGTCGACGGAGAGGAACCCCTTCGGCTTGTTGACGCCGTCGCCTTCCACGAAGGCGGTGCTCTCCTGCTCGGCAAAGGCCGCCTCGACCTCTTCGGCGATCCAGCGGTCGATGTCGACCACCGCGTCGTCGAGAAGGGTTTGGGTCGCGGCCGGCATGGCATAGATCTCCATGGCCGGGAAGCTCATCTCGGAGAGCGTCGGGCTCGCGGTCTGGGGACGGGCCGCCGTCTCGCCGACCCAGCCGGTCGCCGGGCCCGTGACGGAGAAGGCGCGCTTGTACTGGCCGCCGGAGATCACCCGCACCGACGAGATGGCGCGGATCGGCGACACAGCGGAGAGCCGGCGCAGAACCTCGCTCTCGACCGCGTCCGGCACGAGATAGCCGCCGTCCGGACCGGAGCCGGCGGACAAGGCCTTCTCCTCGAGCCGCTTCAACCCTGCGGCCTCACCGGTGCGGATATAGGAATGGAACGCCGCCTTGTGCTCGGCCTGGGCCGGATCGCGCGCATGGTCCTGCCCGGCCCCGAGAGGCGGACGCGAACGGTCGAGGGCGAGCCGGTCGAGACGGCGCTTGGCGTCGTCGAGCGCGGTGTCGATGCGGGTGAGCTTCTCGTCGGTCACCACGTCGCTCGAGAGCCTCGTCTCGATCTCGGCGAGGCGCGTGTCGTTGGCGTCCTTGAACGCCTCGAAGGCGCGGGCGAAATCCTCGAAGGCCGAGGCGACGTCGTCGGAAACGGTCTTGGTGTCTAGAACTGGGATCATGTCAATCATTCGGTTTCAAAAGGCTTCAACGAAAAAGGCCCGCCGGAGGGCGGGCCCGTTTATTTCCCGGTCAGGGAACTGGTCAGCGCCGGCGGGCGCGGCGGGTGTTGGCCTGCACCGTATCCGACACCGTCGGACCGGCCGCCGCACCGATGGCACCGCCCGCAACGGCACCCACGGGTCCTGCCACCGCACCGACGCCCGCACCGACGGCGGCGCCGCCGACCCGTTCTTCCGTGGTGGTGCAGGCCGCGGCCGCAAGACCGAGGAGCGCGACGAAAGCGAGCTTCTTCATGGAAACCTCCCGATACAAGCGGAACACAGACCTCTCTCGCGTCCGGAGAGGGCCCGCCGCTTCCGCATGCGTCGGGCGTTCATCTAACGCGCTCCCATGGACAAGGTTCAGGACAATAGTCGCACCGTCGCCCTGCGGATGCTGGCGGCGAGCGTCGGCGCAGCGTTCTTCACGGTCTCGACCCGCGCGTCGGGCAGCATCGGGAAAGTCACGACCGAGATCTCCCACAGGTCGAGCTTCTCCAGCCGGCGCAGGCCCGTGGGCCGCTCGGCCCGGGCGCGCTCGACGCGAAACCCGATGGAGAGCCCGTCGACCGCGCCCTCGCGCATGAGTGCGTGGATCTCCCTGGCCCGCTCCACCGCGAGATTGAGCTTGCCGCGCACGCGCAGGCCGCGCCGGTCCTCGGCGATGACGAGCCAGCGCCCGATGGGCTGGCCGGGATCGTGCTGCCAGAGCAGGCGCACATCCCGGACGCCGCGCCTGCGCAGACTGTCCGAGAACGCGCCCGGCATCACCACGTCCTTGCCGAGATCGGCGGCGCCGAACAGGCTGGCATAGCCCTCGAACACGCCGTCCGCGTCGACCGCGTTCAGCGGCTCGGGCAGGAACTTGCGCTCCTGGATCGTGGGAAGGCCGGGGCTCATCGGGCGGCTCCGCGCGCATTCACCCTCGCAGGTTTGGCATCGAGCTTTTCGAGGTGGCGCACGAAGTCGCGGAACACGAGGGCAGCGCGGTGCTGCCCCTCCCGCGCAGGTTTCGACCTGCGGGCGGAGAAGCGGGTCATGACGGGTCTCCCGAGTGACGGCGGTTGAAGAGGGACAGCTCGCGCACGAACGCGTCGAACCGGCGGTTGGCCGCGAACAGGTCGCGCAGGGTCATGGCAAGCAAGGCGGACGCCCCGCTCGCCCAGACGAACAGGGCGAGATGGGCAAGATCCCCGCGCCGGATGACGGCTTCGGTGATCTGATCGAACATGTTCATGATTTGTTCTCGCAAAGAAACTCCGTTTATGGCTGAGCGTGCGCGAGGGTGAGGCGAAAGCGGGCTGCACAAATCACGCCCCGGCCGGGGCGCCGGCGGGGCGGAGCGAAATCCACGGTCCGGCGCAACTCCAGGTTCTGCATCCCTTCTCGGGCTTTGGCCGCCAGGGACGACACCCTCCTCGTCATGGCCGGCCCTGTGCCGGCCATCCCGATGCGGTGAGGCGCCGTGCCTTCCCGATGGGGATCACCGGCACGAGGCCGGTGATGACGTCGAGGACACGGCAGTCCTTCGTTTCACCCTCGCCTCCCCTTCCCGCCTTCAGCACGCCCGTACCCCACCGCCGCACGCTTCTCGTCGTCGGTGAGGAACGCCGCCGCCGAGACGCGCCGCCAGAGGCTTTCGCGTTCCTCGGCCAGCGCCTCGATGGCGTCGAGGTCGGGCTCGAGGTGAAGCGCCTCGCCGAAGGCCGGGGCCAGCCAATGCGACAGCGACTCCGCCGTGCGCTTCACGAGCGGGATCACCGTCTGGCGGTAGAAGGCGCGGTTGGCCTCGGCGTAGTTCGCGTGCGTGCTGTCGCCGGGAAGTCCGAGCAGCAGCGGCGGCACGCCGAAGGCGAGCGCGATCTCCCGGGCGGCCGCCGCCTTGGCCTCGACGAAGTCCATGTCCTTGGGCGACAGCGACAGGGGCCGCCAGTCGAGCCCGCCTTCGAGAAGCAGCGGGCGGCCCGCATTGCCGGCGCCCTGGTAGTTCGCCTCGAGCTCGCCTTTCAGCCGGTCGAACTGCGCGTCGGTGAGGCTCGCGCCGCCGACCACGAGCGCCCCGGAGGGCCTGGCGGCATTGTCGAGGAGCGCCTTGTTCCAGGCGCCCGCCGCATTGTGGATGTCGAGGGCGGTCGCCGCCGCTTCCATGGGCGAGAGGCCGTAATGGTCGTCCGCTGGATGGAACAGGGTCAGATGCAGGATCGGCGGCAGGGCCTCGTCCTCGCGGATCGCGAAGCGCACGGTTTGCGCGCCGACCGCGTACTCGTACGCCACCGGCCACCCGTCGGCGTCGGGCACCACGCGCATCCGGTCGGGCCGGAGCGCATAGAGTTCGTGCGGCACGCCCTCGAGGCTCACCGCCTCCACATAGGCGTTGCCCGACACCATGAGGTGGCCGTAGAGACTCTCCAGGAAGCGCTGCCCGCCCTCCCGGGCATTGGGCCGCGCGAGCAGCGCGAGAAGCGGATGCGCGGACAGCTCCCGGCCCTCGCCCGTGAGCACCAGCGGCAGCGCCGCCGCCGCTTCGCTCACGAGCCTGACGGCGCGGTGCACGACGGCGTTCTTCTGGAAGCCCTCGCGGGAGAGCGCCGCGTAATCGCGCGGCGTCCACACGGGCCGCCCGGCGACGTAGAACGCCACGGCGCCCTGCACGCGCGAAGCCTTGGCCTCGGGCGGCGCCTGAAGCCAGCGGGTCAGTCGATTCAACATGAAAAGCTCCTGCCCAAGTTGCGGGCTGAAGGGGTAAGGTCAGCTATTTTCCACGGCGTCATGGCCGGCCTTGTGTCGGCCATCCCGGTCGGAAGAACGTTGCGCTTCAAGAAATCGAGATCACCGGCACAGGGCCGGTGACGACGTGGGGGCGTACCCGGGTTCGCCCGAATGCCCAAGCTGCTCGCCGCTTCTTCACACTGGCGCCAAGTTCCGCACCCAGTGCCGACAAAGGCGGCAAATCCTGCCGGGTTGTCATTGGACGGTCACAGGCCGTGGAGTAGTCTTGAGACGTTGCAGGGTCATCCGGCGACATTCACGCGCCAGCCGAGCTGGTTTCCCCACTCGGCTGGCGCGACCATCAGTTTCTCGAGCTCTGTCGTCCTTTCTCCTATTCGGGACGACATGAGGCAGATGGCGGGGCGGATCGGCACGGATGGACTGCCATCCGCCCCGGCCCTGCAGCGAAATCCCACCTCCATCGGAAATCGATCCCTCGCGGCGCCATGCTCCTTTGGAGACAGGCGCCGCCCGAAAGGCTCACCCCATCAGGAGACGTTGCGGATCGCCCGCCGCCGCTTAGCTTAACGGCAGTGGCTCCTTCCTTTGCCCCTACGGGAGTCACGGCGCCCTGGCCGGAGATGTGCGTGAACACCGTCCTTCGGCTGGGGCGTTCTTTTTCGTTGCGCATGCCGGCCATCCCGATCAGGAAAAGCGCCGTGCTTCGAACAATCGGGATCACCGGCACGCGGCCGGTGATGATGTGAGAGGGCGGCATCGGAGGTGGAGGTCGCGCAGCGAGCGCTCCGCTCCTCACAGCATACGCACCCGCGGCTGCCGCCGCTCCTGCAGCATCAGCTCGGTGAGCGCCCAGACGAGCGCGTCCATGCGGTCGGGCGAGCGGCCGGACGTCAATCCTCCGGGGCCGAAATCGCACAGCTCGTCCTCGAGCTCAGGCAGCGCCCCCACATGGCGCACGCGGTTCTGCGCATAGAGCACGGAGACCGGTTCCGCGCGCAGATACTTGCCGCGCGTGGCGCGCACGCTGACCACGGGCACGGACGGATCGACCTCGCGGATCACGCCGGTCGCCATCTCGCCGCCCTGGTTCGTCTCCACGACGAGGGCATCGGCCTCGAGCCTGCGGTAGAGCGCAACCGCCTTCGCGGCCCAGTCCGGCGGCCTCAGGGTTGAGGCCGTCGCATCCTCCAGCACGTACGCGATGCCATCCTCGTCCACGCCCGCCGCGACGATCCCGCAGGCGTCGGCGCGTTTCGACGAGGAGGCCGGCGGATCGACCGCCACGACGATGCGCGCGAGCGGGGGCGCGGAGGCGACGCGGTTGTCCTCGATCACGGCGCGCGTCCATAGGGCATCGGGACGATCCTCGATGATGTCGCCGTCGAGTTCCTGCCGGCCGAGACGCGTGCCCGCATAGCGGCGCATGACGGCGTCGAGAAAGACCGGCGCCAGGTTCTCCGCGTTGTCGGAGGTGCGCACGCGCGATACGGCCACCGACGGGTCGGCGAGGAAGCGCTTGATGAGCGGGATCGGCCGCGGCGTCGTGGTCACCATCTGGCGCGGATGCGCGCCGAGGCGAAGGCCGAACTGCAGCATGTCCCAGGTCTCCTCCACGTGTTTCCACTTGGCGAGCTCGTCGGACCAGGCCGCGTCGAATTGCGGACCGCGTAAGGAATCCGGATCCTCCGCCGAGAACACCTGCGCGACCGCGCCGTTCGCCCATTCGAGCTTGCGCAAGGACGGCGACCAGACGGGGCGTTCATGGCGCCCGTGGATGGCGAGGATGCCCGCAGGCCCCTCCACCATCACGTTGCGCGCGTCCGAAAAGGTCTCGCCGATCAGGGCGATGCGCCGTGACGCCTGATGGGCGAAATCGGGGGCCCCGAGCGCGATGCCGCGCACCCATTCGGCGCCGGTGCGGGTCTTGCCCGCCCCTCGCCCGCCGAGCATGAGCCAGATCGTCCAAGGTGCGTGCACCCGCGCCAGACCCGGCAGGCGCTGCTCGGGCCGGCAGCGCACCGGCCAGTGCCGCAGCACCTGGTCGAAATCGTCCTCAGACCAGGATGCCGTCGCATCCGCGAGCCTCCTCTTCCGCGATAATCCGGTCAAGATGCTGAGCAAGTTCGTCGCGCAGCTCCTGGAGGCTGCGCCGTGGTGTGTCGTGGTGCCCGTGGTCATCGAGCGGTGAGCCTTCCTGTTGCAGGAGGGCCCGCGCGGCCGCCAGCGTCTTGGCACAGGAGGCGAGCCGGCGGGCCGTCTTGTCGTGATCCTTGGCGCGTCCGGTGCGCTGCTCGTCCATGAGCGCGTCGATCTGCGCCCGCGTCGCCTGGGCGAGAGCGCGGGCGGCATCGCTCACCGAGGCGGCGGCCCTGTGGAGGCCTGCCACGCCGCCTTCGTTCTTCGCGGCCTTGCTCAAGGCGTTCTCGGCGAGCGCCGCATGGCGCGGCGGCCAGCCCCAGCGCTGGCGCATCCGCACGAAGCTGGTTCGGCTGACACCAAGAAACTTCTGGATGTCCGGCAGATGCTTCTTCGGCTCGCGGGCATAGATCTCCCAGGCCTGCTGCTTCTGCGCGTCGGTGATCTCGATTCTCTGGGGCATGGAAAGCCAACAAAAAACCGCCCAGGCGGGGGCTCTGGGCGGTGGAGGTTGCACCGGAACGGGTGATGCGGGGGCTGCATTCACACTTCGTCAGTGTTCACGTTTTGTACTCTAAGAGCGTCACGCTGTCAAGGCGAAAATTCCTGACGACCGTTCATCCTCCCGACTCGGCCCTGGCAAAAGCGCAGGAGATCCGTTCGCGAATGTTCCGCCCGGCCAGGAATTAAAGGATAATGTGACGCGATTCCGGGACCAAAATCGGAACAGGACGCCGATGAACGGAAAACTCCTTTTTCGTTCCATGCGAGGCGAGAATACCTGCTTTCCTGAAGCAGAATTCGATCCCGACCGAGCGACTCGGGTCTAGCGCCGGAGAGGATTCGCCAAGCTCATGATTCGCGACACGAGCTCCGCCTGGCGATTCGTCTGCGTCTTGCGGTAGATGGCTTCGAGATGCGTCTTCACCGTCGAGCGGGCGAGGCCCAGGATGTCGGCGGTGTCGGCCAGGGTATGGCCCTGAAGCACCTGACCGAGCACCTGGATCTCTCCGGTCGTGAGCTGGTACAGGGCTGCGGCGCTCGACAGCGGCGTCGTGAGTGCGGCCTCGGGCTCGCGCAGCAGCAGGAGTATGGGGCTGCCGATCTCTTCGCCCGCCTGCTCCAGCGCCGCTCCGGTGACATGGATGGTTCGTCCCGCGGCATCCGTCAGGAAGACATCGATGCCTCGATGCACTTTCCTGCCGCTGAAGGATACGAGCGTGCTCATGAGCTTCACGGCCTCGGGCGTCATCCCCATCAGGCGGCCACCGTATTCGCGCAGCAGTTGCTGCGAGGCAAGTTCCGCATCGGCGGCTTGGTTGCAAAACAGAATCGTGCCGTCCGTCTCGACGATCAGCGCCGGTGTCGCCAGCGCATCGAGAGCCGCGCGCAGGGTCCCGGCCTCCACCCGCTGATGGCCGATGACGTCGGAGATCTCGACGGCGCGCTTGATGTGCGGCGAGAGCAGCCGCGCCAGTTCGAGGTCTTCATCCGTGAAGGGGCCTTTGGCTTCGCTGCCCGCGACACCCCATGAGGAAAAGCTGGTCACCGTCCGCGTCAGAGGCGCGAGGACATAATCGTACAGTCCACGGCCCGCCAGGCAGCTACGCCAATAGCGGCTCTGGTGAAGATCGGGGTAGTCTCGTGTGGTGCACAACGGCTCGCAGAGAGGGGCCGTGAGCCCGATGGAAAGGGTCGGGTTGATGCGGGAGCTCGCTCGAACACTCTCGGCGAGATCGTCCGGCCAGTTGTATACGGCCGCATTGGTCAGCCTGGGCTCGAGCGGATGGATAACGGTCAGATCGCCCATGACGCCGCCGAGCGCCTCCGTGATCTCCCCCAGGACCGCCGGCCACAGGCTCGTGTCGAGAGCGCAGTCGTAGATGCGGCCGATCAGGTCGGAGAAGGCTTGGTCCGGCTTCATGGATTCCCCCGGAGGTGACATCGACGGCAACGTGCGCAGGAGCACATCATCGCAGCCTAACCCGGATCGAATCGACCACCCTCCGCCAAATGGCGGAGGACGTTCCGTTTCGTCAGCCTCATGATCATCTGCGAGCGCTCTCCCTTGATTCGAACCCTCGAGGACGGAGCGGCCTTCGGGCCGGGTCGCGACCTCACGGATGGCACTGCGAAGGAACAGCAGATGAGACATGCGCTACTGGCCGTCACCATCGGACTCATCATGACGACGTCGCAGCCGCAAGCGGGCGAGACGGTCCTCGACGTGGAGAGCGAATGCCGATCCATTGCGGAACCGGATGCGACCGGCTGCGGCTGCCAGGGCCGCTTCTACGCCAGCAAGTTCGGCCCCGACGAGGGCGCGGTCGCGCTGCATCTCGTGAGCCGCAGCTACGTGAGCGAGCCGCGCTCCGCGGCGACCGTGCTTTACGAACGCTTCGGGGCCGAGACCCTCAACAGGGTCGCGGCGAGGATCCTGGAGACACGGGACGAGGTCATCGCCTTTTGTCCCACGAGCATGCACGTCGCGGACTGACCATGCCGGTCACGCCAGCCGATGCAGCCCTGCTCGTGTTCACCGCGTGCAACACGGCCAGGATCCTGGCCTATCTGCCGCAGATCGTGAAGATCGGCCGCGACATGCAAGGCGCGGCCGTGATCTCCTATACGACCTGGTGCCTCTTCGGGGTCTCCAATCTCTCCACGGTCTCCTATGCGGTGCTGGTGGTGGACGACTGGCGCATGGCGGCGGTCTTTGCCGTCAACACCCTGTGCTGCGTCACGATCGTGAGCCTAACGGCCTGGAAGCGCCTGGATTACGGGCGGCGCCGGGGACATGCCGGGCGGGTGAATGCGTATCCGAACGCCGAGGCGCTTCCGGAGCGTCGGTGAGACGGGCCCGCCCGGCGAAATCAATGTCGCGACCATGGGAACTCAGTGATGATCCTGGGCTGGATCGACATCATCGGCTATGCCGCCTCGGGCCTGACCCTAGCGACCTTCGCCCAGCGGACGATGCTGCCCATGCGCATCATGGCGGTCGGCGCCAATATCTGCTTCATCGGCTACGGGGCGATGGGCCTTTTCATCCCGGTGCTCGCCCTGCACGTCATCCTCCTCCCGGTCAACCTCGTCAGGCTTCGGGCGCTCCTGAACCAAGCCCGATGCGGCGCGACGGCGTCGGACCCGGGAGGAACCGATCCCCGGACGGATGCGGGCATCTCCAGCGGGTTGATCTGACACGGCGACATCGGGAACGCCGTCATCCTTTCAAGCGAACGCGACATCCACGGCGATCATCTCGTGATCCGACACGGCCCTGCCCTCCTCGTCCACGGCCGGGACGACCTGCGGGCCGGCGGCGGTCAGCCCGCGCACGACGATCCAATCGAGCTTGCCGAAGGGCGGCTCGTGCTTGTTCGTCGGACCCGGCGTCTGGGTCGGGAGCGGAAGATTGGCGCCGGCCCAGGCAAATCCCGCCTGCCTGAGATCGGCGAAGAGCGGCTCGTAGCGCTCGGGCGCGTCGAGCAGGAGATGCCGTTCGTCCTCGCCGCGCGGCAGGGCCTTGGTGTTGAAGTCGCCGCCGATCACGCAAGCTTCGCCCGGCGCGATCGCGTCGAGCGCCCCGAGCAGGTTTCGGATCTGCGCCTGCCGGTCGGCCGGATCGGTCTTGCTTTCGAGATGGGTGGCAACGACCCACAGGGGTTTGGCGGCACCGGCGACGCGCGCGGCGAGCGCCATGCGTCGGCCGACGCGCCGCTGCGCGCCCTTGACGCCTGAGAACCACAGCCCGCTCTCCTCCAGCGGGATCAGGTGGGGCTCCTCCAGGGCAAGGCCGGTCACGATGGCGTTGCCGTGCAGGCTTGAGGCGTTGCGCTCACCCGCATGCGCGCGCATCTCGCCCCGGTCCCCGAGATCGAGTTCCACGAACTCGGCGCCGAAGAGATAGCCCTCGCCGGCGCCGGCGGTCAGGTCGCGCAAGTTGTGCGTGTTGCCGGAGCGCGCCATGCCGCAATCGACCTCACTCAGGAGGGCGACGTCGGCGCGGGCCTGCTGCAGGAGGCGGCGGGCGGCCGGGCGGTTCTTGAGGCGTTCGGCGTTGAAGGCGGCGATCCTGATGGTGTCGGGACAGGGGCGGACCCGTTCGGGCGGCCCCTGCTCGACGGCGTGAAGGGCCTCGATCTCCTGCAGGAGGCGCGCGTGCACGTCCTCTCCCCGCAGGGAGGCGTGCCGCGCCTCGTCCAGGAGGGAGGCCTCCGGAACGGGGAGACTTGGGACGATGCGGTCGGTCACGGCGCGCATGGTGCGGGAGGTCCTCGAGCAGCTGTCCGGGTCTCCTGGCAACTAGGGCGCCATGCCCTTCGCCGGGCCTTCGCCCCTCGGAAATTTTGTTCGACCTTCGGGAACTTTTTTAGCCAAGCTCCGTTATGAGTGCGCATCAAGCTTTGCCGGGAGGAGGCCCATGATCTTTTGGGCTGCTATCGTTGCGCTCGCCACGGGC
>JAESFT010000494.1_pt1 | contig 22847 bp, 19 predicted proteins | sample 9269451 | NCBI WGS metagenome assembly JAESFT01 (sample SAMN14502557, study PRJNA617106) | algae metagenome | isolation source: Scytonema hyalinum WJT4-NPBG1 and co-occurring heterotrophs from well... | place: USA: Mojave Desert, Joshua Tree National Park, California | collected 2006-05-25
CCTAACAAACAATTTCTGGGCCGGGCCCCCCCCTCTGGGCCCCCCCCCGCTCCTCTCTCTGTGTTCGTATCAATTCTGGCCGGGGATCGGCCTGTCCGACACTACTGCCTAGATCCGGCGCGTCCGGAGCAGGCTGAACCCGGCCAGGACCGAGGCCACCATGGCGGCCAGCGTCAGCGCGAAGATCGAAGTGCCGTGGTCACCGGGGATCGGGCCGATGCCCGTGACCGGCATGCCGTCCGCGCCAGTGGTCGTTCCGCCCGTGCCGTCCGACGACTCGGATTCAGTGGATTCCTCAGCGGAGGGTTCCGTGGACGCTTCCTCGGATGCCTCCTCGGTCGCCTCCGGGGTCTCGGCGATCGGCTCCTCGGAGGCCTCGTCCGCTGCCTCATCGTCCTGGGCCTCGCGCGGCCAGGCGTTGTCCGGTGCATCGGCTGCGTCGGCCGGAACTTCAGGGAGATCGTCGCACGGGTACCCGTTGCCGTCGGGGTCGAAGTTGTAAGGATCGTCCTCTGGTCCGCCAGCTTCCTCGAAGACCGCCCATGCATCGAAGTAGTTGTCGAAGTCGCTGCATTGCGGCTCGTCTTCCTGGGCCTGAGCCGGGGTCGACAGGAAAAGCCCGGCCGCTAGGGCGAGCAGCAACGTCAGCGAGGCAGCAACGCGAATCATCCTCAACGTCTCCCTTCAAAGCGTGGACGGATGTGACATTCCACGCTCCGTCGGTAGTCGCACCTTAGCGAATCCGCGTGGGAAAAGGAAGTAGCTCCCGGTTCGACTTCGCACGGCCACGGAGAGGCAGTCCGTGTCGTCGCCGCACCCTGGTGAAAGGACAAGGACGAGGGCCGGATTCGGGACATACGTCGGCTTCGTTGCCGTGTATGTCCGGATCCGACCCTCGATCAATACCGGCTACTTAGGTCGTCGGACGTCGCCTGGTGGCGGCGTGCTGCCGATGCCCTACTGGCGCGGTGGGCGGGTCGGGGATGTGGTTGGCGGCTGCGTCGGAGCGGGCGTCGCAACCGGTGTCCGCCCCGGACGTGTCGGGACAGCGGTCGGCGTGCGGGTTGGCCGGGGCGGGGCGACCGTGGGCGGCTGCGTCGGAGCCGGGGTGACGACCGGAGTCGTCGGCTGAGGAGTGACCGGCGTTGCGGTGGGCTGAGTCGCGGCCGTGACGGTGTACGTCCGGGTCATGACCGACACGTTGCCGCGGGTGTCGGTTGCTCGGAAGGTCATGATGTGGCGGCCAGTAGTCGCGCGGTATCCGGTAACGGTGCAGCTCACCACGCTGCTGGCGACATCGGTTGCCTGGCAGGTCGGGGCAGCCGGGACGGTGGCGGTGGTGTAGGTCTGACCGGATAGCGGGCCACCGACCGGGGTGATGCTTGGGCCGGTCGTGTCGCGGACGGTGACGGTGAAGGTGCCGTCGGTGGTCTGGTCGGAACTGCTGGTCGCCGTGCACTCGACGGTCGTCGTGCCGATCGGGAAGACTGACCCGCTGTCGGGGTCGCAGTCGACCGGCAGCCCATCGGGGTCTACGGCGCTGGACGCGGACGCGGTCCAGGTCACGGTCGTGCCGCCCCGCATGGTGGCCTCACGGACGATGTCTGCCGGGAGCGTCAGGACCGGTGGAGCGTCGACAACCCTCACCACGAAGCTGGTGGAGACGGGATTGCCGGCCTGGTCCGCACCGGTGCAGATCACCGGCGTATCGCCCTTCGGGAAGGTCGTGCCGACCGATCCGACGACCCGTTCGGCCGCATCGTCGGACCGGCATTCAAGTGTGATCACGCCATCGACGGCGTCCGTCGCCGTAACGCGTGGCCACGAGTAGGGCGTCTGGTCGCCGGTTGCCACGACCGTGACAACCGGCGGGCTTCCGGCCGACGTCTCGAACGGGAGGCTATCGGCGACCGGAGCGGACACATCAGTAATGACGACGTCAAAGGACTGCGTCACGGTGTCCGGGGTCGTGCCACCACCCGCGGGGACATTGGTCGGAGTGCAGGTAACCGTCGTCGTGCCAACCGGGAAGACCGTCGACGCCGTGACGGTCGCGTTCTGGCCGCCAATGGTCGCGGCACAGACCACGTCCACTGACTTGTCGGCTCCCTCGATATCGGGATCCTCGGCCGCCATCGTGGGGAAGGTGACCTTTGCCCCGCCCTGCTCGTCACCCTCCTTCGATATGGCTCCGGGCTGGAGGGTCGTGAAACGGGGTGCGTCCTCGACAGGTGTCACGGTCACGGTGACGGGGATCCGGGCCAGCTCGCCACCGCTATCACTGATCACGACCGTGAAGCTATCGGTGCCGGAGAAGTCTGGCCGGGGTTGATAGCCGACCGTAAAGAGACCCTGCCCACCAGTCGACGAGGAGTTGATGGAAAAGCTGCTGGCGTTGGAGGGTCCGTCGGTTTCCGGGATGACGGCGACGTAACCGGTCCCCGTGCCGCCGGAAAAGGTCACCTCGGTGGTCGCTTCCGCCTGGGCGTCTTCGGCAACGGTCAGGGTAGGAGCGGACGGCGTGACAACGGTGGGACAACCTGAAACAGTGACATTAATGTTGTCGTACCACCCGGTGCCGCCGAGGTAGATCATCGCCCCTGTCCCGCCGGCGGGGACGGTGTACTTCAGGCTCTGAGTAGTGTAAGTGCCCTGGCGCGGAACGGCCGCACTGGTCCCGCCGTCCCATGGTCCGAAGTAGACCGACAGCTGGTTGCCCCACTCGCTGCTGCGGGCCGTGTAGGACAGGGTGAGTTGCTGCCCGTCCCGGCCGGTGACGTCGAGCGTCCGGTCGCTCGATCCCCCGGCAAGCTCAGCATGCTGGGCGCCTTGGGGCGCCGATCCGTTGCGAACGAACCGGACGAACCCCCAGCCGTTCACGTCCCGGATGTCTGTTGTCCCGGATACCACCGGAGATTCGAAGTCATCGGAGAAGATGGTGGTCCCGACCACGCAGGAAGACCCGCCAGCGCTCCCGGCCGATACGGGTAGGGCCGGGCGGGCAACGACCAAGGACATGGCGGCCACGACGAGAGACGCGACGAAGACAACGGCCACGATTGGCCGCAGCACACGCTCGGACACGCGAAGCTCCAGTGCGAACACGCGAAATGACGGGACGACTCATTTGTCTGAGACCGTCCGGAGTATATGGGGAATCTGTCTTGCGCGACGTAGCCCAAACGTCCCATCTACATCGCCGGGTTTGGGGCACTATCGCCAACCGGTCCTGACGCGGTCACGTCGCGCGGAGTATCCTTTGTGATGATTTGCACGGACGGTCTCGGCCCTGGTGTCGAGAGGCGTCTGTCGGTCCCGGCGACAGGGCCGCGCGCGACGACCAGTCGTGCGCTGGGGCCCGGTCCGGACCAAAAATGTCACAGCCGGGCGCCAGGCCGCGCCAGGGGGAGTCAAGGTGGTCGAGAACCCGCTCTGGGTGGCGCTGATCGTCGGTGCGGTGCTGATGTTCATCACCCTCACCGGCATGGCGTACATGACGTGGTTCGAGCGCAAGGTGCTCGCCCGGTTTCAGGACCGGCTCGGCCCGACGCGGACCGGGCCGTTCGGCCTGATGCAGCCGCTGGCCGACGCCGTCAAGCTGCTCGGCAAGGAAGACCTCGTCCCGGCTTCGGCCGATAAGTGGGTGTTCCTGCTCGCGCCGATCATCATCTTCATGACGGCCATCGTCGGCGTCTCGGTGATCCCGTTCGGCGGCGAGATCAGCATCTTCGGTTTCGAGCTGAACCTGTTCGCCGCCGACGTCAACGTCGGGGCACTGGTCATCCTCGCGCTCGGCTCGGTCGGCGTCTACGGCATCATCCTGGGCGCGTTCGCCTCGGCCAACCGGTTCTCGCTGCTCGGCGGGCTCCGGGCGGCGGCGCAGGTCATCTCCTATGAGATGGTGCTGGCCCTGTCGCTCGTCGGCGTGTTCATGCTGGCTGGCTCGCTCAGCCTCCGCGAGATCCTCGTCGCCCAGCAGGACAATCTCGTCTTCGATGTCTTCGGGCTGAGCATCTCGCTGCCGAACTGGTTCATCCTCTCCCAGCCCATCGCCTTCGTCGTCTACATCATCGCCGCCGTCGCCGAGACCAACCGCGCGCCCTTCGACCTGCCCGAGGCGGAGTCGGAACTCGTGGCCGGATTCCATACCGAGTACTCCGGCTTCCGGTTCTCGCTGTACTTCCTCGGCGAGTACATCAACATGATCGTCATCTCGCTGTTCGCCGCCACGCTGTTCCTCGGCGGAACGGACGGTCCCTTCGCCCAGGACATCTGGGGGCTCGGCGTCCTTTACCTGCTGGCCAAGGCGGTCCTGTTCCTGTTCTTCTACGTCTGGCTCCGCGCGACCCTGCCCCGGTTCCGGTTCGACCAGCTGATGGGGATCGCCTGGAAGGTGCTACTCCCGATCGCGCTGCTCAACGTGCTGTTCACCGCCTTCGTCCGGCTGATCTCCAATGGCGAGATCACCGTGCCGGGTTGGGCATGGCTGATCGTCGCGGGGGTGGCAATCGGCGCGCTGCTGCTCAGCCTCGCCGGCGAGCGCACCCGTTCCGACCATTCCCGGCCCGCGGCGCAGGCCGGCGACTAGGCCCGAGAGGACACAACAGCCATGGATTGGGCGTCGCTCGCCTTCTATCTGATTGCCACCGTCTGCGTCCTCTCGGCCGCCGGCGTCGTCATCAGTCCCAACCCGGTTCACTCCGCGATCTTTCTGATCCTGTGTTTCCTCAATATTGCCGCGACATTTGTCCTGCTGGGGGCGGAATTTCTCGCCGTCGCGCAGGTGATCGTCTACACCGGCGCGATCCTGGTCCTGCTGCTGTTCGTGCTAATGCTCGTCGATACCGAGAAGCTGCCCGACTTCCATACCGGGCAACCGGTCCAGCGGGTCGTGGGGCTGATCCTTGGTCTGATCCTGCTGCTCGAGATTGGTGCCGCGATCGTGGCCCGGAGCATCGAGGGGCAGCCGGGCTCTGCGTCCCGCGCCGAAGTCGAGGCTGTCGGGGGCAATACCCAGGCGCTGGGCCGCGTGCTCTACGACGACAACCTGCTCGCCTTCATCTCCGTCTCGCTGGTGCTGACCGTCGCCGTGATTGGCGCGATCGTCCTGGCCCTGCCGGATCGCGTCCGCGGCACGAACAAGCAGCGGGGCACCGGCACGATCAACCTCGGGCATCCCGTGGGGGCGGACGGCACGCCGCTCGCCCTGCCACAGGTTCGTGGCGAGGCGCCGATCCCGCCGATGGCCCCGGGCACGCTGCGTCCGGTTGGCGCCGATCGCCGGATCGTGATGGTCAGCGATCCGGATACCTACAACACGGTCGGTCAGCACGAGGAGCCATTGCCTGATCTCGGCGATGACGACGCCAGCCGCCGCTCATTGGCCGGACGACAGGGGGAGGGGACCCGATGATGGAGGTCGGTCTCAATCACTTCCTGATGCTCAGCGCCATCCTGTTCATCATCGGCCTGATGGGCGTGCTGGTCCGGCGCAACCTGATCATCATCTTCATGTGCGTCGAGCTGATGACCAATGCAGTCAACCTGACGCTGGTCGCCTTTGCCTGGAGCCTGAACAGCATCGACGGGCAGGCGTTCGCGCTGTTCATCATCGCGGTAGCCGCGGCCGAGGCCGTCATCGGCCTGGCGATCATCATCGCGCTCAGCCGGCGGGCCCACACGATCGATGTGGGTGACGTCCGGACGCTCCGCGACTAGACGCAATCGAGAGACACTCCGGGGCCGGCGACAGACCGGCCCCACCCATGACCGGCCTGACCGGCGATCGTGACGACGAGGAAGCGACCTGATGGCTGATCTGCTGTTCCTGATCCCACTGCTCCCGCTGACCGCCTCGGCGGTGGTCCTGCTGTTCGGCCGGACCGTGCTGGGGGATCGGTCGCACCTGCTCTCGACGGCTTCCGTCCTCGGTTCGTGGATCCTGTCGCTCGCTGTCGCCATTAATCTCTACCGGACCGAAGAGCCGATCCATCAGGAACTGTTCCGCTGGATCCCGTCCGGCGCGTTCGACTCCCGGGTCAGCCTGTTCGCCGACCAGCTCACCGGCGTGATGCTGATCGTCGTCACCACGGTCGGTCTGCTCGTCCACATCTACTCGGCCGGGTACATGAAGGGCGACCCGGGCATGTACCGGTTCTTCGCCTACCTGCCGCTGTTCGTCTTCTCGATGCTGATGCTGGTCCTGGCCGATAACTTCCTCCTGATGTTCGTCTTCTGGGAAGCCGTCGGTCTCTGCTCCTACCTGTTGATCTCGTTCTATTTCCGCCGCCGCTCTGCCAACAACGCCGCCAAGAAGGCGTTCATCGTCAACCGCGTCGGCGACCTGGGCTTCGGCCTCGGCATCATGCTGATCTTCTGGACGTTCGGGACGATCTCGTTCTGGGGTGAAGACGGGGTCTTCGCTCAGGTCCCGGAAGCCGCCGCCGGGACAATTACCCTGATCGCGCTGCTGCTATTCCTGGGAGCGATGGGCAAGAGCGCCCAGTTCCCGCTCCACACCTGGCTGCCGGATGCGATGGAGGGTCCGACTCCGGTCTCGGCGCTGATCCACGCCGCGACGATGGTCACGGCCGGCATCTACCTCGTCGCCCGGTCGCAGTCGATCTTCCTCGCCTCCGACACGGCCATGCTGATCGTCGCCATCATCGGCGCCTTCACCGCCTTCATGGCTGCGACCATCGCTATCACCCAGAACGACATCAAGCGTGTCGTCGCGTACTCCACCCTGAGCCAGCTCGGCTATATGACGCTGGCACTGGGGACGGGCGCGTGGATGGCGGCGATCTTCCACCTGGTCACGCATGCCTTCTTCAAGGGCCTGCTATTCCTCGGTGCCGGCTCCGTCATCCACGGCATGCACGACCAGCAGGACATCCGGGTGATGGGCGGGCTGAAGAAGTACATGCCCGTCACCTACTGGACCTTCCTCGCGGCGGCGCTCGCCAACGCCGGCGTGATCCCGCTGGCCGGCTTCTGGTCCAAGGACGAGATCATCGTCTCGGCGTGGCTGAGTTCCTACCAGCCGATCGGCACGATCGTGAGCATCGTCGCGATCGTCTCGGCCTTCCTGACCTCGCTGTACATGTTCCGGCTCGTCTTCAAGGTGTTCCACGGCAAGCCGAACTTCGATCCGGAGGTCGTCCGGCCGCACGAGTCGCCGAAGGTGATGACGCTGCCGCTGATCGCGCTGGCGATCCCCACGCTGCTGATCGGGTTCATCGGCGTGCCGCCCGAGAACGGGCTCTATCACCGCTATGTCGAGCCGGTCTTCTATGACATGGCCGCCGCGGAGCATCACGACGAGGACGCTCCGGTCGCAGGGGAGTCTGCCGAAACCGCGCCGGTGGCGACGGGCGTCGAGACCGTCGCGTTCGATGCCATCCCGGCCGGCGAGGTGACCAGCCAGTCCTACGTCGTCGCTGGCCACGACGGCCCCTACGAACCGCACCACGTCTCCACCTCGACGACGATCATCTTCGGGATCATCTCGACCATCGCCGCCCTCGGCGGGATCGCCGTCGCCTGGCTGGCCTACATCCGGGGCAGCATCAACCCGGCGTCCGTCGCCCGGCGGAGCCCGCGGCTGTACGACCTGTCGTACCGGAAGTGGTACTTCGACGAGATCTACGACACCCTGTTCGTCCGGCCGCTGCGGGCGCTGGCCCGGTTCCTCTGGCGAGTGGTCGACATCGACATCATCGACGCGATGGTCAATGGCGTCGCGTCGGGCCTGGGGGCTATCAGCCAGCGGCTGCGCCACGTCCAGACCGGGCTCGTCGCCAACTACGCGCTGGCCATCGCCCTTGGCATGGTCCTGCTCGTCGGCATCTACCTGACCGCGTTCAGCAGCCTGTTCCGGTAGCGGGAGAAGGTCACCACCCATGGATAGCTTTCCGCTGCTCAGTCTGATCGTCTTCCTGCCGACCATCGGCGCGCTGGTCCTGTTCTTCCTGCCCCGGCTCGGTCCAGAGGGCACGCGGACCATCGCGCTCGGTACGGCGTTGCTGACCTTCGTCGCTTCGCTGGTGATGCTTGTCGGCTTCGACCGCGACGGCTCGTTCCAGTACCGCGAGACGGTCGAGTGGTTGCCGTCGCTGGGCGTGTCCTACGCGCTCGGTGTCGACGGGATCGCCGCCGTACTCGTCGTGCTGACGACGCTCGTCTCCGTGATCGCCATCGGCTGGTCGTGGGACACGGTCCGGAGCCGCCATCGCGAGTTCTTCGTCGCGATGCTGCTGCTCGAGACCGGCATCCTGGGTGTATTCCTCGCGCTCGACCTGTTCGTCTTCTACATCTTCTGGGAGGTCATGCTGATCCCCACCGCCCTGCTGATCGGTATCTGGGGCGGGCACCGTCGGGTCTACGCGTCGCTGAAGTTCTTCCTCTACACCCTGTTCAGCTCGCTTCTGATGCTGGCCGGCATCGTCGCGACCTACCAGGCGTACTTCAACGAGACCGGGATCCGGACGCTGAACATCCTCCAGCTCCAGGAGGGCCAGTACGGCACGGACCTCCAGCGCTGGGCCTTTGCCGCGTTCCTGATCGCCTTCGCCGTGAAGGTCCCGATCTGGCCGTTCCACACCTGGCAGCCGGACGCCTACCAGGCCGCCCCGACCGCCGCCGTGGTGATGCTGTCGGCCGTGATGTCCAAGATGGGCGTCTTCGGGATCATCCGCTACAACCTGCCGCTGTTCGAGGAGGGCGCCGACTGGTGGGCGCCGACGGTGATTACGCTCTCGATCGTCGGCATTCTGTACGGCGCGCTGGTGGCGCTGGTCCAGCAGGACCTCCGCCGCCTGCTGGCCTTCTCGTCGCTCAGCCACATGGGCTTCGCCACGCTGGGCCTGTTCGTCTTCAACACGCAGGGGTTCGAGGGGACCATCATGGTCATGGTCGCCCACGGCGTGAATTCGGCCGCGCTGTTCCTGCTGGTCGGGATCCTTGAGCGCCGGGCCGGGACGAGCGATATCAACGCCTACAGCGGCGTCGCCTCGCGCATGCCGGCCTTCTCCGGTTACTTCGCCCTGTTCATGTTCGCGTCGCTGGGCCTGCCAGGGCTGTCCGCCTTCATCGGTGAGTTCCTCGTCGCGCTGGGAGCGTGGGAGGCCAACCGGTGGGCGGCCGTCGGCACGTTCATGGTCGTGATCTTCTCCGCCTGGTACATGCTCTGGATGTTCCAGCGGATCATCTTCGGCCGCGCTCCGGGACAGGCACCGGACGCCCATGACGGCGAGCTCACTCCCGAAGAAGCCGAGATCGTTCGCACGGTCACCGCCGACACGCACGGGCACGGCGGCCACGGGCATGGTGGTCACGGCGCGTTGCCATCCCCTGCCGGCTCCGGTGCCTATCTGCCGGGTGGTCCGGTGATGGCGCGGGAGGATGAGGGCGGGGATCGTTCCGTCCCGAACGCGGCCACCCGACCCGAGTCGACCGCGACCGGGGCCACTCAGCCAGCCGAGATGGCGGAGCTGCCGGATGTCAGCGAGGCCTACGACCAGGACGTCTACTCCGATCAGCGCGACCTGGCCGGGATCGGGCGGCGCTGGCCGGACGTGACCCGCAAGGAGGTCCTCCTCCTCGCCCCGCTGGCCGTGCTGACGATCGTGATCGGTGTCTATCCGGCTCCGATCTTCGACACGTTCGGTCCGGCCGTGGAGCGCATCCTCGCGACGCTGCCGTAGCGGTGACCGATCACTCTTCAGACCTGACCGGAATATGGACACGCATCATCGGCCCGGCACGACGGGCGCACACGAGCCCGGGGAGTACCAATGGGACTGGATCTGAATCTCATCGCACCGGACCTGTCCCTGGCGTGGCCACAGGTGATCGTCTTCGTCACGGCCATCGTGCTGCTGTTCGCCGACGCGTTCATCCCGCGGGCGATCCACTTCACGACCCTGACGGCGATCTCGCTGGTTGGTTACATCGGCGCCGCATTCGCGCTGTTCACACAGCACGGCCAGAACGCCTCGACCTTCTCCGGCGCGTTCCGGGCCGACGGGCTGACGGTGTTCCTGTCGCTGACGATCCTCGTCGCGGCGATCGCGACGGTGATGATCTCGGCGTCATACCTGCAGAACGGTGAGCAGGTCCCGGGGCCGAATGGAGAATTGCGGATCGCCAACCGGATGCCGGCCGGCGAGTTCTATGTCCTGATCGCCTTCTCCGTGTTCGGCTCGATGCTCGTCGCGTCGGCTGGCAACCTGATCGTCCTCTACATCGGCATCGAGCTCAGCGCCCTCGCCACCTACGTCCTGACTGCCTTCGCCAAGCGCCGTCTGACCTCGGTCGAGGGCGCGATGAAGTACTTCCTGCTGGGCCTGTTTGCCTCGGGCATCCTGCTCTACGGCCTGGCCTGGATCTACGGCGTGACCGGCTCGATGGACTTCGACCAGATCGCCTTCCACCTCTCCCGGACCGGTGCCGGTGACGGGCTGGGTGATCCGGCCCTGCTGCTCGGTGTGCTGCTGCTCGTCGTCGGTATCGGCTTCAAAATGGCGGCCGTGCCGTTCCACTTCTGGACACCGGACGCCTACGATGGCGCCCCGACTCCGGTAACGGCGTACATGTCGGTCGTGCCCAAGGCGGCCGCCTTCGCCGCCGCCGTCCGGCTGTTCGTCCAGGCGCTGGAGCCGCTGACCGACGACTGGGCCGTGATCTGGGCCGTGCTGGCTGTGATCACGATGGCGTTTGGCAATATCGTCGCGATCGCCCAGCGCAACGTGAAGCGAATGCTGGCCTACTCCTCGATCGCCCACACCGGCTACATCATGGTCGGGCTGGCCGCGTACACCCGCGGCGGGCCGATCCAGGACCAGGCCGTTTCGTCGCTCCTGTTCTACCTGCTGGCGTACACCTTCATGAACATTGGCGCGTTCGCCGTGGTGACGTGGCTTCAACAGCGCGGCATGGGCATGACGCTGGACGACTTCAACGGGCTGGCGTCGACGAAGCCGCTGGTCGCCTTCGCGATGACGATCTTCATGGCGTCCCTGATGGGTATCCCGCCACTGCTCGGCTTCTACGCCAAGTACTACGTGATCGTCGCCGCCATCGACGCCGACCTGCTCTGGCTGGCCGTCTCGGTCGTCGTCGCCTCGGCTGTGAGCGCGTTCTTCTACCTGCGAATCGTCGCGGTGATGTACTTCAACCAGGCGGACGGGGCGCCGCGCGCCGTGCCGACCGGAATGCTCTCGGCCGGGATCGGGGTGCTGGCCGTCGCGACGCTGCTGCTCGGGCTGTTCTCGTCGCCGATCATCGACCTGGCCGATGCCTGGAGCAGCGCCCAGACCTTCCTGCCGGAGGCGGCTGGCCGCTAGGTTCAACCCTGAGCCGGGGAGGTCGATGCGATGGTGACTCCCGTGCCGGATGACATCCTCGCCGCCCAGGATCCGGGTGAGCTGTTCGACGTCTACCGCGCCGATGGGCAGCCCGCTGGCCGGACCAAGCGCCGGGCCGATGTCCATCGCGACGGGGACTGGCACCGCGCGATCCATATCTGGGTGATCGGGCACGACGACGAGGTCGGCCCCTTCCTGCTCATGCAGCGTCGCAGCCTCGCCAAGGACACCTGGCCCGGCGTGCTGGACGTCACCGTCGGCGGCCATTACCGGGCGGGCGAGTCCCTGATCGAGACACTCCGTGAAGCCGAGGAAGAGATCGGGGTCACGGTGGCGATGGGCGACCTCGTGCCGCTCGGGATCCGCGTCGCCGTCAATGAGCGACCGGAAGAGGGGATCTTCGACCACGAGCTGCAGGACGTCTTTCTCTATCGCGACGATCGGCCGCTGACCGGCTATCGCCCGCACCCGGCCGAACTAGCCGAGCTGATCCGTATCCCCCTCGACGCGCTGATCGAGTTCGAGCGTGGTGGGCCGGGACCGATCGCCGTCCAGCGCATCACGCCGGGCGAGACAACTCCGATGGCCGGAACGATCGGCCCGGCTGACTTCGTCCCGACGGTTGACCGGTATGTCATGCGAGTCGCGTACGCGGTCCGGCGCGTGCTGGCGGGCGAGCGGGACGTGCTGATCTAGGCCAGCGGGACTGGAGTGGGGACGAGGAGTGAAATCCGGTCCAGTCAATATGGGCTTGATGGCTCGCTTCCACCGCCGTCAACGATGGCCTTCTCGACGGCCCGGACGGGCTCTCCTGGGATCGATCTTGCGCCGTTCGGTTGCAGAAGCCGTGGGCTGGCCGTATCCCGCAGCCTCTGCCCCCGCCCGAACACTAGAAGCTGATCCCGGTCAGCTGCTCGGCAGTCGACCAGAGCCGGGACGCGACCTTCGCATCTGTAGCTGCCTCCGGGACGCGGGCCGGCGCGACGTTGCCCCGGGTCTCCTGTAGCCGGTTGGGTCCGTAGTACCCGCCTGCCTCAGCGTCCGGAGCGGTCGCGGCGAACAACGTCGGCAGAGCGCCGCGCTCCGATGGCTGGAACAGGACCCGGCCGAATAGCCGCCGTGTCCAGGCCTGCGGACTGTTCTGTCCCGGGCCGTTGAGCAGGAGATTGGTCCGGGAAACGCCCGGGTGCGCGGCGACGCTCATGATGTCCCAGCGCTCGGCCACGCTGCGCAGCTGGAATTCCCGTGCGAATAACAGGTCGGCCAGCTTGGACTGGGCGTAGGCGGGCATGGGCTCGTAGATCCGCTCCCACTGAAGGTCGTCGAACCGGATCGTGCCGTTGCGATTCGCGACGCTGCTGAGGGTCACCACCCGCGGGTTCTTCCCGGCGCGCAGCAAGGGCATCAGTTGCGCCGTCAGGGCGTAATGCCCGAGGAAGTTCAATCCGAACTGGAGCTCGAACCCGTCGCTGGTCGTCCGGCGTTCGGGTGGGGTCATGATCCCGGCGTTATTGATCAGCACGTCGATCCGCGGTAGCTGGCTGGCGAGACGCTTCGAGAATGCGGCGACGGATTCAAGGCTGGCGAGGTCGAGCTGCTCAAAGCGGACCCTGGCACCTGACACCCGCGCCTGGAGTTCGCTGACCGCGGATGCGCCCTTTCCGGCGTTACGGGAGGCGATGATTACCTCCGCTCCTGCCCGGGAAAGGGCCAGCGCATCCTCGAACCCGAGACCCTCTGTTCCGCCAGTGATGACCACGATCCGACCCTGCTGTGACGGCATGTCCGCTGTTGTCCACCCGGGCATTGTCTTGATCCTCGACGTCGTGGTCTGGTCCCGTTTGGGACGCCCCACTCGAAACGGCGACCTGTGTCGCCGGAACGAACGAACTGGTTGGTTCGCTTCTAGCATACAGCGAACTACCTGGTTCGTCTATCATTGGAGAAGGAGAATGTGCCTATCGACTATGGAGAGCCCAATGAGTGACAGAGCGGTCGGTGTGGAGCAGATGCGGGAGCGGATCCTTACGGCCGCAGCGGAAGAGTTCGCCGAGTTCGGCCTGGCCGGGGCGCGCGTCGACCGCATCGCCGCGACGGCTCCAGTCAACAAGAACTCGATCTACCGCTATTTCCCCAGCAAGGACGACCTCTTCGCCGCCGTCCTCGAACGGGACATGTCACGGGTCCTGATCGACGTTCCGTTCACCCCGGACGACCTGCCCGGGTTCGCGGCGGGACTGTTCGACTACGCGCTCGATCACCCGCATCTGATGCGGATGATGGCCTGGTCGGGGCTCGAGCGGCCGGAGGCGACCCGCAAGGAAACTCCGACGATGCAGGCCAAGTTCGCCACGATCGCCACAGCTCAGGCCAATGGCCGGCTCGTGGACGACGTCGCGCCCAGCATCATCTTCACGTTGCTCACGGCGATCGGTACGGCGTGGACGTCGGTTAACCCGTTCTGGGGGCTGATCGACGCGGAAGCCCTCCGCGATCGTGAGGTACTGCGAGCCGTCATCGTCCGGACGGTCGAGCGCGCCTTTGAGATCCGGGACCCTCGCGGATAGGCTCCCCGGCCCGATCCGTCCTACTGCATCGAACCGGTGCCGCCGGCAACCGTTGGGGCCGCCGGATTCGTCGCCTGGTCAGCGCTTCGTCGACCGGGCGGCGAGTCGCGTCACGCCGTCGACCATCTCCCGCGCATCTGCCTGGGCGACGGGACCGAGCTCATGGGAGACGCGGTTCCGCAAGCCCCACCAGCGGTTGACCTGCGCCCGCTGCTGCGCCGTCAGGTGGCCCATTGTGGTGACCCGGTTGATCCGGTCGTGCATCGTCATGTCGACCGGGACCTCGCGAACCCCGAGGCCGCGCTTCACCCAGGTGTCGATCACGTCCTCCAGCACCGGGCCGGCGTCCCGGATAGCTGATCGGGCGAATCCACGGTCGAGGTTGTCGTAGGCCGAGCGGAGGTCGGGTTGGTGGCGGCCGGGCGCGAGGGTAGGGTCCGGGTCGTGCCGGGACCCGCCCCGGCCAGTGCCGTCGGCTGGCTGGGAGGACCTACCGGTGGTTCTCGCAGGCGTCGAGACGGTGAGGAGCAGACCGCCCTTTCGCCAGAGCCAGGCGTACCAGCCAAGCAGCGCCAGGCCGGTCGCCGCGACGGCCAGAGCGGCAATCCCGACGGGATCGTTCAGCCCGACCGGACCATCGTGCCCGTCCACCCGCGCGGCGACGGCGGCGGCGGCCACAATCCACGCGGTCGCCGCAACGGCCGGCCGGATCGGCAGCCGGGCGGTGACCAGCAGCAGGAGCGTCACGACCACGGTCAGCGCGATCGCCGTCTGGACCGCGATCGTGGCCGGGTCATCCCATGTCAGGCGGTCCAGTAGGGGCACGGCGGTCGTCCTCCTCGGGTACGGGAACTGGTCAGTCCGCGGGGCCGAGGCGGCGGACCATCCGGACGAAGTCGTCGCGGAAACCGTTGCGGGCGTACAGGCGCCGGGCCCGGTCGTTGCCCGCGAACACGTCCAGCGAGAGCACGGCCATCCCCTCGTCCCGTGCCCATCGCTCGGCCCATCCCAGCAGCAGTCGGCCGATGCCGCGACCCTCGGCTCCGTCGGCGACGGCGAGATGATCGATGTAGCCGCGCCGCTCCCCGGTGAAGTGTTCCCGCTCGGGATAGACGACGAGATAGCCCAGCGGGACATCGTCCTGATCGACGGCGACGACGGTCCGGGCCTCGGGACCGTGGTCGTTCCGCGGGCCGGCGAAATAGGCACCGAAGGCGACCGGTTCGCGTTCGACCGTATCGTCTGGTAGCAGGCGGAGCATCATCGCTTGGATGGCCTCCTCGTCGGCCGCGGTCGCCGGACGGATAAGGATTTCGTTGGAATCAGCGATCTGATCGTTCATCGGGCGGTTCCGGGGGAGCTGCCGGTTGTCCGGCGACGGCGGGGTAACGGATCATGGTCCGGTGGCACTGTACCGCCACGCCCACCGCGAGAGGACCCATGATGCCCCGTCGCCCTGCCCCTGTTCGCCGGTTCATGCTCGTCCTGGTCCTCGCGCTGCTGCCCGTCGCCGCGTCGCTCACGGCTGCCCGGACCCCGGTGGCGACGCCGGGTACGGCGGCCGGGCACGAGGACATCGTCCCCAGCCAGGTCGACGCCGTTCGGCGGGCGACCGAACGGGACCTCGCCCGGTACGCGATGGACATCGCGGTCGATCCCGGCGCCGGCATCATCGGTGGGACGATGGCGATCACTTTCGTCAACCGTTACGGCGAGCCGCTGGACGACGTCTACCTCCGGCTGTTCCCCAACGGGTTGCACTACGGTGACGGTGGCACTGACGTCAGCGACGTCCGGGTCAACGGCGAGCCGGTCACGACGGCGTTGTCAACCGAGGACACCGTCCTCGCGGTGCCGCTGGCCGAGCCACTGGCGCCTGGTGCCGCCAGCATGATCGAGCTGACCTTCACGACGACCGTGCCAGTCGACTCGGACGGGTCGTACGGGATCCTCAGCCGCTCGTCCGGGGACGCGACGTGGGCGCTGGCCGACTGGCACCCGATCCTGGCTGGGTACGAGCCAGCGCCGGGCATTGGCTGGCGACTCGACCCGCCGTTCGATGGGATCGACCCGACCTTCGGCGACGCCGCGCTCTACGACGTCACCCTCGACACCGGCGGGCTGGACCTCGTCTCGACCGGCGTCGAGATCGCGGACCGGACCGGTGACATCGTCCGGATCGGCGCTGGTCCAGTCCGCGACTTCACCCTTGTCCTGGGCGAGGGATGGTCCGTGACGACCCGGAGCGTGGGCGAGACGACTATCCGCTACGCCACCCGCGTCGAAGACCCGGCCGCCATCGACGCCGTGCTCGGTGTGGTCGTCCGGGCGCTGGAGGGATACGGCGAGCGATTCGGCGCATACCCGTACCGGGAACTGGACCTGGCCGACGTCCCGCTGACCTCTGGCACGCTCGGGATCTCGTGGGCGTCGCTGATCTACCTCGACGGGCCATCGCTGGCGGCGCAGGCCGGGGACAGGCAGTTCCTCGATTTCCTGATCTCGCACGAGGTCGGACACCAGTGGTGGGCGGGGCTGGTCGGGTTCAACTCCAACGACCACACCTTCCTGGCCGAGGGCATCACCAACTACCTGATGACGGCTGAGGTCGAGTGGTCGCAGGGGCGCCCGGCGGCCGTGGATATGATCCGGACCTGGGTCGCGCCGCGATACCTGACGCTTCTCCGCGCCGGTGGGGACGCCGCGCCGGACGTCCCGTATCCGGAGGCGCCAGCAGGTTTCGGCGACCTGCTCTACGGCAAGGCGGCGCTCGGCTTTCTCGCGATCCGGCTGGAGATCGGCGACGACGCCTTCTTCGGGGCGCTCGCGAGGCTGGCGTCCGACGACGGCTTCCGGTTCGGAATCGCCGAGCCAGCGGATGTGCTATCGGCGTTTGAGGTGATGTCGGGCCAGGAGCTGGATGCGCTCTGGTCCCGCTGGTTCGAGCAGGCGGTGACGACGCCGGACGACGTCGAGGCCGTGATTGTCCGGTATGCGGCCGGATGAGGGTCAATCGGGCATCGCGCCAGGGGATCGGTCGCGCCGTCGCGTTCGGCGGTGGGGCGATCGACCAGCTCCGGATGTGGACCCGTCGGCTGAGGGAGGCGCCCTCCCGCTGGCCGCCGTATGCCGCGGCCGTCGCGTTGGCGCTCCTCGTCGCGCTCGTCCTGCTGCCGTTCCGCGGCCAGCCCGATCCGGCCAACGTCCTGCTGCTCTACGTCGCCGTGAGCGTCGTCGCGGCGCTGGCGCTTGGCTCCGGTCCGGCACTGGTGGCGTCGGTGGCCGGGTTCATCGTCGTCAACGTCGTCTTCATCCAGCCCTACGGCTCGCTGGCGGTCTCCGCCCGGTTCTACGTGCTGGCGCTCGTCATCTACCTCGGCGTGGCGCTGGTCACCGGTCAGCTCGTGGCGCGGCTGGCCCAGCGGACTGAGCAGGCGATGGCCGAGCAGCGCCGGACGCGGCTGCTCTACGACCTCAATTCCGCCCTGATCGGCAATGTCACCCTGACCGACATCCTGGACACGATCGTCGGGCAGGTCGTCGGGGTCTACGGGGCGACCCGCGCCCGGATCCTCCTGCCAGCGGATGCCAACGGCCAGCACGACCCGGCGGACGACCCCCAGCTCGTCGTCCGGGCGATCGCGCCGCCGACCGCCGGTGCCGGGACGATCGACCGGGATGGTCAGTCGGTCGCCACGTGGGCGATGGCCAACCGGCGACCGGCGGGACGGGGCGGCGAAGGGCGGACACTGCGGAGACCGGGCGGATTGTCCGGCCGCCGGTTCGCTGGCGCGGTCCGTCCCGTGCCCGGAGACACGCTCTACCTGCCGATCATCGCGGGCGACCGACCGATCGGCGCCCTCGAGGTCTGCGGGCGGCCGGGAGGCGGACGGTTCCGCGATGACGACGAGCGGCTGCTCGCGACCTTCGCCGGCCAGGCCGCGCTGGCGCTGGACCGGGCCCGTTTGACCGAGGAAGCGGCCCGGGCCGAGGTGCTCAGCCGGTTGGACGAGCTGAAGTCGGCCCTGCTCGCCGCGGTGTCGCATGACCTGCGGACTCCACTGGCGGCGATCAAGGCGTCGGCGACGGCACTGCTGGACGAGCAGGTCAACTGGACCGCGGTCGACCGGCGGGATTTCCTCCACGCCATTGATGAGGAAACCGACCGGCTGGCGCTGATGGTCGGCAACCTGCTGGATCTGTCCCGGATCGAGGGTGGCGCCCTGCGGCCCGACCGGGAGTGGTACGACGTCGACGAGTTGATCGGCGACGTGATGCGGCGGCTGCGGTCGCGGGCCGGGGCGGACGCCGGGCGGCTGTCGGCGACGGTCGAACCGGACCTGCCACCGGCGTGGTTCGATTACGTCGAGATCGCGCAGGTGCTGCTCAACCTTGGCGAGAACGCGTTGAAGTACACCCCGGCGGGCACCCCGATCCGGATCGAGGTCCGGCGGGACGGTGAGCGACTCGTCTTTTCGGTGGCCGACGACGGCCCGGGTATCCCGCGTGAGACGCAGGCGCGGCTGTTCGATCGGTTCTACCGGGGACAGGCGGCGGAGTCGACGGTCAGTGGGGTAGGGATCGGGCTGGCGATCTGCCGCGGCCTGGTCGAGGCGCACGGCGGCGAGATCACGGTCGAGAGCGTGCCCGGCCAGGGCGCGACGTTCCGGTTCTGGCTGCCGATCGACGCGACGGAAGCCCGGGACACGATGGAGAGCGAGTGATGAGTGGTGGGCGGATCCTGGTCGTCGACGATGAGCCCCAGATCCGCCGGGCGCTGCGGATCGCGCTGAGCGGCCACGGCTATGACGTCGAGCTGGCCGAGGATGGTGAGCGGGCCCTGGACGCCATCGCCCTCCGCGCGCCGGATCTCGTCGTCCTCGACCTGGTCATGCCCGGGACGGACGGCCTCTCCGTCGTCCGTCAGCTGCGCGAGTGGTCGTCGCTGCCGGTGATCGTCCTGTCGGCGAAGGGCGATGAGCGGGACAAGATCGCCGCGCTCGATCTCGGCGCCGACGACTACCTGACCAAACCGTTCGGGATGGGCGAACTGCTCGCCAGGGTCCGGGTGGCCCTGCGTCGTCGCGGTGGGACGGAATCTCCGGCCCTGACGATCGGCGACCTGACCATCGACTTCGTCCGGCATGTCGTGACGCGTGCCGGCGAGGAGATCCACCTCACGAAGACGGAGTACCAGCTGCTCCGCGTACTGGCCACGGATGCCGACCGGGTGCTGACGCACCGGTTGCTGCTCGAGCGCGTCTGGGGGAGCTACGCGACGGACAATGCTCAGCAACTCCGGGTCTACATCAACTACCTGCGCCGCAAGCTGGAGCCGGACCCGGCCCACCCTCGTCTGATCGTGACCGAGCCCGGCGTCGGGTACCGGCTGCGGACAAGCGACTAGCCCCTCGTCGGATCTCTAACGAATCTCTGATCCCATCGCCGCCCGTTCCGACGGGCCGCTAACGCGCTTCCCCCCAGACTTTTTCAAGGCGCCAACCGGGTGCTGCGAAGGGATGGGGAGAGCGGTGCGCGATCAGTCAGAGACCGGTGTGGCTCCGCGCATCCTGCTCGTCGACGACGGCGAGCGGCTGCGACAGACCTTCGCTCGCGCCCTCTCGGGACGCGGCCTGGTCGTGACCGAGGCGGGAACCGGAGCCGACGCACTGCGCCTGCTCGCCGAGCATCCGTTCGACCTCGTCCTGCTCGACATCAATCTCCCTGACGCCACCGGCTGGGACGTGCTCCGGGCGCTTCGCACGGCCGGGCGGACGCTGCCTGTCGTCGTCATGACCGGCGTCACTCCCCGGACCGACCGGTTGCGCGAGTTCCGACCCGACGGCGTGCTTCAGAAGCCCTTCCCGATCGACGCGATGTTCAGCCTGATCGAGCGTTGCCTCGGTCCGCCGCCGTCCGGTCCGACCCCGTGACCAACCACGACCGACCCAGGGGATACCCATGGACGACATCACCATGCTGCTGATCGTGCTCGGCTTCATCGCCGGGTGTCTGGCCCTCATCGCCGGGCTCGCGAGGCTCTGAGCCGGGAACCTGTCCCGGTACCAGGAGGAAGTTCCCCCGTGACCGTACTCGACCTCATCACCCTGGCTGTCTCCGCCGGTCTGCTGATCTACCTCGGGTTCGCCCTGCTGCGACCGGACCGGTTCTGACCATGAGACATGCTGCTGTTCGTCCCGCGCCGGTGGTGTGCGGGTCTCGCCCGGAAGGGTGCCGTCGATGATGTTCGCCGTCCTGATCGTCGTGTTCTTCGGGCTGCTGTTGCTCACCGTCCGGCCGCTGGGCGGCTACATGGCCCGGCTGTTCTCCGGCGAGCGTGTGCTGCTGTCGCCGGTGCTGGCGCCGGTCGAGCGCCTGGTCTACCGCGTCACTGCCGTCGACCCGCGCCAGGAGCAGGGCTGGAAGGGGTACGCCGTCGGGCTGCTCCTGTTCAACCTGCTGGGGCTGCTCGCGGTCTACGCGCTCCAGCGGGTACAGGGTGGCCTGCCGCTCAACCCGGAGGGACTGCCCGGCGTGGGCGCCCAGTCCTCGTTCAACACGGCCGCGTCGTTCACGACCAATACCAACTGGCAGGGCTACTACCCCGAAGCGACGATGAGCTACCTCACCCAGACGAGCGGGCTCGCCGTCCAGAACTTCGTCTCGGCCGCCACCGGCATCGCGGTCGCCGTGGCGCTGATCCGTGGGTTCAGCCGCCGCTCGACCCGCGAGGTCGGCAACTTCTGGGTGGATATGACCCGGGCCGTGCTCTACGTGCTGCTCCCGGTCTCGCTGGTCGCCGCCGTGGCTTTCGTCGCGGCCGGGGTGCCGCAGACCTTCGGTGCCTACCGCGAGGTCGTCACCTTGGCCGGGGAGACGCTGCGAGTACCGCTCGGTCCAGTTGCCTCCCAGGAAGCCATCAAGATGTTTGGCACCAACGGAGGTGGTTTCCTGAATGCCAACTCCGCCCACCCGTTCGAGAACCCCAGCGGGCTGACCAATCTCATCCAGATGCTGCTGATCTTCGCCATCCCGGCGGCGCTGACCTATACGTTCGGCCGGATGGTGGGCAACACGAAGCAGGGCTGGGCGATCCTCGCCGCGATGAGCGTGCTGTTCTTCGCCGGCGTCGCCGTGACGACCATCGCCGAGCAGGCCGGCAACCCGGTCCTGACCAGCGCCGGCGCGAGCCCGGAGATGGGCGTCGACGGGCTGGCGGCTCCGGGCGGCAACATGGAGGGCAAGGAGCTCCGGTTCGGCATCCGGGAGACCGCCCTGTTCAGCGTGATCACGACCGCCGCGTCCTGCGGCGCCGTCAACGGGATGCTGGATTCGTTCACCCCGCTGGGCGGCATGATCCCGCTCGCCAATATCGCGCTGGGTGAGGTGATCTTCGGCGGGGCCGGGGCCGGGCTGTACGGCATCCTGGTCTACGCCATCGTCACGATCTTCATCGCCGGGTTGCTGGTCGGGCGGACCCCGGAGTACCTCGGCAAGAAGGTCGAACCCTTCGACGTCAAGATGGCCATGCTGACGCTGCTCGTCATCCCGCTCGTCATCCTCGGGTTCGCCGGCGTGGCGCTGGCAAGCGACGACGCGCTGGCCAGCCGCTTGAATCCCGCGGCCCATGGGCTGACCGAGATCCTCTACGCCTTCACCTCGGCCGCCGGCAACAACGGTTCCGCATTCGCCGGGATCAGCGCCAGCGTGCCGTTCTTCAACATCGCGCTCGGCATCGCGATGCTGGCCGGACGGTTCCTGATGATCGTCCCGATCCTGGCGCTGGCCGGACACCTCGCCGCCAAGGGCCGGACGGAGCAGACCGCCGGAACCTTTCCGACCACGGGCGGCCTGTGGGTTGGCCTGCTGGTCGGCGTGATCCTGATCCTCGGCGCGCTGACCTACTTCCCGTCCTATGCCCTCGGCCCCGTGATCGAGCATTTCCAGATGCGCGACGGCACCCTGTTCGGCCTGTAGAGGCTGAGTCCGGGTCGCGAGTGCGGGGCTGATGTCCCGCGCTCGGGACCGTCGTGAAGCGTCAGGCCGAATCGCCGGATTCCAACAACCGGTGTCCCAGGCATCGAACCGCGACCAGCCCGGGGATCCATCTCCGTGGTCGGGCAGCTCGTACCCCGACGCACCGTTACGAAGGACCCATCAACCCATGGACACGACGCTCGTTACCCCTCCAGCCGCCCAGGCCGAACGGCCACGGACGTCACCGCCTGCGGACACGACTCGCTTCAGCCAGTCGCCAAAGAGTCCGCGCCGGAGCCAGTTCGACCCGGCGATCGTCCGGCCGGCGCTGATCGAGGCCCTGCGCAAGCTCAATCCGTACACCCTCTGGCGCAACCCGGTCATGCTGATCGTCGAGATCGGCGCCATCCTGACCACGCTGATCCTCGCCGCCGAGCTGACCGGGATCACCGACACCGGCGACCCGGTGAGCTTCATCGCCTGGATCACCGCCTGGCTGTGGTTCACCGTCCTGTTCGCCAACCTGGCCGAGGCGATGGCCGAGGGGCGGGGCAAGGCACAGGCGGACACGCTCCGCCGGACACGCACCGAGACGATGGCGAAGGTCATCGTCGGTGACCTCGCCGCCCGCCGGACCGAGTCGCGCGCCTCCGCCGACTTGCGTCCCGGCGATCACGTCCTGGTCGAGACCAACGACATCATCCCGGGCGACGGCGAGGTCGTGGCCGGCGTGGCGTACGTCTCCGAGGCGGCCATCACGGGCGAATCCGCCCCGGTCCTCAAGGAGCCCGGCACGGACATCTCGTCGTCCGTCACGGGCGGGACGCAGGTGATCTCGGATGCGCTGGTCGTCCGGATCACCGCCGAGCCGGGCCGGACCTTCCTGGACCGGATGATCGCCCTCGTCGAGGGTGCCCAGCGCCAGAAGACGCCAAAC
>JAESFT010000495.1_pt1 | contig 22771 bp, 18 predicted proteins | sample 9269451 | NCBI WGS metagenome assembly JAESFT01 (sample SAMN14502557, study PRJNA617106) | algae metagenome | isolation source: Scytonema hyalinum WJT4-NPBG1 and co-occurring heterotrophs from well... | place: USA: Mojave Desert, Joshua Tree National Park, California | collected 2006-05-25
AGCGAGTGGGACTTTCACCCACATCAGACCGGGAGTTCAAGGTTACTTTAGGGGTTCACCTTGGGTAGCTTATGTACGGACTGGATACCGCGATTCAGCTACCAACGAATCGCACGAAGCCCCACACTGAAACGGTACTCCGTTCAGTGTTGGGATGAATGGCGGGACAATGACGAATTGACGCTCCTAGCGACAGTAAACGAAGTTTACTGAGCAATGTTGGTCGATGAGGAATTGTCTCTGTCCGGGATTTTTAAAGAGTCAATGAGGTCTTCGATAACGTGGGTCATTGTCGTATCCTTCATCGCAGCATATAACCGCAACTTGTTTAACCTACGTTCACTCATTCGCATTTTAAACCATTCTGTTTTCATATTTGTACCCACTTATTACCCACTTTTGTTATACTAACAGATAACAAGGAAGTGATTAAAGTGTTGAAAGCGGTTAAGGTAAGACTATACCCAACAACTGAACAAAAAATATCTCTAGCCAAATCATTTGGTTGTGCAAGATGGTATTGGAACTATGCCTTAAATGCTTGCATTCAACACTACGAACAAACTGAAAAATCGTTAAAATTAAGCGTTTACAAGGCTTACCTCCCACAATTAAAAGTAGAACATCCTTGGTTGAAAGAAGATTGCTATTCGGCTGTTTTGCAGTGCGTAGCAATCAATTTGAACAAGGCTTACACTAACTTTTTTGAGGGACGTGCTAAGTTTCCTAGGTTCAAATCAAAGCATCACAAGCAATCAATTCAATATCCTCAAAACGTTAAGGTTGCGGATGATTATTTGGACGTTCCCAAGATAGGTGTTATCAAAACAGTCTTTCATAGACCTATTGAAGGGAAGCTTAAGACTGTCACCATCAGTAAAACTCCTACAGACAAATACTTTGCTTCAATTTTGTGTGAAGTAGAAGACAATAGTAGTGAACCATCTGGTAACAAAATACTAGGTATTGATTTGGGATTGAAAGATTTCGCCATTGTTCATGATGGCAATGAAGTTACCAAACACTCAAATCCAAAACACCTCAAACGTCACGAGAAGAATCTAGCTCGGAAGCAGAAGAAATTTGCTCGTAAGGTAAAAGGAAGTAATTCAAGAAACAAATACAGAAAACTTGTAGCCAAGGTTCATGAGCGAGTATCAAATTCCCGTCATGACTTCCTACATAAACTGAGTAGGAAACTGGTAGATGAAAACCAAATCATTGTTGTGGAGAATCTCCACGTCAAGGGAATGGTACGGAACCGCAAGCTAGCAAAGGCAATATCCGACGTGGGTTGGGGAATGTTTGTTAATTTCCTCGATTACAAGTTGAAGCGTAAAGAAGGACAACTTGTAGAAGTAGGAAGATTTTTCCCTAGCTCCAAAACGTGTTCATGCTGCGGTCATGTTGTTCCGGAGTTAACGCTCGATATCCGTGAATGGGATTGTCCATCGTGTGGCACTCATCATGACCGTGATGGTAATGCAGCATTGAACATCAGAAATGAAGGTATTCGGATATTATCTATGGACGGAGGGAACCCCGTTCTTGCCGTGTCGAGGCAAGGTAAGACCAATAAACCGCAAGGTGGAAAGGCTGTTGTCGTTGAAACCGGAAGCCTACACCGCCCTGACGGGTCGGTGTAGGTAGTTCACTTACAAAATCGTGCCGATTTCTTTCAAATAAACCCGTGTCAATGGTTCATTGACTCCCAAGGAGTACTCTTCAATCAAACCCTCACGTCTGATAGAGATATTGTCTCCCTTTCTAATTACAACAGTAGAATCGTTAAAGATGTCCCGCGCCAGCACCATCTCGGTTTCGGTGGGATTATCTAGAACGACTATGTTACTGCCGTAGTAAAACATTCCTTCCTTTTCCAAGACGTCTTCTTCGTACTCTACAATCAGCAAATCAACTTTGGGATTACGCAACAAAGTTAGGACATTGGTGTTGTAATCCTTACTGAGGATTTTTTCTGAACGATTGACAAAAATTGCGTCACGACAAACAGCGCCAACTGTCCAGTCGGGGTGTTGCAAAAGAATATGGTCAATCGTCTCTTGCAGGTCCTGAACTGAGATGTGGTTGAAGGTGATTGTTGGTATCCTGGCAGATGTACCCGACTCAAAGAAGGTTTCTAGGATACGTGAAGGCACATCAACGCTTTCACCTACCGCAGGGTTAAGATGCATCAAAATGCCCGGCGCGGCGTTGATTTCCAGGATGGCAAAGTCGCCAGACTTCCAAGATTCGGAAAGACTGGGGGCAATGACATCAATACCGAGGCAAGTCAGGCGGAAGTGCAGGGCAATGTCTTGCGCCAAGATAATATTGTCAGGATGAACGGTGCGGGTTGCATCAATGCTTACACCTCCAGATGAGAGATTGGCGACTTTGCGAAGATAAACAGTCCGGTCTTTCTCAATGACGCTGTCTAATGACAAGCGCTGTTGTTCGAGGTACTGTTCCATCGCCTCGTCGGACTGAATCTTGCTCATTGCTGAGGTCGGTGTATCCCAACGTCCTGGTTTTCGGTTTTCCTCTCGGATTAACTCTTCAATGGTTGAGTACCCGTCACCGACAACCCATGCAGGACGGCGTTCAGTGGCGGCTACAAATTTGCCGTTGACACACAGCAAGCGAAAGTCTGCCCCAACGATGCTTTTCTCGACGATGACTCGGGTTGGCTCATTTTCTGGAATGGCATCAACTGCCCGACTATAAGCAGATTCTAATTCCTCCTCGTCTCGCACTTCCGCCGTCACGCCAATTCCTTTGTGACCTACCACAGGCTTGACCGCCACTGGGTAGCCAATTTCTCTTGCTACACCAAGGGCTTCCCTTTCTGTGACGACAATATCACCCTTAGGTACTGGAAAGCCTAAGGTTCTTAAAAATGCCTTGCAGTCATCCTTACGGGTGGTAAAGTCGGAATCCAGATGGCTATCACAGTCAAATGTTGTCGCAACGCCACGAATTTGTTTTTTTCCGTAGCCGTATTGCATCAGTCCTTCTTCCCACAGATAGAAGGCAGGAATACCTTTTTTGTCAGCTGTTCGCAATAAGGCGTAAACCGTAGGACCACCGTAAACAGATAGGCGGAATCTATTTTGAAGTGTCGAAAGCTGCTCAAAGTCAATATCTTCGTCTTGAGTTATGGCTTCAAACCAATCCCAAACGAAATAAAGTACACCTCGAGCCGTACGTTCGTGAAGCGATTGCACAGCACACGTCGCATAATTTTCATAAGGCTTGACACTCCAACGGTCGAGGTGCAAACCCATATCTAGTTTTCCCACTTCTGCCACGGTGCGGGCAAACAGATGCGCATAGGAATCGTATGTTTCGTCGCGCAGGTGTGGGTAGCGATCGCTAATTTCTTTGACGTAATCTTCAATAGGCAGAGCTCTGCCACTTGTCGTCAGAGCAAAATCAAATACTAGCGCCCCTGTATCCAAATAAGGATTTGGTCCGATGTAATGCTTGAATTTGAAAACATCGAATGCATCAGTTTTTCTGGCGTTAATGCGAACTGCATCGGTGATTCTGTCTTGAACCATATGATTATAGACCTTCGGCTAAACACCCTGGAATCTTGAGGCTATGTGCCCTTGGGGAGCCAGTGCTAGCTTGTGGTTACCACCAGTTGAAGCATCTGGCTTGGTTTCCCCTGTTGTCGGCGCCCAAAGGGCGACTTCTTGAAGGGTAGCAACTGCCGTGACGTGTACTTGTGTTTCCCCAGACGTATTTACTGCCTATTTACTTAAGTATCGTTTGGCAAGCGATCGCTCAACCCTAAGCTATACCTATGTTTTGCGGTTTACTTAAGCATCAATTGCAACGCTTACGCTTGCTAATTTTACCCATATTGCCAAGGATTGCCAGCTATCTAAAGGTATAGTCACGTGTGCATACTCAGTTATTTTGCCAATAATTTAAATTGCAGGTGAATTCACGAACTAAATAGAACTGCTATAGCTAAAATATATAACCTTTGAAAGGTGCAATTAGACACTTGTAAATTTTATAAATAGTAAACGGTCAGAAAGAATTAAGGAGACGGCAAGTATGAGTAGCGTAAAAGCTGATCTCAAGAAAGAAGTTCAACATCTTGCTGAGGAAGCTTTTCACCGCAAGCTGATTTCTGGATATGGCGATGGCCCAGACAACAACGAGTACCAAATTGTATTTCAGGGTAAGCCCAGACATCTTCCTTTAGAATACGCGCGTTCTTTTTTAAGTGACTTACTGTTCGATAGGCAAGTTGAGAAATATTCAGAATTCAGTGTTTAGCGTCACACATAGAACACCACATTTATAAAACACCACATTCACAATAGTCGGCGGCACTCACTCACATAGTCCTCCCGATATCCTACTAAAATCGGGAGTTTTTTCGTTGTTAAGACAGGTATCATCGTTGAAATTTACTTTGATTTAAAGTTATTCTTCACTATATGAAATCCTTCATTCGTAATAAAGTGATTATCCCTCAGAAGATAGGTAATACCTTTTTGGATTTTAGATTTGAGATTTTGGATTGTGTTCACGCGTAGCGTCTCGTAAGTCCTGCGGAGGTGCACTCTCGGCGCGTAAGTTCCCACCGGGTGAAGGCACGCGCAGCGTCTGCGACAGGAGAAGAGAAAGAGTTATTGTATAAGCTTTTAGGTGCTAAGAGGATGTCTGAGAAGTCTAAAATGTCATGCTGAACGTAGCGGTAGCGTAGTGAAGCATCTCAAAATTTAACGGAAAACTGAGATTCTTCGTTCCGCTTCGCTCCACTCAGAATGACAAAATATACCTTGTTGAAACTTTTCAGACATCCTCTAAGAAAGTCGCAATGATTTTTGAACAACAAGATCCCCGACTTCAGCGAAGTCGGGAACCTAAGCCTTAAGGCGATGGGCTTTGTGCTTCAATTTCTTTGACACTCCTCAGCCTAAAGGCATGAGGACTCTTGCTTCAACCGTCCTCTCTAGATACCCAAATGCAAGCATTCAAATATCCCCGTTTGGATACGTCCACAAGCATACACGGACTGCCCGACCGCGTTTGAAAAGGTTTTTAATTTTTTGTTTTTACTCCCACATTTGTACAAGATTTAGGATTTGTACTACCAGGGTTCCGGATCAGGAGTTGTCCGCTCGACCGTTCGGCTGAGCTCACGGCGAAGCCTACTTCGTCTTTTTTATGTGCGCTTTACCGCTATCTTTTATTGTCGCACGATATGGCGTTTTTGTTCCCAAACTTAGGAAAAGCCGCCCTAAAAGTGCGGGGCTTTAAACCCAATTTTTACGGTAAGCATAAGCTCCCTAGCTGTCGGTTAACAGATTATTTGTCGTTATTAACACATTAGTGTCGTTCTACGCTCAAAGCCTGTCAAGTATGGGCATATCAAAGATTGCTTGAGCGTACAAGTACACCACGCGTGCTCTTGGCACGTATACTATCTCAAGATAACCGAAACGCTGTAACAATGGTGGGATGAGAATTGCATCGATTGAAATTTCCGACGACATTAATTTGATAACACGACAAATAATTTGTTAACCGACAATTGGCAAGCTTTTGAGAGATTGCGCGGATGATAAATTGGTTAAGAACTGCCCAAAGTGTTGTGTCATATGGTGTTCAGCGATTTTTTCACTTCAGTCCAAAAAAACACCCACCCCTCCGCGCAAATGAATCAAGATGATGGTACGACAGGTAACAAAATTTGCGATGAACTCTCACCCCCGCAACTTACCATCAATGTGATAATTTCAGCATCTATACCCAACGCTGAATTATTCCCAGAATTCATTGCATACGCTGGAAAACACGCTGCACTCAAACTTAAACGCAAGGCATGACCTGTGGAAATTTTCGCACAAGTTGCCTGCAATTGAATTGTTCTTTTGACCGGATGAGTTCCGTCTGGGCAACGAAGATAACCTTGGGTTAAATTGTAGACTCGCCCGTCAGGGTAAACCTCTGACAGCACTGCACATAAATCATAACTGGGTTTGTCGGATACACAATAGACTTCAAGTACAACATCACCCGCCAGAAACAGGTCTATCTCTAGAGGTTCAGTCGTATAAGTTAAAACATCTGAACGGCAATCGATATGCGTTCTCTCAAAACAACCGGCAGGAATCGCAGCATGACCACCTAATGATGGAACAGGTCGCCAAGGGTCGTGAACTAATACGTCATGGGTAGAAGTTTCCGGACAAGTTGTGGTAAGAATGCCTTCGCCTTCTCCGATACTGGCAAGTCCAGTGGTTGACAAAAAATACGAGCGCCCTTTTAATTTAAATAAAGTGGGTAATCCTTGCCATAAATTACTTCCCATCTCAAATAGCCAGATAGGCAACTCATTCAGTAATCCTGTATCCACACCTTTAAGGAACTGGTCAAACCAGCATAACTGCATCCTGTCTACAGGGCTCCCTGCGTTGACACCAAAGTCAACCGCACCCACTTTGCGATTCCAAGGCAAATGTGCCCAAGGTCCGACTAATAGTTGTTGTCGGTATGCGCTTCTTGCCGCCATATCCTTATATAAATTTAGAGTGCCGCGCAGGTACGTATCAAACCATCCCCCAATGTGGAACATGGGCAAATCAACATTTTTGAGGTGTGTTTTGGGGGAAAGTTTTTCCCAATATTTATCGGGTTGAGAATGTGCCAACCATTCGTGATAAAACGAGTCTGGGGCAAAATTCTTCAAGATTTCTGGATCAGTGGGAATTGGATCATTTAAAGGCAGATGGCGCGAAGTAGCAAACAGCGCTTGATAAGCGTTTTTATCTTTTTGTAAACGGGCGGTTTCTGTAGCTAATTGAATTGCCCAAGCAAGATTACTTTGTAAGCAGAAAGCGCCTCCTTCATAAGCCCAATCTGTATACAAATCATAGCCAATCATAGCAGGGCAAATTGTTTTTAGGGCGCTTGGTTTGGCGGCTGCAGCATATAGTTGAGTCATTCCTTGATAGGAAAAGCCATACATCCCCACATTGCCATTACTTCCTGGTAGATTTGCTGCCCACTTTACTGTATATTCTCCATCTTCAATTTCGTGGGCAAAGAGTTTGAATTCTCCTTGTGATGTACCGCGTCCCCGGACATCTTGAATAACCACGATGTAGCCCTGGGCGGCATACCAAGTAGGATGGGCGTAGACAACAGTAGAGGCGATCGCCCTGCCATAGGGTTGTCGCATTAATAATACGGGAAATTCCCCATCAGCATCGGGGCGGTAGATGTCTGCATCCAATCGCACACCATCACGTGTCAGCATGGATGCGGTTTGTTTGGGATGAACTTTGAGCATAGATATGATGGAGGAATTAATCAAACCACAGATAAGAAAAACATCTGTGTCCATCTGTGTCCATCTGTGGTTTTTTTATCTTTTCAATACGGCATTAACCTATCCACTCTCCCCAACACCGCCATATCTTCCTCATCCAACTCCACTGGTATACCACTACGAATTAATTCCGAAAAATCTTCATTAGGAACCATAAAAGTCAGCGTATATAACCGACTGGAACCAGTATTTTTAATCAAATGAGTGCCAGTAGGAGGGACTAACAAACTATCTCCGGCTTTAATTGGCACACTTTTGCCGTCACAAATTGCGGTTCCTTCTCCTTTAAGGACAAAAAACATTTCTACCGCCCATTGATGACGATTGGGTGGTGTTTTGCCATCAACATCAAAAATCTCCACGCAACAAGTCAAAGAAGTATTCGCACTTGCAGTATCGAAGATAATCGCCAAGCGATTTGAGTCATCGGGACTGATGCGATATGTTTGGTAATCTTTAGGAGACTTGACAACGGGAATTACACAACTAGTGGTACGCATTATTTATCTCCTTATATGTCTTAATAATAAAAGTTCTGAGTTGCGAGTGCTGAGTTTTGAGGTGTCAATTGTTCGTTGCATGGTTAAATAGTAACTAATAAACAGGACTACTCAGCACTTTGTTGAACTGCTGCTGAAATCGCTTGGGAGTCGGTGACAAAGCCAAAGCACTGCTTGACGTTGTAGAGTGTCGCCAGCCAGCAATAATCAGGAGAAGTTGTGGCGGTACAATCTTTGACTAACAAGCAGTCATATCCTAAGAAGTTAGCATCTTGTAAAGTAGCCATCACACATTGATCCGCATTGACACCTGCAAAAAATAGTGTCGTCCTTCCCAGGTTCCGCAGGATACTATCTAGGGGCGTATCCCAGAAACCACTCATGCGGTACTTATCCACATGAATATCTTGGGGTAATTGTTCGAGTTCATCTACCACCGCCGCAGCCCAACTACCCGCCATAAGTACTTTAGCACCGTTACTGGGCAGTGGATCGCCCAATCCCACGCCTTCACCTGTGGGGTTGTAGACGTGAAGCACACTAGCACTAATATTGAGTAAGTCGGGACGGTTTCCCCAATTGAGCCAGATTACGGGGACACCCTTCTCCCGGAGTAGAGGTAATAAGTTTTGTAAAGGTTCAATCGGTTTTCGCGCTGGGGTGACATCCACGCCAATATGCGCTAACCAGCCATCGGGATGGCAGAAGTCATTTTGCATATCAATGACAAGGATGGCAGCTTTTGCTAAGTCAAAGCGCAGGGTTTTGGTTTCTGTTGATAAGATAACGGGTTGTGGGGTTTGAGGAGGACGAGTGATATCTGCAAACGTATGGTTTACCGCCCATGCGTTTGGCGCAATTCCTAAATTCCGAAGAGGTAGATTCATAAGATTCCAATACCCAACACCATTCTTTATTTTGTAGCTTGAAAATCTCCTGAACGTTTCATTAGTTAATCAAGGTTAAAATCGTGAACTTTACTATCCGAAATGTTTTGATTGCGACTGGTGATGATTATGCAACCGTGGATGTGCAGGTTGTAGACGGGGCGATCGCCGCTATTGCACCCAGTCTAGAGGTTGTCGGTACAGCAATTAACGGTGAAAATAAACTCCTCCTACCAGGATTTTTCAATGCCCACACTCACTCCTCGGAAATGTGGCAACGGGGAGCGATCCCACCTTTTCCATTAGAATTATGGCTAGCTGAACTTTACGACTTTGTCCCCCTCGATATAGAAAAAGTTTACCTGAGTGCTTTGGGAACGGCAGTAGAAACCCTACTAACTGGAGGTACGAGTGTCGTAGATCATCTCGTCCTTATTCCAGGCAAAGAGTTAGAAACAATTGCTACCGCAGTTCGCGCTTATAGAGAAATTGGCATTCGCGCCTTTGTCTCCCCCCTGATTCAAGATGAATCCCTCAGCGCTGGGATACCATCTGGAGAAACCGAGCAAAATCACGAGCCTTATTTTCGCTCAACACAGGCTACACTCGATTTGATAGAAGAAGCAGTCAGACAGTTTCACCGCCCGGATGAGGGTGTGAGTATTTTAGTTGCCCCCACAGGAATACAGTTGTGTTCTGATGCCTTGTTTGAGGGGTGTAGTGAATTAAGCAATAAGTATAATCTTTGCCGTCACTCGCACTTACTGGAAACCAAAGCACAAGAAAAATTAGCGCAAGAAAAATACGGGTGTAGTGCGGTTGAACATCTCAAGCGTATTGGTTATTTGAGCGATCGCACGTCCCTTGCCCATTGCGTCCACTTGAGTGACACCGATATTACCATCCTAGCCGAAACCAAATCCACAGTTGTCCACAACCCCTTAAGTAACTTGCGTTTGGGCAGTGGCATCGCCCCCATTTTGAAATATCGTCAAGCTGGAGTCAACGTAACTTTTGGTTGCGATGGCGCATCAAGCAATGACTCGCAAGACTTACTAGAAGCCATCAAAATAGGTTCACTGCTGCATAACGTCACAGATTTAGATTATCAGGACTGGATTACACCTCGTCAATCGGTGGAGATGGCATCTCTGGGTGGTGCAAAGGGATTAAACATCGCTGACAAACTCGGTTCTCTTACCGTCGGTAAAAAAGCCGATTTAGTCATGTATGACCTCACCAGCTTATCACTCCTACCCCGTACAGACCCGATTGGTTTACTAGTTCTCGGTCGTCCCACCAATGTTGTACACAGTGTGTGGGTGAATGGTAAGCAAATAGTCGCTGATGGTAAAGTGACTACTATTAACGTCGATGAGTTGCGGCAACAACTATTCAATCACAGTCAATGGCATACAAAACGTAAGTCTGAGACTGTTGCTCAAATTGAAGCTCATTATCGTGCAGTGATGAGTTTGCCATAGTGACTTGGGTTACACAAAGATTGACAACGGATGTTGTAGCGGATGAGTTATCTGGTTGTCTTGTAAATCACTTATCCGTTACATTTCATTACATCATCATTTTTCTATCTTTGCATAACCCAGTCTCCAGTTACGTGGCTGCTTTAGCTCATCTTCCTTTCCTTGAGCAATGAGCCAAACAGCAGATCGAGTCAGGAATAATGCTTTCATCAGGTAATGTTCTGGTTTGGCATAAACGCCTTCAGCAACGGTAGTGCCACCAAAAGCAAGTTCTCCGCAGAAACTGCCAACGCCTTTTATTGTGACTGTATATAACTTATCATTAACATAGCCACCAGGAATCATGAAAATTGCGTAAACGTGATGCTCACCCCGCCAAGGCTGAACAACTATTTTTTCGGGATGTGTATAGTGTCTCTCACCTGTTGCTCGAACAACATTTGATTGCTGGCAAGTCAACCTGTTTGGTAGTTTGGCGATGGTTGTCCAGCTAAGGATAATGAGTAAGGTCAGTGTAAATAAAACGTAAGTACTTTTCCTCTTGTACACTTGTGATATCCAGCACTACATATCATAAGGTAACGCATCCTGCACAGTGGGGCGAAATCGCACTTGCCAACAATTGCAACTCAGCGGCAATTCAGCATTTAGGAAACTAAAGTGTAGATTCCCCTGGCTTAACGAAATCAAGTTAACATTAACCTTTATTTTCTTCCTCTATACTCTTACGAAGTTCGATAAATTGCTTACCATAATCTGTTATTTTTACGTAGTCTGAAAGATTATTCGCTTGATAAGGAATATCGCGAACTCTACCTACCTCTATATACCCTGTATCCTTAAGGTGATAAAGCTCTCTTTCTAGAACATCACTCATTTCATAAGGACCAAAATTACCCGCAGAAAATTTCTTGAGATGTTCATACATTGCTTTTGACATTGACAACAAAACTAGCTTGTCAGTTCTTGACTTAGTTGTCGCGACTTTCTTACCGATTGAAGTTATCTTGCTGTCTAGCTTTCCTCTATCAAATGTCAATGAAATAACCTCATCAAGCTGAGGAATGAGAAACAACAGAAATGCGATAGCAATGATTGCTACAAAAAGTAGTGGAGTAGGTTGTCTCGAAATTAACAGACTGAGCAATACTGCTTCGATAAAAGCAATACATATAAATACTGCCCACCATTTTGTTGAGTGTTCTTGAGTCACGATTTTTCTCCTGAAAACTTTCAATAGCAATTATTTTCTGGGAATGAAGTTAATTATAATTGCTCTTTCCTAAAGGTTCTACACTCATCACATTAAAGCCTAATTTTAAAGTATATTCTGCTTAAGTAGAGAATAAAATCGGCTGATTTACTGCAAAAAAAAATGGGCATTACCTGACATAACCTTCTTGAATGACTTAGCCCTAATCTAGAAGATTCATTTCCTGATTTTTGTAATAACAAAGTAGCCCAGTATAAATAAAGTTAACTAGTGAGAGGAAATGTGGTAGTGTATGAGTGATTTCGCCTCCTGCTAAAGTCGATTTTCTGAGAATGGAACCACAGATGTAGGCGTAAGCCGTGCCGTAGGCTACACAGATGCACACCGATTAATTATCTGTGTTAATCTGTGTGCATCTGTGGTTCTAAATACCGATATATGACTTTTGCAAGAGATACCATGAACAAAGTTTGCGACGATTGCTATAGTAAGTAAGCAAAAATAAGTAAGCAAAAATACAATAAACTCGTAGTTAGTCTGCAATACCTGAATTCTTACAAAGGTGTAAAATGCGCGACCCACAGATTAAGATTGATCCAGGAACCCTAGTCTTGATTGTGTCTGTCCTTTTACTCTTACCCCTTTTGCTAGCTGGTTTTTTCTTTCAATAAGCTTAAAAGATTTGGATAATTATTATGACTACAACAGCACCATCTGCCAATCTACCTGTTTTAGAAGAATTCCGGACAGGATTCCCCAATATTTGCGGCTGGGAGGCAGATATTCATTCAGTGGTTCAACACGATAATCCTGTGTTTTTAAATAACACAAATCAATCCTTAGAAAATATCACAGCTGGGTTTGCTTGCGCCCTACATATGCATCAACCCACCATCCCTGCGGGTGCAAATGGTGAACTGATCAGTAATCTCCAGTATATGTTTGAACATCCCAATCAAGGAGATAACCATAACGCAGAACCATTTGCCTGGTGCTACAGCCGCATGGGGGATTTTATTCCCCAACTTGTAAGTGAAGGTTGCAATCCTCGAATTATGCTCGATTATTCGGGTAATTTGTTGTGGGGATTACGACAAATGGGACGAGAAGATATCCTCAACAATCTCAAGCGCATTACCTGTGATCCCCAATATCAACCTTATGTTGAATGGTTGGGAACGATGTGGAGTCATGCGGTTATTCCTTCGACACCAATTCCTGACATTAAACTCCATATTCAAGCTTGGCAACATTATTTTGCAGCAATTTTTGGCTATGATGCTCTCAAGCGAGTGAAAGGCTTTTCTCCTCCAGAAATGCACTTGCCCAATCATCCAGATACGCTGTTTGAATATATCAAAGCTTTGAAAGAATGCGGATATCGTTGGCTGATGGTGCAAGAACATTCGGTAGAACGTCTCGATGGTTCTGGGCTACACCATGACGATAAATATATTCCCAATCGGTTGGTTGCTCGGAATTCTCAAGGTGAAACTATCAGCATCACAGCATTAATTAAAACCCAAGGTTCTGATACAAAATTAGTGGCTCAAATGCAGCCTTATTTTGAGGCAAAAGGAAGAGGGAAACAGCAAATTGGAAATCTGGCCATTCCTTCTTTAGTTACCCAAATTGCCGATGGGGAAAATGGCGGCGTGATGATGAATGAATATCCCCGCGATTTGATTAGGGTATATCATGAAATTCGCGATTCAGGGGGTAATAACTCGGGAGTGGTTGCACTCAATGGTACTGAATATTTGGAATTAATTGAGGCTGCTGGTGCTAATCCTGATGATTATCCAACCTGTCAAGCCGTACAGCAACACAAAATTTGGCAGCGAGTAGACACAGAAAAGGCAACACCAGAAGCAGTAGAAAAGGCAATAGCAGAATTAAAAGAAACAGATCATCAATTTCACATGGATGGTGCTTCTTGGACAAATTCTTTAAGTTGGGTTCAAGGCTACGAAAATGTCTTAGATCCGATGAAGAAACTGAGCGCTTTGTTTCATGAAAAATACGACAAACTCGTGCAGCAAGACCCCTCAGTGACACAGAGTTCTGATTATCAGGAAGCATTGCTGTACAACTTGTTATTGCAAACCAGTTGTTTCCGGTATTGGGGACAAGGAATGTGGACTGATTTTGCTCGTGAACTTTACCGCCGAGGTGAAGCGTTGCTAGGAGTACAAATATAGCAAACCAGTTAAGCTAGTAGTCTATGTGATTAATTACTTTGTAGTAAGCGCTTTAGCGCTAAAGCGCTTACTACGAACTATTTCAACCCATCATAATTAACGCGATGAACCACTAGTTTGAGTGGTTCATTTTACCTCTGTCTTCCCAGAGTCGTAATATACAACACCGCTTCCTCCCCAGGAATGCCGAGAACTTCGTTCACTTGATCATCAAAGAAGCCGCCGATACCGCTGACGCCTAAACCAAGGCGAATCGCAGCTAAATTGAGCCTTTGTCCCAAATGGCCGGCATCCATGTGCAGATAACGATAAACGCGATCGCCGTACTGAGCCACAGATGATTTTAAATCTGCTGTATGAAAAACGACTGCTGCTGCATCCCTTCCTAACTCTTGTCCTAAACAGAGGAAGTGTAACTCTCTTCTAAAGTTTTTAAAACGAATTTGTCGCAATTCTTGGGCTTTAGGCGCGTAATAGTAACACCCTGCCTCAAGACCTGTTACCCCAGAAACAGCAATAAATGTTTCTATTAAATTCAGGTCAAAGTAATCGGTTGCATGATCAAAACCTTGGTCAATATAATTTTGAGGTTGGTAAGTAAAATCGAGTAAACCTGTCAGTTCCTCGAAGGTTAAATCCTCACCACTGTAAGCGCGGGTAGAACGCCGCTTGAGAATCGTAACTTCTAGCCCTTCGAGTTTATTTCCCCAATCAATCGGCTTGGTGGCGGTGGGAATTTTTTCACAGAAAGGAAAGTTATATTTATCTTCCAAAGATTTTTCTTGTTTCACTGCAGGCAAATTCAGCTTACCCGTTGTCCCTGCTTGAATCTGTGTGCGCAAATGAAAATACGTGAGGAGTTCACCATCGGGAATTTGAGGATAGTTCGTTTCCGTAGCAGAGGGTAAGGCTGTTCGCCCTGTGGGTAATTGCTTCATATCCAGCAAGTCTGCTAGGGGAAGAACTGCGATCGCTCCTTCGTGTTGGGAATCGATGTATAGGAGTTCGTTCACCGCCTCATCTACAAAGCCACCTATAAGATGAGGGTGATAGTTACTCACAGCGCCAGCTAACTCAATATTACCCAAGAGGTGTCCCGTATCCAAAAAAATTCGTCGGTAAGCCCTATCTTCATATCGCCACGCTGAACGATAGAAAACCGAAGTAATAACAATTGCCAACTGGCTACTTTGCAAAGTAGGATGCCAAAAACAAGCTTCTTGCAGCTTCTGCCAAACATCGCTTTCCCAGTAGTGCATGAGCGAGTGAGATCGACACTGGTAATTATACAGTCCTGGTGGCAACAACGATGTGCCACGGGAAACGATATACATCTCCGCAGGGTACAAGCCACCCGCACTAGGTGCAGATCTTAAATATACCGCGCTTCCCATTGAAGGCATTTTTGCCGTTAGTCCATAGCTACAAAACAGCAGCCGTGACAACCTCTGCCACCACTGAGCATCTGTATTATCAACAAAGGCTTCCGGTTTTTCTTGGATATAGGGTTTGAGGTCATAAGCAGAGCCTATTTTGTACTCTTTAAACGGCACCGGCTGCTTAGACCAGTCTAACCCCTTATTCTTAGAGGCGATAGTCTGCGGGTCGTACTTAGTGCGTTCGTGGTAGTGCTGAGCAATCGAGTGGCGTAGTTCTGGCATAAGAGTTTAAATATGCTTCTGCTACATATCTTGGCATTTTAGAGGCTGATCATTTAGTCTTAATTAGTACAAATGATCAGCAAACACAGGAGAACACAAGGGAATAATGCGAGCAGGGGCTGTTTAATTTTTGATAAAAAATGCAATATTAATTCATTTTTATTTTCAATTTTTAATTTACAAGTCCCCTTCAGGGAGTGGAATGTAGAACAATTCAACATTCGTAAAATGAGAAATTCTCCTACACCCTTACACCCCTAACTAAATCTATCAGAATTACTCGATTCTGGTGTTGATGCTACAGGTTGTGGATTCCGCCGCCAACGAGTCAAACCATAGATGACAGCAGCTAAAATCAACAAATAGGGACTATACACAATTAACCAAATACTCAACTTCATCAAACCAACAGAGAATTCTGCCAAAGAGCGAGTGGAATTATTCCAGGCTGACTGCATTTGTGAACCGAAAGCACGCTGTGGAACGCTACCAGACACTGCTGCTTCTAGGTTCAATGTGATGGTAGAGTACGTAACTTGATTTTGTAAGTTTTTCAACTGGGCATCAATTTGCTCTATTGACTGTCGCACGTTGCTCACTTCTTTAGCAACACTCAGCACATCCCTCACTGAAGCAGCCCGATCCAGAATCTTCTGTAAATTGCTTTCTGTTCTGCGCAAATTGCTTAATCTCGCCTGAATATCTACAATTTGGTCCCCGACATCAACAGTTGTGATGTTGCGACTTTCCACAGTTCCCAGTTTAGCCAGTTTTTCTAGGGTAGGTTCGAGCAGATTTTGAGGAACCCGCAACTGTATCATTGCTGTATGACGGGCAGATTCATTTTTGGGCTGTTGTTCTTCTAGCCTGATTAAGTCCCCTTGCTGTTGACTGATAATTTGAGAGACAGCATCGATGCTCTTATCCACAGAATCAACAATCAGAGCGATCGCTGCCTTTTTAATAAGTTGCGGACGGGAACGCGTAAGTTGTGCAGCTTGAGCCGTTGCAGATGTACTTTCACTCGCCTCAGTTGGTGCTGCTGGTGCTGTATCACCCACTTGATTGTTGAGTTGAGCTTTAGGTAACGCTTGGTTTGTAGACTCAGAACTAGGAATAGAAGCACAGCTAGTGAAAATAACCCCTCCCGCCAGCAGACTGAGAATCAGAGTTGATTTAGGTATTACTTGACTCAAGCCACTCATAACCTACCCATAGATAGATGAACGTATTGCAAGTATGGCTGAACCAAAAACCTATTTCTGGCATTGTTGCAGTTTGTGTAACAGTTATTTTCTTTTACCTCTTGGGTTAGACGTAAAAATCCAAAGTTTTTCTTAGGATTTTTGCGACTTTGCGCGAAGTTATCATCCAATTAATGACGCTGAAACTTGAGCTAGAAATATGGAAACAAAACAGCTAGGAAAAACAGGTGTCTCCGTAAGTGCGATTGGTTTAGGGGCTATGCCAATGTCCTTAAGCACTCGTCCCCCAGAACCGCAGTCAATTGATGTCATCTATCGTGCCTTGGATTTGGGTATCACGTTTATTGACACCGCCGACTCCTACTGCAAAGATGAATCAGACAAGCACCACAGCGAGCAATTGATTCACAAAGCTTTGCAAACTTATAATGGCGATGTGAGCCATGTTGTTGTCGCGACGAAAGGCGGCTTGATGCGTCCCAATGGGAATTGGACGCGCAACGGTAATCCACAGCATTTACGCGAAACCATCCGCATCAGCTTTGAGGCTTTGGGCGGCAATAAACCGATTGATGTCTGGCAATATCACGCCCCCGATCCAGATTACACCATAGAAGAATCCCTCGCACCAGCTAAAGAAGCGGTGGAGGCGGGTTTGATTCGGTTCGTGGGAGTTTCCAACTTTTCTGTAGAACAAATCAAACGGGCGCGGGATGTGGTAGATATTGTCTCCGTGCAAAATCAGTACAACCCTTGGTATCGTCAGCCGGAGTTTGATGGTGTGCTGGAGTATTGTGAAAATGAGAGTTTGACGTTTCTACCTTGGAGCCCCTTTGGAGGAAGTCGTCGCCATCAAGGCTTGGAAGATTTTGAGGCGATCGCCAAACTAGCAAAGGAAAAAGGCGTATCTGTGTACGGTATTGTCCTAGCGTGGTTGCGTTCCAAGTCCCCTTGTATCTTGCCTATTCCTGGTGCAAGCAAAACGAACAGCATCGAAGACACAGTGCGTGCTGTCGATGTGAAATTATCTGATGACGAAGTACAAAGAATAGATCGCCAAACCTAAAAACATTACCTTGCCTTCCGCACTCAGCGTATGTTGGGTTGAACTATAGCAATCCGGTTTTATTTTTGAAAAAATTTAAGTATTTGTAGGGTGGGCAATGCCCACTATATCTGGGTTATATCTGGGTTTTCGTGAGCATTGCCCACCCTACGTGTATTTCAAAAATCAAATAGGAATCCTATATAAAGCAATCTGATTTAATTTGTGAAATTTTTGTTAATCCGCCTTGGAATATAGACAATAGCCGACAAAACGTCTATCTTCACGAATTCTATCAGTCATGCTATAGTGACCACCCAACAAAAAATCTTTAAATGCTTGGGTTTCGGTGTTCTTGACTCAAGTGATTAAAGGCAGAATGGGATAATAACAAAAATATAAAAATCACTGATGAAATCTGTTTTAATTAACAGATTTTTTTATGGTTGGTTTTTTCTGAAATCTAATATAATCTGCTTGACAAGCTTTTCCTGCATAAATAATAAACAAAAAGACTATAGTATTTCTGAATGATTTGTAAGATTTTGTGTTAGTCTTTAGTCTGCGTTCTCTGTGTCCTTTGTGGTTCGTGAAAAATGCCTATTTCACAAATCCAATAGGATGACTATATGTACTTGGTTTATCAATCTTTATGAAGATATTCCTGATAATCAATTTGACTCCAATCAAGAAAAACAGCTATACCTTTTAAAGTGGCGAGAGAAAATATGAATTTTAGTGAAAACTCTCACAAACTTTTCCTGAGAAGGATATTAAAAGATTGGGGTTGGTTAATTGCTTTTTTAAGCATTAATGTCTTTAACGGTTGGTTAATCAAAGTATCTTCTGCTTCTGTTCCTATTGTCATTTATTTTGCTGTTTTTCCCTTAGCTTCTATTATTTATAGTCGTCTTTCCAAAAAAACTTGGTTATTGGTACTTGTTTTAGTTATTTCACGTTCTATTTTAGCTATTAGTTTATGTATTTTACCTTTGCCTGAGATTTCACGGACCACGATGATTCTGTATTGTATCAATCTTTTATTTTTCGCTTTTTTATTGATTGATGTAGCAAGCACGCGTGGGATTGTGGTTCCAGCTTTAACAGTCATTTTGATAATCTTGCTGTGGATGATAATCGGTTGGCAATCGATGCTCCGTTTAGTTTTGTATTGCAATTTAATAGTGACTTTCAACAAAACCGGGCGAAGGTTAAAGAAATATTTTAATAGTTTCAATGCAGCTATGCTAGTTATGACTGGAACCGCAGCGTTTGGATTAGCACTGGGATGGATGCTGGGTAACTTATAGCAATAGAGTTTTAACAATTGGCAGGTGGGGTCAAGTTTTGCGGTAAAATCATACCCTTGCAATGAATCACGATGCTTGCTGACTGGAGAAGATATTATGGCCCGGATGTACTACGACGAAGATGCTAATTTAGACCTTTTGGCACAGAAAACCATCGCTATCATCGGTTATGGTTCCCAAGGTCACGCCCACGCCCTTAATCTCAAAGATAGTGGTCTGAATGTGATTGTCGGGCTATATCCGGGTAGTAAGTCAGCAGCGAAGGCTGAAGCTTCTGGACTGAGTGTGAAAAATGTTGCAGATGCTGCCAAGGCTGCTGACTTTATTATGATTTTGTTGCCAGATGAGGTGCAAAAAACCGTTTACAAAAACGAGATTGAACCCAATCTGGAAGAAGGAAATGTTTTAGCATTTGCTCACGGCTTCAATATCCACTTTGGTCAAGTCGTGCCACCTGCTAATGTAGATGTGGTGATGGTTGCACCTAAAGGACCAGGACATTTGGTACGCCGGACTTATGAACAAGGACAAGGTGTACCGGCTCTGTTTGCAGTGTACCAGGATGCAAGCGGTCAGGCACGCGATCGCGCGATGGCATACGCTAGAGGTATCGGTGGAACCCGCGCCGGAATTCTCGAAACAACTTTCCGCGAAGAAACCGAAACCGATTTGTTTGGCGAACAAGCAGTATTGTGCGGTGGTTTAAGTGCCTTAATCAAAGCCGGTTTTGAAACTTTGGTGGAAGCAGGTTATCAGCCGGAGTTAGCTTATTTTGAATGTCTTCATGAAGTCAAGTTGATTGTTGACTTGGTTGTGGAAGGCGGCTTAGCCAAAATGCGCGACAGCATTTCCAACACCGCTGAATATGGCGATTATACCCGTGGACCTCGGATTGTTAATGACCAAACCAAAGCAGAAATGCGTAAAATTCTGCAAGAAATTCAAGCTGGTCAATTTGCACGGGAATTTGTTCTAGAAAACCAAGCTGGTAAACCTGGATTTACCGCTATGCGTCGTCAAGAAGCTGAACACCCCATTGAGGAAGTGGGCAAAGATTTACGTGCTATGTTCAGTTGGTTGAAGAAGGATTAATTTGATTTGGGATTGACCAGTAGGTGAGTATATGCCCACCTACATAAACTAATCATACACTCGTTCCCAGGTAGAACCTGGGAATGCCGTTAAAGTGGCTCTGCCAGTTGATATATTGACATACTCCCCGCTTTATAAGGGCGGAGATTCTGGGCTCAAACAACGATTGCGGGCATAGCCCGTCTTACATCGTCTAACCCAACAGTTGATGCCCCAACTGCACAAATATTTTTAGCTGCGTTTTCGTCCCTCCCCTGAACCGACTGACAGGACGGACAACGCCACTCTCTGACTGACAAATCCAGCTTTTCTAAAACGTGTCCACAACTAGAACAAGTTTTAGTAGACGGATACCATTTATCTATAAATACGACTTGTTTGCCTTTTTTCTTGGCAATCCAGTCTAGAATTTGTAGAAATTCCCCAAAAGCCAAGTCTGATATCTTGCGTCCCCAAAGGCGTTGCATCCCTTTAAGATTCAGTGTTTCAAAACACAGCACATCAAACTTATTGGTTAACTCATGCGCGAGCTTCCAAAACCAATCACGTCTTCGGTTGGAGATATCCTCATGCTTGCGTACCAGATTCTTTCTGGCTCGCTCCCGATTGCATGAACCTTTTAACTTTTTCGAGTGTTGCCTACTCGCTTTCTTGATGGCGTTGAGGGACTGTTTAAAAAATTGGGGAGATTCAATTGCTGAGCCATCAGAACAAGTGAGGAACACTTTCAAACCAAAATCAAAGCCCGCTATTCTACCAGTCGTGAATTTGATTTCTGGTACGTCGGCGTCGTCAACCACAACAACCATAAACAATTCGCCCAATGGTGTGCGCTTAATGGTTAATGTTTTGACCGTTCCTTCTATTTCTCTAGACTTCCAAAATTGATAAACCCGATTTCCAATTTTGACCCGATTATCACGCCCGAACTTATATCCTGCTTGCTTTAGGGTGAATGATTTGTATTTCTTAACTTTCTTGAATCCTGGTGGACGAACCCCCTTCTTACTGTGCTTAAAAAACAATTGGTATGCTTTCTCGATACGTTGACAAATATCCTGTACTGCTTGAGAACCTACCAACTGCCAAAATGGGTTGCATTTCCGCAACTTGGCAATATGAGATTGAAGTTTCGTACAACTCAAGTGTTTACCCCGCATCCGGTAGTACCGACGATGGAGGGCAATGCAGTGGTTATAAATTACCCCAGCAGCGTTAATTGACTGCTTGAGGTATTTATTCCGCTTGTGTGAGTACAACTTAAATCTCAATGTTTTCATGGTATGATGATAACATATCTGACGGCATAATGACGACGTGAAAAAATTAACAGTTAGATGTTCAGATGAAGAATACGCAATACTTGTAGAGTATTGCAACAGTGTTGAACGAACACAAAATGATGTATTTAGAGAGATAATCAGAAATCTTGAAAAGAAGAAAAGCCGCTCCTTTAGGACGGGGCTTTAAACCCAATTTTTCGGTAAAAGCGGAGCTTCCAAAAGTATCAATTTATGTAATCAAATATGGTGACACATATAGTCAAGTGGGTAAAAGCTGGATTTGCTCTCCTTCTATTTGCCTCCCCAGTTTGGTTGCACAATCCAGTTTACGCTCAACAGCAAGATACCAAACTTATACCTTTTTTTGATAATCAAGATAACCCGGTTCCTGTTGGTTTTCCACCAGGCGAAAAGCTAGACATTTCACCGCCAGCACCTACACTCAACCCTTTTGATAAAGCTGTACTAAACACCTGTGGTTCTATAGGTACTAAAGTCAGTCGCAGTAAATTTGAACAGCTTTTATCTTATTACCCAGATGTGTTAGAAAAACTTCAGAAAGTGACTAACGGTGAACTTCGTTCCGGTCGTAACACAAAAGCAGAATTTTTGGAAGATTTAACTGATATTTGGTTTAAAAATCGGGGTTTTGAACATATTTTTTGTGGAGAAATATACAACGCCAATGATATTGGCGGGTTGCATTTTTATGGCAGATATTTAGAATTACAAAATAAAGGAATTGGAGGACGACTTCCAAATAATTCCCAACGAGAAGAAGTTGTTCCAGGTCTCATTTATACAATGGGCGTTGTCATTAAACAGGGCGATGGCGCAGAGCGCAGCGCCGCAGGCGATCGCACTGTTAGGGATGTTATCAAAGGCTATGGCTACCAAAGCACAGCCCAAGAAATGCTTTTAGACGCAACTAAAATCTTTAAACTTCAAGGTGATACAGACGGAGCGTGTATTTTCAATGTACAAGACCAAGAAACAGGCAAAACTTTCCCCGCAGTTTTTGTGAGGAAAGAAAAAGCGATAATTACGTTTTATCCTGATGCCACTCCTAAGGGTGAAAAATGTCAAGGTTCTTAAATGAAAAAATAAATGCAAAGGTGTGTGGCAAGTGGGTTGACTATTCTGTTAGCCGAGAGTCAGCTCGTACCAGCACATACAAATTCTGCTGATTGCCACGCATAAGGCGCAAATTTTCATCCAAAAAGGTAATATCCGACCAGCCATTTCCAGAAAGTGTGGATTCGAGAGCGGAGTTTTGCTCTACTCCTAAAGCTTCTCGAAAAGCGGAGTGACTCAAATCCTCGGTGGCTTTGATAACGGAAGTTTCCAAGAAATCAATGACCAGACGCCTGGAGTCCGCTACTGTGTAGCGCGCTGTAACTACAGTAATAACCCAAGTTGCTAGTTATTTGAGAAGGCGATCGCAAAGATAATAAAATCCCCTCCAGTAAGAAAAACGGAGGGGAATTATGTTAAATGAAACAATTGCTGTCTATGCTATCATTGACGACT
>JAESFT010000496.1_pt1 | contig 22744 bp, 24 predicted proteins | sample 9269451 | NCBI WGS metagenome assembly JAESFT01 (sample SAMN14502557, study PRJNA617106) | algae metagenome | isolation source: Scytonema hyalinum WJT4-NPBG1 and co-occurring heterotrophs from well... | place: USA: Mojave Desert, Joshua Tree National Park, California | collected 2006-05-25
TTGCTCCCTGAAGTTGCTACTTCTTGCGCTCAAAAAGACTTATTGAAAGCTGCTTAATTTTATTGCTTTATTGTTTGATTCAACATCCGGGTGTTTTGCATTTTCTATGCACCCCCTGAACGTTTACTGCAGGTGTCGCCTGATGTGGTACGTACTTGCATTAGGTTATTGGATTTAGTTTTACAACCAAATGATACGCTTGACGAAACTGTTGAGCAGCAGCTAGTTCAACTCAAAGAGGTCGCTTCTCGTGAGGGTATGTCTCTGGAAAAAGCTGCCCAGCATTTGATTGCAATGCGCGATCGCAAGTCAGAAATAGGCGAACATAAGTTCGACAAGCGCGAGTACATCAAACAGCGATTTGGAGTAGACCCAGAGCAAGCTTCGCCCGACAGCTTTGTAGGAATACTTTACCGGGATGCAGATAGGGGCATTCAGTTAGGGGAATTACGTCATAAGGTGGTGCTTGAGTCTTCCACACTTGCTTTAGAAGAATTTGTTTTTCATGGCAGCAGTTCGCTAGGTGAAAGTAATACTTCCGTTCCGCCTGGTTACGATGAAGCGCAAGAGCGAATTAACTCGCGCATTGATAACGATTTTTTCGGCAAGGTGAATTGGGGGGAACAGACTCATCCACTGTTGGTCGGTACATCGACACCGCAGCCCTTGCAGTTAAAGTCCTCGCAACCGAAAACCGGACAATCTCAGAAGAAATAGTAGCTCAAATGCTACCCATTTGCTATCAAATACGGGATGAAAGTTTACTCAACGCTCGTAAGACATCTACTCTGGCAGTTGGTATAAATTTTCTTTCAGTAGCAACTGGTACTGTGATTGGGACGTGGGTGGCAGTTCCCCCAACTCAAGAAAAACAGAATATTTCGAGTATTCAACCAATTTTGATTGGTGTGGGCATAGGTGAATTAGTTGGTTTGGTTTTGGCACTAATAGTAATTTGGTTTACTAAGGAGCAGGTATGAGTGCAGCATTTGACTTTTTGGTTAATACAGCAGGTGGATTGTTGATGAACCTGGGTGTTTCTGGGATGGTAGGACAACTGATGGGAGTAGGAGCAGCTCTTGCCTTGCATCCTCTGTTGCTACTAACTGGGATAGTTGTGGGTGGTGCGGGAATTGCGATGGCACGGGAGTTAAACAAACGCCCTCGGTTGCACTTGGTTATTGATAATACATAGGAGTGAGTTATGTTTACTCCTACTCCTGTGCGAGATAAAGCCACGCCAGGTCGCAAGAAGAAAAAGGTAAATGTCACCTTATGGACGGTTTGTTCAACTGTTGGGGCGCTATCTGTAATTGGTTCTGTTGCTCTAATGGTAGGGTGGAAGCAGCAAATTCCTCTTAATTCTGTATCTGAGGTACAGCAAGCAAAGGCACAAGTTTCTCAGATTCGGGAGGTTTACCTGGAGAAGCTCTCACGTACTGACTACAATATTGACTATCTTTCCAGTTATTCCTCAGTCGAGGGTACACCTACTCTTACAGGCTGGCGACAGTTAGCGGCGGCATTGTGGGGACAGCAGCTGCGGGGTGAGATATCCAGGATGCAGGCTGACGAAAACTCAGGATTTTACCGTCTGCACTATATGCCAGCGCTGGAGATAGTCAAGTTCAACTCCTTGGATGTTTTGTTGGAAGCTGCTTCTGGAAACAACACATTTTATTGGGGCTACAAGCGAACTGACGGGACAAAGCTTGAAGAAAAACTACCACCAGGGGCTGCTGCTGTTTTGCTGCTGGGTAAACTTGAGGCCATCGATTATGCCCAGAATTTGGAGTCCCAACCGTCGGTGGATTTGAATCAGATGGTTATTCAAATTAGAAATGCTCAAGAACCGTATTCTTTAGCGCAGGCGCAGTTGTTACGGGCGCGGGGGTATCTAGATCCAGTTGAGCAGATGGCGCAAGTGGCAGATATCCGCCTTAGGATAAAGCAGCGGGAGGAGCAAAGGCAGATATATCTTCAGCAGACAAAGAAGAATCAGAATAAGCTAGCTCCTACTAAACAACCTGTTGTTAATAAATCAGGGGGATGATATGTACGCTAAGTTTGCTGCTGCGATAGTTTGTATAGCCTTATGTTCGCTCAATGTTATGGCGGCAGTCAAACGTACCCCTATTCGTACTACTCTTGAGGGTTCATCTCGCACGACTGTCGAGATGATGCCATCCCCTAACTCAGGCGTGCATTGGATGAGTGCAGTTCTATTTCTGGCTGGGTTTGCTTGTTTCTTAGGCTGGGGAATTTCTGACTATAACAATGCTGTGGATACGGTAGAAGCTTCTGATAACTTAGACAATTCCAGCAATCAACCTTCTGAAGTTAAAGCTGCTGATGTTCAGCCTTCGCCTTTGCCGTCACCTCCTGCTGTTGCGATGGGATACCCTAACCAATTTTTGGCTAAGAATGTCGTCCAATTTTCCCCGCGTTCTACTTCTAAGTTAGGGCGTTCTGGTGAAGGCAGCAGCGTTTCACTATCGCTTAGTAATCAAGCCGGTGATGGGATTCAAAACCAATCTAGAATGCTCTCTCAAGAGGAGTTTTACGCCCAACTTCAGGATGAAGATTTTTGGGAAGATACTAATCCCCAAGCAAATGACAATCATTTGACTAGTTAGTTAATTCGAGGTTTTTTATGAGTAGAAATCAGCGCCGTAATTTTGATGTTGATTATTCTGAAGGCGGATCAATTGTGCCTGTAAACCGCTTGCAAAATATGTTGCAGCAAGTACAACAACAAGGAGGAGTCATAAATCAGCAACAAGGGAATGTTCCTCCCATGATGACTTACGATACTCAACCAGTAGAAGTTAGGTATATTACTACACCTACTACTTATAAGCCGAAGATTCCTCAAATTGAGATTCCTTATGTGGAGACGTGGAAGGCGCATCGACTACACCCACAGAATCCTTGGAGGTTTGTTTGGTATCCTGCCTACTTTCTTGGAGATTGTATAAAATCGCCTGTAGGGGTGGGTGCAGTTGGGTTTTGGTTGTTTGTGATGGTCATTAATTTTCTTTTAAATGGAAATTACACAGGTCCAGGGTATGCTTCAGGCAAGAAGATAGAGGTTGTGCCCAAGGAAGTCCCACAGTTTGCACTTCCGGTTGTCAAGCAACTGGAATAGTATGTGGGTGCGAATTATCTTTTGGATGACTTTGTTGGTGTGGATTGCAGATATTTTGCAACCAGGGTATTTGAAATTCTACGATTTGCACAGGGCAGCAGGTTTATTTCATCAAGTCAAAATACCAGTTAATTCTCTTACTTTACCTGCTCCTCATTCCACTTCTATCCCAACTTCAACTCCAACTGCTTGTCCGAAAGCTGGTAATGATTTTGAAGCAGTTTTGAACGCCAAGAATGTTGGTTGTTGGCAAGATAAACTTTCCAATCAAACGAATACTTTTAGGAAGAAAGATACTCGTGAAGGTGGGTAAATGCGGTTTGTTATTGAGTTTTACTCACAGAGGGAGGATGATACTCATCCAGTAAAATTACCTGTTGACGCTGCATCTGATACCTCATCAGTTGATGATAAATCACCCGCTTGGAAATATGCCATCGTAACGAGTGTGTTGGTTGTCTGCATTGTTGTGCAGCCGATATCTACGTTTATCGAATTGCAGCCTATTGTGCAATCTATCCAAACAAAGGTTAATCCACAACCTACTCGTAATTTGGCATCACGGGTATATCAAGCGATGCAGCGTAAAGGCTACCAAATATCCCAAAACCCTGGAGAAGTCAATATTATCTACATTCGTGGTGCTGACCAGTTTGGTAGACCAAATGGGAATCGCATTAACGAGTGGAGCGATCGCCGTATAATATTGCAGTTTCGTTTGGGGAGACCAGTGATTGCTGGTAACTGGGCAGCAACAGTTAAGCCAGGATTACCTGCAATACGCAATCCATTAGGCAAAGCAGGCGCAGCATTTATTGAGCCAGGGCAGTATCAAGCTTGGCAAGTGGGTATGCACCACGGGATATTTGGGCGAGTCGAATCCGGGTTAGTTCAGGTTGCTCCGGTGAAGTTTCGTCGCTCTGTAAATCGAAGTGGTGACGTTAATGGCGAACCTATACAGTCTGGGAGGATTGGGCTTAATCAGCATTCGGGAAGCAATCAGAAGTATGTTGATAAGGCTTCATATGCATGTCTTGCTGGACAGTCGGAGAATGGACATCTTCGAGAGTTTATGCCTCGGGTGAAAGCTGACCCTCGCTATCGCCAGAATCCAAACTATTTGTTTTATACAACAATCTTGGATGTCAGTGATTTGTGATGCGGTTGGTTATAGATTTTCATGGTGGGGGTACTAACGGTGCAAACCGGCTAAATCCTCGTATTAACCAGAATTGGGGTTATGCGATCGCAACTTCGGTTTTAGTTGCAGCTATGGTGATTCCCCAGGTTTCTTTTTGGGTTGAATCGCAGCAGTTGGTTAAATCTCTCCAGAGTGCATTACAACACCAAACTCAATCTTCTGATGATAGCAAGACTTTTTCTTCTGGTCGGTTTGCTTTTCCAACTGCGACTGGTACTCCCGTAACAAGTGAGTTTGGTTGGCGAACACACCCCATTACGGGCGAACGCAAGTTTCATAACGGGATTGATTTTGGTGCATCAATGGGTACGCCCATTTATGCAGCTGATTCCGGTCAGGTGGTGAGCGCAGGTGACAAAGGGGATGGTTATGGAAATGCAGTTATTATCCAACATCAGGGAAATATTTCTACTCTCTACGGTCATGCCAACGAATTGTACGTGCAAGAAGGGCAACAAGTTGTACGTGGCCAGATGATTGCCACGGTAGGTAGTACGGGTTTTTCGACAGGACCACATTTGCACTTTGAAGTTCGCTCTGATGACGTAGCGCAGAACCCCCGTCCTTACTTGCACGAGTATTTACCTAACCGTTAAAGGTTATTCAGCTATTGGCTAGGAAATGCAAATTGTACCGATTTTTATATCAGGTTTGGTTGGTGCAGCCTGCTCTGTTGCATTTTCTTATGGAGTGGCTTCATTACCATGTAGTTTGGCATCAAAGAGTGCAGATACTGTCTGTCAGGTGCCTAGTTTTGGTAAAGCACTCGATAGTTGGAAATTTGGGTTTGTAGTTGGTGGTTTAGTTGGGTTAGTTTGGAGTCCTCGCCGTCAATTGATATCCCGTTTTCAGCCAGTTCATTTGTCAGTAGCTTCTTTAATTACTTTGAGTATTTATTTTTCTAGTTCTCAGGGCGCTGATGTTTCTTCAGGATCGTTAAATAGTTTGGGAACAAGAGTTAGTACAAGTTCTTATTCACCACGGTTGAGTGCTTTTTTGGCAACAATTCGCTGGGCAGAAACGGGAACGAGTGAGTCAGAAAGTTATCGTAAGTTAGTATTTAACGGAACTTTTGATAATTTTTCGACACACCCATTAAAGAAACAGTGCGCTCCAATTAATGGTAAAACTGTTTGTTCAACTGCGGCTGGTGCTTATCAAATGTTGGATAAAAGTTGGTATGATTTGCAGCCAAAGTTAAACTTGAAGGATTTTAGTCCAGCTTCTCAGGACAAAATGGCAATTGAATATATTCGTCGTAATAATGCCTTAAGTGATATTGAAGCGGGCAATTTTGATACTGCGGCATGTAAAGTGGGCAGGGTATGGGCGAGTCTTATTTGCAACTTGTACAATCAAAATCCACGAACCATAGAAGAGTTACGTACTTATTATCAAAAAATGCTGGTAGTTTATGAAGGTCGAAAATAGGGTAAAGGTTTGTGCCATTTACGTTTTAAGTTAGGTAAATTGACTTGTAATAGTATTTTCCATAATTCTATTCCTCTTTTGCCTGCCACATGATATCGAGAAGCTTTTGATTTCATGCTTCGTTTAGGTTCTCATATATTTCATCAATATCTAAACCCTCCATAACTGCATCAACAAAAAGCTTTTCTTCTTCGGTCTTCAACTGAATGAAACTATCCATCTTCAGAAATTTTTGCTAAGGCTTATTAAATTTTAACAGCTTTTGGAGGTAAATAATTACTAATGCTAGTACCTTACAACAAGAATATTGAATCTCAAAAACACCAAGTTTTAACTGCAATTGTGCAAGCCAAACAAGATGGTTTAAGCAATGAAGAAATTATGGTGAATGTATGGGGCGCTTTACCTTCGTCAATGGTTGATTATGCTGAAACTGTTCTACAACAGATTGACTTTAAGACGAAGTTATCACGTCCGGTTGTTGAATTTGATTTAGAGTTTTTATTCCAGGTAATATACGAATCAGTGATTGCTCTTAGAAGTGATGAAGAAATATTATCGATATGTGCAGAATACTGTAATTTAAACCAGTATGAGTTTGTACGTTATGCTCTTGAGTATATCCATGTCAATCGTGTTCCATCGCAATGGGAGCAGAGTAACATACACTATAAGATTGTTCAAATAGCAGATTCATGTCCAATGGAATCCTTATTTGAATATATTGACTCAATCAAAAATATTTATCTTAAGCAGATTGGCTACCAAGTTGTTCAAGAAAATCTTTACGGCTTATTTTTAAGCAATAAACAAGTTAGTTATTTTCTAGAGTTAGTTAATAAAACTAAAGATAATTTTATCAAAAATTATTGTTACCGTACCGCAGTGCTTGTTGCACGTGTTACAGGTAAACCAATAGATTTGCAACTTACAGGAGATGGTTTAACAATTAACGAGCCGAAATCTTTAGATAGTAAGGCTGCTACTAATAAAATCGTTCATTCACAGATTTCTACTATGGAACAGGCAGGAAAATTATTGGTTGATACCTTGGAAGATTTTAGTATCAATGCTAAATATGTTGATGCCAAAACTGGTCCTACCTTTAACCGCATTAAGGTAAAACTGGGACGGGGTGTTACCTACAAGAAGGTAGAAGACATTGGTAACGACTTAGTACAGCAGCTTGGTGAGGAATTGGGCTTGAAAGTTGCGCCAATGGTGAGTGTAGTGGCTGGAGGGGTAGTATTTGACATACCCAGATTAGACAGACAGTTTGCCTATTTCCGCGACTACGTTAAGTTTAACGGCGAACCTGACATTCATTCGGTATCCATCCCTGGTGGTGTTGATGTCGATGGTATCTATGTCGAAATTCCCCTGTATAGCGATAACGTCACCCATATTCTGGGCGGTGGACGAACGCGGGGTGGGAAGTCGCAGTTTGAGAAAGCAGCAATCTTGTATTTGGTGCGGCGGTATCCACCAACAGTAGTGCGGTTGGCGCTTTCGGATGTCAAGCGCGTGACGTTTGGTAAATTTGATGGGCTACCTCATCTTATAGCCCCAGTTGCGCGTGATGCTGAGGCTACCGCCAACTTACTTGATTACTTGGTTGAAGAGATGGAACTGCGCTACCAGGAGTTTGAACAGCACAGCAGCATTGAAACAATATCTCAGTATAACTTTCGGTTTGCATCTGGTACTATCATGCCGCGATTGGTTTGTCTGATTGACGAGTGTTTTGACTTGCTTTCCGATGATAATTACTGCTCGCGCATTGAGAGTGCGCTGATGAAGTTACTTGCAAAAGCTGGTGGTGCAGGAATTCATGTCCTATTGTACACACAGCGTCCTGACAAAAACGTCATTGACCCGTTGATTCGCTCAAACTTTCCAGCTAAGACTGCCTTTGTTACAACTCGTCCTGAAGATAGTTGTATTATCCTTGGGGACGATAAAGACAAGCGTGCAGTCTATTTGCTGGGATATGGGGATTTCTTGTACAAGACGACTGAGGTGGTACGACTCCAGGCGTTATACGTTGCTGACGATGAAGACCCTGAATACTTCAAGCAGTTACTCAATGAAGCAAAAAGCCAAGATGACCCCTATACTGCATGGGAGTCTGGGTTAGATTTCAATGAATTTGTCGCTGGTTTGTCTGGTGAGGGTAGTAGTCATGATAGAGGTAAATCTAAAGCCACTGCTGTTACTAAAACTAAGCAGTCTAAAACTGATTTTGAGGGCAGTTTTAGTTTTCAGGTGCAGCTTGATGAAGAAGCGAGAAACTCAATTTTGAATTTGCATCAAAAGGGCTATCAACTTGATGAAATTGTCAAAGCAGTATTCAGTTTATCCCGCCAAGATGGTAGGTCATATAAGAAATTTAGGAACATTGTTGAAGAATTTTTAAATAGCTTTCAAGGGAGTGGGGAAGATGATATTTGAACTAAGTATGCCTCTACCCCCTAGTATGAACGAAATTATTAACCAGGCACGGTCGGGTTGGCAAGCGAGCGCTGAGCTTAAAAAATACTGGACAAACTTAATTGCTGAATTTGTCCGAGAATGTGGATTTTGTTTAGATGGTGCAGTTTGGATTGAATTTCATTGGTATGTGAAAAATTTTGGGCGAGATAGCGATAACGTAGCTGCTGCTGCTAAATTTATCATGGATGGTTTGGTTACAGGACGAGCAATCCGTAATGATAACTTGACAGTTATCCAATCACCTATTGTCCATTACTATCATCGTAGTAGTGGTGATGATGGCGTGCTGTTGAGACTTTCACAATCACCTGATTTTTTGTTAGATAATTTCATTATCTCTAACCAGTTTTCCAGGAATAGCTTAGAAAAATACATTTCAAAGATTACAGATTTAATGTCAGTTTAGTTGATATAGCAATCCTAAATCACTCATGAGAAATTTGGAAATAATTGGGCGATTAGAAATCGCTACTACACAAACAAAGTCCAGATGGTGCGTGGACTTCATAGAATAACCCGCGCAGGCGGGTTTCGTCTGTGTGCAAGATGAACCGCGATTTCTAATTGCCAAGCCTGAATAAAATTTTACTTTTACATTTGATTTTAAATCTACGTGTTTTCTCACGATTCAATTCGGATTGCTATAGATATAGTTGATTTGAGGAATGACGGTTATGTTACGTTTTAATGACTACAGTCGATTGATTGAGAAGATAAATGCAGGCAAGAATATTCACCTGTGGGGTAAGCAGGGTATTGGTAAGACTTTTACTGTCAGAAACTGCTTGCTCAAAGACATTAACCTAGAGTCTGTTTATCTTAACCTTGAATACCCTTTTAGCGTGGATAATTTATTTGATGTTATTCCTATTAGTCTAGGTTTGTATTACCAGCAGGATTGGCAAAATATTGTCAATCAATTATCGGATAATTTTAATAAGTTGCTGGTGATAGATAATTTTGATAGGTTGCACTGTGTCAGCGAGACTTTTAGTGATGACTTATTCCAATTGCAACAGTTAGCTCAAATCGAAAATTTATCTTTATTATTAATATCTCGGATGCCACTAGGATATTTCCATTTCCCAAGTTTTACTAACTGCTTTGAAGAATTGGAATTAAACGAAACTAATACTTGGACTTTTGGACAGTAAACATACGGGTTTTAGGCAGGTTCGATGCCTGCTACTGTTCCTGGGTAAGACTTTATAAAGGCTGAACTCGAACATCAGATGGGTGGTTTCAATATACTGAGTGCCATTAATGCTGAAAGAAGTAGAGTAGTAAGTCTTTTTAGACAAGTCTATACCCTAATCCCCAAATATTTGCCGGGGTTGCTGTTAGTAACTGGCAATAGAAATTACAAAGAAGGGGAAATTATGCTGAATAAATTCAAAGCACAGGTTGTAAATTCACTTATAGAAGCTAATTCTGCGATAGGAATGACTTCATTACTATTGATGATTGCTTCAGTTAGTATCGCTTTGCCAACGGCAGTAGGGTTGAGTTTTCTGGCAGATGCTGGGTTACAGGTTGGTAACAAATCTTTGTACCAAAAGGCTGCTTCAGCTTCAGCTGCAACTGGCTTACTTGGTTTGGCTGGATTGACTGGCGCGATTCTAACTGGTGGATTATTGTCAACTTGTGTACTGGATGAAGAGGAGGAAGATGAACAAACTTCGACTACTACTTCTACCAGTCAATTGGAAGAAGGAATAGTTGAGATATCTGAATCCGTGTTTGTGCCTGAAACTCGACCAGAGCAAATCTTTACCTATTATGTCACTAGCATGGATGGTCATCCTAATCTATATGGGTTGGACATAGCTAGGACACAACCTAATGTTTTAGAACCTGGGAAATTTGAAATTATTTACCATCGACTAACTGACTATCAATTCCAGCGATTGTCTGTCTTGTTTGAGGTGAAATATCCACAAGATAAAAATTTGGTAGGTAAATATTTTAATTCGCGTTTATCTAATCCAGGTGATGCGATTAAAGAATATTTACGCCTTCATTACAAGTACATTGAAGTGAAATCTAGCGGGCAATTTAGAAACGCCTGTTTGGACTCATGCAAAGGCTGTGCTAACCTTCACGGTGAACATAAAATTGTTTGCGGTATCTATCCCTATGGATGGGAAGGTTTGGACTGCCCTGATAAAAAGTTGCTGGATGGCATAGTTTTGCGGCAGTTTGAAGATACTCGCGTTCTTGATAACCTTAACCAAGGTTTGAATGATGCCGAAGTTATCAAAATTGACGATTCTATTGTCGTTCATGACCGTTATTTTGATATCAGCTACCGCTTTGATTTTGATGGTAATAGGTTCTTTTGGTCAGATAATTTATCTGAATTAGGTAAAGACGCGAATTTGGTTGATTATGTCAATTATTTCAAAAACCGGAAAGTAGTTGACAAGGATTTCTCTACTCCTGAAAAAATTAGAGAACTAAACAAGGGATTGCGGTGTGCCGACGTGCGCGTACAAGGTGATAAGATAGTTGTTTATCACATTACCACTCGTACTTGTTACTATTTCAAGTTCAACGGTCAATCAGACGAACTGTTTAACTCTTTTTGTCCGCGTGAGTTAGAAAACAACTACAACCTTGTTTCGCTTGTTGACTATTTACGGTCTAAGAAGAGTTTTGACGCTTTAGGTCATAGACATCCAAAATCTGAAAACTTTTCAGCTTAATTAATTCCCACTCCTTATATTACTTGGGCTGACGAATTGACACTCAGTACGGGGGAATTTTCCCCCAGTACTGGGTAGTCAATTCGAGACATATCTACCCAATTAAGCTATTAAGGAGTATCACATCATGGCTGAACTAATCGATTTTGCTTACGAGCTTTTGTTTGATGTTTACTTATTTGGTTTAATTTTTCTGTTTATTTGTTTGCTGTTTTATGCACCTAGTAATTCTCAAATCGACAATTCTAAAACTTTCTTGGAAGAGTTGATTACCTCAGAGATTCCACAGCAGTTGATTACAGAAGAAGATAATAATTCCTCTGAGTTGTTGCCTGTGATTGATAACATTGAGGACACTAATGTCGTGAGCCAGTCCGATACCGAGGTAACCTCGGTTGAGGCGACTGGTGTGCAAGTGTCCGGTGCTGAGTGCGAGCCATTTACAGAATTAGAAAATCAGTGCTTTGGTGACGCATTGTCCCCTAAAAATTGGGCAGGCTTATTACCACACGTAAACGTGGGGGCTTCAGGATCAATCAAACCAAGCCTGCCCAATTTTTTACGTGTAAGACCCCGTGAGGAAACTTTGCTTATAGCAACTGTTTCACCACTAGAAATGGCGTCTGAACTACCAGTGATAGTAACTATCAATGAGCAGCAGCAACGGAAGCAAAATTTGATGAACCTAAGCACGAGAAAATTACAGCGTTTTTGCTCCAAAGCTTCAATTCCAGGCTATTCTGCCTATTTGAAGCGAGGCAAGGAAGCGTTGGTTGATTTTCTTTTAGGTTTGTCGATTGATAGCAGTCAGATTGTTGAGTCTTTGCAAATAGGAAGCTAGTTGCTTGACCACCCCGGCGATACCAGGGGATTGAACTAAGAGGGGTTCTTGTAGTCAGCGGACATAAAACAACGCTGAACGTATAATACGGCTTATAAGTTCATTTATCCCCAAACTGGGCGTATAATTCCTGCATTTAGCAAGGATTATCTCCAAAAAAAACTTAGCGTATAACCAAAAACAGCAATTCAGACCCAACTCTAAAGTCCAACAATTAAATCGCTCAAATCAATCTCTGTATCTTAGTTTCAGACAAATTGACTCAATAATTATACGCGTAGCGTTGTTTTATGTCCGCCTGCTACATAAACGCCTAAGAGAAGTTTTTTGAGTTCGGACAATGATTCCTGCAGTAGTGCTCTTTGACACTACTCTCTGGAGCCTGTGCTAAGTTCTTTTATGCGCGTATTCTTTACCAACGGACTGATAAAACTTCTTCGCACCCTTAGATAATTTAATTACCTTTTTTATAGTTGCCATGCTGCTTTTTACGATGACGCTATTGTTTTTTTAAACAAGCGTTTTTTCGCAGATTTTAATGCCTTGAGTGCTGAGTAGACAATACCATCGCTCTTAAGCCATAATGCATGTTAAACTTAATGGTAATTACCAATAGATAATTACCAAAATTAATTGGTAGTTGATAATTTCCCAATTATGAAATATTGTCTCAATTCATTGGCGAAAAAACTTTATTAACTAGATTGACTTATGGTTCAAACTCTTCAGGCAGAAAATATCACTCTTGAGAAGCTCATATCACTTTATGGATTAGAGTTAGTTGATTCTGAGGAATTTTTTCGGGAGTGGCAAGACGAATTACCAGAACTGACAGACCAAGAAAAGCAGCTATTAGACCAAGTAAAAGCAGGTTACATCAATTTACGGAATTATCCGCCGTTACTAGAAAACACGGTTAATACTATCGTTTTATCTCCCCTACTATTCATTGGCAAGTTCTATCTACCTCCTTTTCACATCAAATTAGAGAAATCTGTCGAAATTGAAACTACTGACAAACTTTCCATTATTAAAGGACGAATTGACTTCTTACTTCTCAATCAGAAATTCTGGGTGACAGTCATTGAGTCGAAACAGGTAGCTTATTCTGTAGAGGCAGGACTTGACCAGATTTTAGCGTATATGCTGGCTGCTCCCCAATCACAGGAGGAAGTTTTTGGCATGATTACATCTGGTGGCAGTTTTATGTTCATTAAACTCGTCAAAGGTAATCCACCTCGCTATGCCACTTCAGATATTTTTGATGTACGTAACAGAGGAAACGAGTTATACGACGTTCTACGTATACTTCAGCGCATCAGTCAATTGGCTCGTAACGAGCAATAAATTTGGAATACAGTTGTGTACAACTGTGTACAACGTGAAGCAGTCACCCTTGCTTCTGGCTTCTTCGCGTGCATAGCATCAACCTGCAGTGCCGAACAGCATATCTGCGAACATAATTAATAATTTAGACGATCGCCTAAAGAGCAGTGCGCGGAACGCGATCGCCCTGTTCGTTCGGACTCCAAACTAAATAACACTAACCGTTCAGAGGCGAGGTCAGGACAAACGTAATTGTCAATAAAACGTTTTAATCGCAATAATACCTTAACTTGAGACTGCCGTTTCTTTTTCGTACTCTTCGAGTAAACGTCCTATGCTTCGAGGGGATATATCCGAAACGATTCCTCTACGTACTGCTTCGGAGGCGATTATTTCGTTTTGAGCGTGTCGCGAACGATAATCTCTATTGTTCCAAGTAACGATTTCGATGATCTTGCTCACTTGGGCTTGTTTACACTTTTTAGGTCTTCCTGCAGCTGTTCCCAAAATTTTTTCAACTTTGTCAATTGCCTCTTCCCAAGTTTTTGCCTTTATGGTACTTGAGTTCCACTTCTTTTTCCATCCTACTACTGAGCCAAGACTTACTTGTAGCTCTCTGCTTATTGCTGCGGTAGTCTCTCCTGCTTCCGCTTTTAACAAGGCTTTAGCTTTAGTACTGGTATGTTCGTTTCCTGTGGCTACTATATGTATAAGCGCCTTTCTTTCTATGTCTGTTATTGCCACTGAGTCAGCTTTAGGACCAGGCATTATTTTACCTACTCCATAATCTTTCAAAATTTTGCCAAAAAATTAGATATCTGATATACTCTTTTCATACAATTAATTTCTCATTTACTCAAGGGCTTGGGGCAATAAGATATTAAAGGAAAAAGCAAGCCAACCTGTTAACGCCAGGCTGGACAAATGCTTTTGTATTTACAATAAACTAACTCAATCATACCATGAATTACCCTGTTTGTGTACGACTTCCCTTCAATAGCTGTTTTCTATCTCCCTGTTGGTACTTGGCAAATTGTTTAAGTAGATTTAGCCATCTCGGGGTTGATATATATACATTTTTGCAAAAATTTCTTTATTTTTACGGTGCTTACATAACAGGCTTATTGTTATTTAATAAACTTAATACTGTCTTAAGACTTCATAACCTTTGGTTTGGCTTTAATTCTTCAATTGCTTGCAAGGTTTGGGTTTGAGCATTTGAGAGATGAGGTGTTCGCTCAGGATAAGAGTTCAGTTTGTTCAAGATATGTCTTTGAGAATGCTTGTGTATAAATATGCATTGTTTAGACAATCAGCAGATTTTCCATCTTTCCCCAGATGAGTTGATTATTCACCAGAGGCTAATAGAAATTTATGGTGAGGATGAAAACCGCCCGAAATTGGAACAGAGTATTCAGCGAGAGGGAATCATTACGCCTCTTGAGGTTTCAACACGCACCGGGGCAAACGTTGTACTTTCTGGTAAGTGTCGGTTGCAAATAGCCAGGAAGCTTGGTTTGCCTGTAGTTCCAGTCATCATTGGCGATTATGCTTCAGCTGAAGAAGAACTTAACGTTCTGTTTGACTGTAATCTGCACCGAGAGGTGAAGACTTATTTCCAGAAATTTAGGGAAGGTGTCTACTGGGAATCCAAGCTTAAGCGCCAAGCCAAAGAGCGGCAACGTGAAAACGGCCTTCGTCAATCAGCGCTCCTCAACCAGAAGTTGTCAAATTTGACAGATTCAGTTGATGAAAATAATTCTCATAAAGATAGTGGCAGTAAGATTAATGTTCGGGCTGCTGTAGCTGAGAAATTGCGCTTAAGTACAGGTAGTTATCAGAAAGGGAAAAAAGTATTTGATTTAATTTCTCAATTAATAGAACTTAGCAAATTGCGTTCAGCTGATGCGCTGCAACGGGAATTCAACCGCAGTATTGATGCGGCGTACAAGTTTATTTGCGACGAGCGTCGGGATGAAGTATTAAATGTTATTGAAAATGGTGAGGTAAATACGATTCGAGATGGACTAGGTTTAGTACGTCGAGGGTTTCGCAATCCGTTCCGAGGCTTTGAAATTGGGCAGGTTTATCACTTTAAAAAGCGTGTTCGTCCGCATTTACAAATATGCGGTCGAGTCATTAAAATCACTAACGAATTTATTGAGTTTGGTTTTCGGAATTTTAAAACTAACGATTTGGAGACTATAAATCTTAGACCTCAACAGGTTGATGCTTATTTAGAGGAGGAGCCTTCGATGCAAGAGAGAGCGCGAATATTTCGGTTATTACAAAAATTTGGTTCGATTTACCCACTACGAGTGGGATTGACTGAAATGTTGAATTTTCCGAATTTGACAATGGAGGAGGAGCGATTTCTGACATTTATAGAAACTGGCAACCTTGAAGAGATGATTGACCAGCGTCCGATTGAATTTGAAATTTTATCTAAAAATGAAAAAACTGAGATTCTCGTGCTGCATAAGTAGCCGTTTGCTAACCAGGAGATCTGGACAAAACCCCAGAATGACAATTTCGTAATATCTAAAGTTAGCAAATTTTGGTGGGACTTGCAGTACGAGTTTGCATTATTTTAGCGTCAACTACCGCACACTTCCCGTTCCGGGTAAGTGTGGGCTTGAATAAAGCCTGTTGACCAGACGGCTAGGAAACCCTAGCAGCCGTTAAGACCAAGCGTTCAAGTTCGTACCTTGAAATGCGTGCCAGTTTCAAGCTCTACAACTGAGTAATTAAACAGGACATTCGGAAAAGCCAGTGTTACTCAGAAAGTACCGAGTCTTAACACCGTCGAGGCAAACCCTACCAAGAAATTGAGAGATGCAGTAATGCGTACTTTTGTTCTAGATAAAAACTTAAAACCTCTTGACCCCTGCCATCCAGCTAGGGCAAGGGAACTACTCAAAAAAGGGAGGGCTAAAGTATTCAAGTGCTATCCGTTCACTATTGTTTTGCAGGATAGAACCGTTCAAGAATCCGTAACCCATCCTCATAGAATCAAGATTGACCCTGGCTCCAAAACAACCGGAGTTGCTGTTATCCAAGAAGAAACAGGACGTGTCACAAGCGCCCTAGAGATTTCTCACCGAGGACAACAAATCAAAGACTCACTCTTAGCTCGGAGAGCATTAAGAAGGGGACGGCGTAACCGTAAAACCCGTTACCGTAAGCCTCGCTTCTTGAATAGAACACGTAAAGACGGATGGCTACCACCTTCCTTAGAAAGTCGAATTGCCAACATTGAAACTTGCGTGAGACGAATTAGAAGAGTCTGTCCAGTTACGGCAATTTCTCAGGAGTTGGTCAGATTTGACCTTATTCAGCTACAGAATCCTGAAATTAGTGGGGTAGAGTACCAAAGAGGAGAATTGTTTGGCTTTGAAGTAAAAGAATATTTGCTTCAAAAATGGGGTAGGAAATGCGCTTATTGTGGTGTAGAAAATGTCCCATTCGAGATTGAACACATCCTTGCTCGTAGTAAAGGAGGTTCTAACCGAGTCAGTAATCTCTGCCTCAGTTGCCATTCCTGCAATCAAGCCAAAGGGAATAAACCAGTTGAAGAGTTTCTGAAAAAGAAACCTGAAGTTCTCAAACGGGTTTTAGCCCAGGCTAAAGCACCTCTTAAAGATGCTGCTGCTGTTAATGCTACTCGATGGGAATTGTACAGAAGACTTCAGCTAACTGGCTTACCTGTAGAAGTAGGTTCTGGGGGTAGGACAAAGTTTAACCGTAAAACCAGAGGGGTTGAGAAACAACATTGGACTGATGCCGCTTGTGTTGGGGGATTGACACCAGAGCGGCTTCTTCTCAACGGAATTAAGCCCTTAATTGTTAAAGCTAAGGGACATGGGAAAAGGCAACGTTGCGGTACTGACCGTTATGGTTTTGCGATTCGTCATGCCCCAGCACAAAAGTTCTTCATGGGATTCCAAACCGGAGACTTAGTGAAAGCTAATATCCTAACTGGGAAGTATGCAGGAACCTATACAGGGCGAATAGCAATTCGTTTTAAACCAAGCTTTAAGTTAACTACAGGAGGTAAGAGTTTTGACGTGCATCCGAAATATTTGAAAACCATTCACAAAGCTGACGGGTATGAATATACATCCTGAAAACAAGGATTCGCTATCGCTCAATTTTAATGTTGGCGGCAATTAAGAGGACGCTGACCCTACGGGTTCAGGCGTCCCCCCTTGCCGCATTCAAGGTGGACTCATATGACGACAAGTATTAGATTTTCGCAAATACAAATACTACTGCTGGGATGGAATGAGTGACGAGAAAGTACATTCCCTCCTCCCGTACCAATCCTTGTCCTGTTTGTGGTGATACGCGCAGGCGCTGCCGTCACTTACCGGATAGTTCTGATATGGTATTGTGCATGAGCGCAACGGATGCTTTTTGCGCACCTCGCGGTTGGCAGTTCCTCAAACTTACCCATGATGGGTTATGGGGGATACTACAACGTGATAACGGGAGCAACGTTGATGAAGCTTCCCGCCGCGAGTGGACAGAGCGTTGGCGAAACTTGCGTATTGAACGCCTGCGACAAGAAAAAGCTCGCCATGCTGCAAGCCTTACAGAAAGCGATCGCGATACGCAAATTCGAGATATTCTAGGACAACTACGGTTATCTTGCCAGCATCAAGAAGATTTAAAGCGCCGGGGGCTAAATGATGAGTTAATAGCCGCAGGTTCGTTTAAATCGGTTAAGCAATGGCAAAAACTTGACAGGGAAGTTTCCTACCAACTGGCGGGTGTTTCCCTTGGTGGGCGTTCGTTAATTACCCCCCAAGCGGGATACCTTTGTCCAGTGTGGAATCCGCAAGGACAAATTATTGGTTGGCAGTTGCGAGTTGATAACCCAGCAGACGATGCTCCCAAATACCTATGGGCAACTTCCCGTACAAAAAAGCGTCCTCATGGTGCGACTGTTCATCTGCAAAACGGTGAATTACCTCTTACTTTTTGTATTCCAGTTAACGAAGTTAGTCCTTTACCACAATATATTGGACTTGCTGAGGGTATTCTCAAACCCTGGATTATCGCCCAACTGAGAAACCAAATAACTATTGGTGCAGCGGGTGGTAACTTTGCGGGGAGTCCTGAAACTTTGAGGCGCTATCTTACTGCTGCTTCTTTACGGTTAGGTGGGACGAAAGATTTACTTTTGTGGGCTGATGCGGCTGCAATCACAAATAAAAACGTGATGCGTCAGTACCGCCGTACTTATGAGTTGGTGAGGAGTTGGGGTTATACCTTAAGGGTGGCTTGGTGGGGACAACTTGATAAATCCTGTGCTGATCCAGATGAGTATGCTGGTAAATACGAGTTGCTCACCTGGGCGCAATTTGAGGGTTTATCGAGAAATCCTTCTCGCTTTTGGGATGACGTAAAATACCAGATGTTGAAAATCAAACGGTTGGTTCGCCCCCACCAGGGATTCCAACAACAAAAGCGTCAGTACCGACAAAAGCAAACTGCAACAACTATTATATATATCCCTGGCTCCTTACCCACTCCCGACGAATATATCCAACTTGGTTGTCCCAAGATAATTTACCAGGGAAACGAGCGCGTTAGTATCTGGAAGGAAGCCGTCGCCAAGGGTTGGCAGCATATATTAGATAAGTCTGCTCCTGGGTTGGGTAAGTCTCACACCGCTGGCAGTATGAAGGCATCTGAATTTAACTTACGCCAACTGTGGTATTTAGCTTGCGACCATCGCAATCCAACAACATTCACAGTCGAGCAGAACTTTGTAGATTTGCCTCCCCGCCATAACGGGTTAGCTTATGACCATGCCAGACTTACACCTATGGGGCAACCTTTTTTAGTGCATCCAACGGGAACTTACGTTGGTAAGTTATTTCCTTCAAACTGTCATCGTACTCCGATTTTTCGTGCTTTGGGGTCGAAAAATATAGCTAATATTGAAAACTCCTCTAATCCGATTTGTCTTAGCTGTCACCTTTACAATGCCTGTCGCAGTAACAGGGGTATGGGATTTGGTTATAGGTATGAACGCTACTCTGTATTTAACTATTCTCAAGTACGTGCCCATCCCGATAGTTTGCCTAACTGTGATGATTATGAATATTCTGAGTGTGGTGCATTCTGGGATGAAGCTTCACTCGTTATGCGATCGCGCAAAAAAGTCGAAGTTAATATAAGTGATTTTAATCAAACTGTTGGGGAGTTAGCTGTAGCCGCACCATTCCTATTTACAAAACTCAAACCTATATTTGAGAGATTAAGGTTTCTGTTTTGGCCAGAAGAGTATGGGTTCGGGATGTTGTGGGCAAGTGATACTACTCTACCAACTCCTAACGTCTCTTCGCCCAAGCCGGCAAGCGTGTCCACACGAGTGGCTCCTCGTTATGGCTATAACGATACAGCTATTCGTCAGATGTTGGGGGAGATACCACAAGATATTACTGATATAATTTCCGAGGTGGAACTTGCCCTACGTCCAAATTTATCTTTCCTACGGTCAGCTCCAGATAGTATAGATGCCAGTACCGGGACTAAGGCTCTGAAAATAGCATCGCGGCGTATAAATAAACTTCTTAGAGGTCAGACTTATACTGAAACCAAAGAACAACTCAACCAGGTATTGCTCAACTGGTTAGTTCCTCTACTTGAAGTGTGGGCAAACTATATTAAAGGGTCATTTCATTTTGATAAAGGTATACTCTGTGTACATTTAGAAGATAATCGCCACCGCGAAGTGACAACTGCGACTAAGTTTAATATTTACCTCGATGGCACTTTGGATGTGCGTTATTTAGCGCTGAAGTTGGGAGTGGGAGTAGAAAATATCCTCGTTATCTCCCAGCTTGTCCCAAGCTATGAGAATTTGACAGTTGTCCACGTTACTGGTATGGGCTTGTTGGGTCGCGATAGACGCGATTCGATTTTACAGAGAGTAGCAGCGCTGAGAGAAACTATTACCAACAAGTATTTGGGTTTGTCGGTTGCTATTATTGAACGTAAAGCTTTTGCACAAACAGGCGATGGGTATCACTTTCGCGACGGGCGGGGAATTAACCGTTTTGCAGATGTCAACGTACTGGTGAGTTTGGGTATTCCCTATCCAAATATTGGAGAATTAGCAGCCGAGTATCAAGTATTGACTAGTGTGGTGGCGGATATATTAGTTGAGGAATCCCCGTTGCGAGAAGAAAACCTGGCGGCGGCAAAGTTCCTTGACCTCAACTTCCAAGAATTTGTTGATAGTTTGGTTCGTGCTGAAATTCTCCAAGAGTCAGGTCGTTTGCGAGCGCACCTGCGTCCCGAAGAGGAATTAATCTATTACTTTGTGGGCGATTTCGATGTCGGATTCCTACAAGAGGAATTACCTGGGTGCAAATTCCAAAGAGTGCGGGCGATTGAGATAGATTGGCGGGCTGCTGAGTGTGGCGAACAAACCAAGTTTGTTTTAACCAAGGCGATCGCCAGACAAATTTTATCAGGAAATGAAAAACCGACGCAGCAGGATGTCGTTGATGAAATTGCTCAAGCGTTACCGAAAGAGAAGACAATCAAGCAACCAAGGGTATCTCAAATTGTGAAAGAACATATGTCCCACATTGGGGGGTGGAAGCAATTGCGGGTATTGATTGCGAAGATACTCAAAAGTATTGCACAAGAGCAAGGCGAACAGCTTCTCTCTAATGATGAAAGTTGGTTGGCAAAAATTTACTTCCCTCTGCTGGGTGAAGAGTCTCCCGTGGAGGCGATAGTAAACCTCATCCAAGTTGCCCAGGTGGTGGGTACTCGCTTTGGGGCAATCCTTCAATATGTATCTCTTGATGTGCGAGCGCAATTGTTGGGTCATGCCTTCGCTGTTATGGTAGATATTGGAGTGGGGATAGATTGGCTGGTTGAGGAGTTAATGCCCCTATGGGATAGTTCTTAATTAATTTTAAATTAATCATTTTAAATTTACCACTTCTGATTAGTGAGTAGCTTTGCCCTAAACCTTGGCGTGTTGGTATTTTAATTGCCTTAGGTGGAATTGTTACTTACTGACTGGATATCGCTCTGCGTGAACTACCCACCACGCTCACGGAGTACTGTTATAGTGAGGGATGTACACTTGAGCTTCATATCGTTTGGGACTTTAATCGGCAAGTCTAACCGCATACGTCAACTGGGTAGAGCAACGGATGAGGCAATTAACCGAGGTATTGCCTTTGCTCTTGAGTCAATGACTGAGTGCGATTGGTCTACTATTCGGGTGATTTGTATCGACAACAAGTGCATCAAGACTATCGCAATTGCAGATATCGTGCCTGCTATCAAGGAAGCTTTAGGAATTACCCATTAAATTTAACTTTTTATAGGGTTGTAATTCGCTAAGGAACGTGAATTGACAGCTTACTTTACCTTATAAAAAATATTAGTTTTGTATAAAAGTTCTTTGATTTTTACCTTAACCTGGGGTAAAGTTATTAACTTTGTATAAAAATACTAGATAAAAAACTAATAATTTTATCTCTCATAAATCAGGAGTATGTGTTAATTAGATATTTATCTAACTGATGCTAAATTTTGAACTAAAAATTATTATTTCTGTATAAAAATGCTTTATACAGAAATAATATTATTATTTAGCTTTATAGTTTTTGTTTGAAATATGATTGATGTTTGATATTGAAAAAATAGTTTTATATATCTATAAACGGGGAATTGAATTTACATTTAATACTAAAATTGCAAAGAAAATTAAATATTAGTTTGTTTTTCTTTCTAGTTTGGATTGGGATACTGAGGGTAGTTTCTGAGCAAACTATCCTAACTTATGGCTAATGACTAGTATTTATATTCAGAATTGATAAATTTTTTCCATTCCCCTTAATTGGAGTGTTGTCAGGAAATATTTTCTTGCAGGTTGTGTACGAACACGACTCTTGTGAAATTATAGTACCCCCAACCTTTGGGACTGAAATTTGCTTATCTTAATTTGTTGTCAACTTTAATAGACAATTTTTTTCAAGGCTTCTTAAATATGGCTCGTACTAATATTAAAAGGAATCATTCTATGTCTCTTCATAATGAACAACAGCAGCAGGACAATCAACAACATCAGGTTGAAGAAAAAACAAAGAGACTTGTCATTGTTACTGGTGATAAAGGTGGTGTTGGGAAGAGTACCTTTTCACGAGGCTTGCTTCAGCTTTATATTGATAAAAATCTTTTTTGTATTGCTTATGATGCTGACCAGCGTAATAATCAATTACGCCGACATCATGAAAAATTCAACCCTGGTTTAGTTCGTTGTATTAATGTATTTGATAGAGGAAAAGCAGACCAATTATTAATAGATTTGGAAGCAGAAACTTTTCCATTAGTTTTACTTGATTTACCAGCTCAATCAGGCGGAGTTTTTGAATTATTTGTGAAAGAGCTATCTTTCTTTGATACGCTGGCAAATGAACTTGGCTACAGAGTTACTAAGTAGGTGGGCGGGAAAATTTCTAACTATGTAACGAAAACTTAACTTAAGCAGTTGGAGTTAAATTTGACACGTCGTGTACTGTAGTTCCCTTTTTCTCCCCTAGCCTTGACACCATCAATTA
>JAESFT010000497.1_pt1 | contig 22672 bp, 25 predicted proteins | sample 9269451 | NCBI WGS metagenome assembly JAESFT01 (sample SAMN14502557, study PRJNA617106) | algae metagenome | isolation source: Scytonema hyalinum WJT4-NPBG1 and co-occurring heterotrophs from well... | place: USA: Mojave Desert, Joshua Tree National Park, California | collected 2006-05-25
CTAGGGATGGTGGGACCGTCTGCGGCCAGCTGTTCAGGGTTATCGCGATCACGTTGAACTCCTCGCTTCGGACGAGGCTAGACCCGGACCGACGATCTGGCTTGAACCATCACGCCAAAATGAAGGGCCGGATTTAAGTGGCGCACCTGCGGCAAGGGTCGCAGAGGTTGGAGCCTCCTCTTTGGGATCCGGTAGGTCTCTGAAGTCTGGTTCAGCTTCGCAGGAGATGACGGATCTGCACGTTAAGGCGGGCTCTCGGAGCCCAAGCCCGATCGGCGGGCAGAGAAATGAGTTGCTGCTGAACGTGCCGTCACAAACGTCCATGCGGGTGTGCATGACTTGACGGGCACGTGGCCCGTTCAGCTGCTAGTGGCACGCAGGCGTCTCGTCGCTCCCGGAGGGAGCAGCCGGAACACTATGATGGCTGACGCAACTGGGCGCTGCAATTCTTCATCCAATCCTTCTGGCATGATCGTTCAAGCAGCACCCGCAATATGTGGCTATGGTAACGCAGCGGCCTGCTGGGACGTAGCGCCTTAGTCAGCAGCACTAGCGGCAGAGATGCACTGTGTGGCAGGCCCTTTCGACCACCGCCAGCCTACCTTGATGGGAACGCGTCATGAAACCCTTGCTTTGGCTTGTTGCAGCGGGCCTAACTTCTGGAGCGTCGTATGCATCAGCGCAGAGCTTTGACGTAACCTACCGCGCGAGGCTCGCAGGACTCCCCGTCGGGCAAGCGCGGCTGACGAGCTCCGTCGATCGCTCAGGCTACTTGATCGAGATCTCTGGATCGTACGGGGCTCCTGGCTTTCGCGGGACCTTCAGCGCCACGGCAAAGGGTGCCATCACTGGGGACTCGCGTGTGCTGCCTGAGTCGTACAAGGCATCATTCGACGGGCCGCGTCAGCGCACGACGAAGCTCAGCTTCGTGAACGGCAATGTCTTCCAGATCGACATCACACCGCCTCTGACGGCGGACGAACTAAAGGGTCGTGCGCCGATCAAAAACGCCGATCTCCAGACAGCCCTCGACCCCCTCACCAGCCTTGTTGCGCAGCTAATACGGGTCTCTGTGCCAGGCGATCCGTGCCAAGGAGTAGCCCGGGTCATAACAGGTGCGAGCCGTTTTGACGTCCAATTGGAACGCAATCCCTCTAAGCTCACTGGATCAACCGTGAGCTGCCGCCTTGCTTACCAGCCCGTCGCCGGTCACAAGCCCTCCGAACCTGGGTTTCTCAAGGACCGCAAAGTCGAGCTGGAAGTGCCAGCGTCTGCAGGCGCGCCGCGCTTGCCGATCCGCATCGAGATACCCCTGGCTCTTGGGGCCCTGACCATCACGAGGGAGCCATAGGGTTGTTATTGCGGGAAGCTACAACGTCAGCCGGGGTTTGATGCTGACGCGTAGCCACTCTGCTCGCCGCCACGCCCGCCACTGCCCTCAATGCTGCAGGCACGGTGGCTAGAGGAGTCGATGCAACCTGCCGAACCTGTGGTGGAACGGTGCGGAGCGACAGGAAACGAATTCTACCCCATCTCGGACTGAACGCCTCCAAGTTTAGGACGGTGCTCCTGAGACCATTCACCCAGTCCTAATCATCCGCACGCCACTAGCACAAAGGGCACTCTTAACCTTCCTATGATTGGAAGGCTTACGGGGCTTCACATGGACCTCTGTCCGCGAGGTGCTCGCGCGCCAGAACTCTACGGAACCGCTCTTGCAGGCCCATCGACACGCGGATCTCCGTCGAGGCGGTGCCGGGACGCACAGCGCGTCCGGCTCCTTGACAGATACGCATTACCTGCGTAATATGATGACCATCATATCTTATACGAAGCAGGTATTTCGATCCGTTCGCGATGACGATGACACGATCCGAACGCAGCCGAGCCACCCGAGAGCGGGTGCTTGATGCTGCTGCAAGAGCGGTGCGTCTGCACGGGCCGGATGGCATCAGCGTTGCCGCAGTCATGAAGGAGGTGGGGCTGACCCACGGCACCTTCTACACGCACTTTGCCTCGAAGGAGGATCTCATCGCCGCGGCCCTGATCCATGCTGCCGATAGCTTTCGATCGGACTTGCAGACGATCGCTGGCACAGACAGGCACGGGAGAAGGCAAGTCGGTCGGCTCGCAGACGCCTATCTGAGGCTCGGCCATGCCCGCGACCCAGGATCTGGCTGCCCGATCGCGGCACTCGGGTCAGAGCTCCCACGGCTTGGTGAGCCGATTGCGAGTGCGTTCGCCGAGGGCGTTGAGCGCTCGATCAGGATGATCCAGGATGCCCTCGACGAGGCGGAGGGGCCGGATCCCCTCCACCATGAGCGAGCTGTGGCCAGTCTGGCGACAGCGGTCGGCGGCATGATCCTCGCTCGCGCCGCACGGAATGAGGCAGGAGCGCAGGCGGTGCTTGACGCATGCCGGTCAGCGCTTATTGGGCGCGCTGCAGCGGCGCAAGGTGAGCACTGACGGCATGCTTCACGGGCGCGAAGATGGTCGCCGAACACTAACGCAGCCTTCTGAGTGGAGTGATTGAACAAGGCCCGACCGTTAGGGACGAAGCCCGCATCGCCCGCAAGGCCCGCGGTGCACTAGCGGCGTCTGCCAAACGACAGCCTTGAGCGGCAGGAGGATCTCACGATGGCCCACGTCACGTTGACTGTTGTCGGGCAGCCGCCGCCACCCGAGCAAACGGCGATGCTCCTGCGCGATCTCACGGCCATTCTGGTCGAGGTGTTCGGGCGCAGCCGTGAGCTTGCGACCGCTTCAATCGTTCATACGCCCCCTGGGTCATGGGCGCTGGGCGGGGATCTCCTGAGCGATAGTACGTCTGGTGCGTGGGTTACCTTCCACGTGGTCGAAGGCGCGGCAGGCGGTCAGGGCGCCAAGAACGAGGCGATCCGGCGCGCAACCGAGTTGGTTTGGAGTTCACTGGGATCAGGCGATCTGCCGATCAACATCCTGATTGACGAGCTTCCACCACAGAATTGGGGCCTGAACGGACGGATCGTAACGCAACTGCCTCTGCCCAAACGAGCCCATTGAGACGCAGGTCGCGGCGGCGGGCACTCAAGACAGGGCTTGTCGCAATACGCACGAAAGGATTTGAGATGCCCACATTCGAGAGCATGGTCGCTCAGACCTGCCTCGCGACCCGCTCACGAATCGCCGCGCGCAGGCTCAGCCGCATTTACGATGAAGCCCTTCGGCCCGTCGACCTGAAGGTCACGCAGTTCGCGGTATTGGTTGCAGCCAGCATGTCTAACGGCACGCTCACTATCACCGAGCTGGCCGACAGTCTTGCGCTGGATCGGTCCAGTCTGAGCCGCAACCTGGATCCGCTGGAGCGGCGCGGCCTTGTTGTCCTCGGTCCAGAGACGCACCATCGCGCACGCCACGTTGGGATCACCGCCGACGGACGGGCGCTGCTCGCTGAAGCCCGGCCCCATTGGGAAGCGGCGCAACGCAAGCTCAAGGCGCATCTCGGGGCCACTTGGGAGGACGCCCTTGCTGGCCTGAAGCAGCTCGCCTCTGCCCCGTAAGCCTCTGCCAATCTCGTGTATATGCAACAGACGCGCGTGGATCCACCCTCTCAGCTTCGCCAACACACCCTTTCACCAGTCGGAGAACCCATCATGATGACCTCCCCCTTCTCCACAACATCGTCGCTCTCGGTTGATGACCAAAGACGCTGGGCGTGGGGGATCCTCATCGCCTTAGCGGCCTGGGCCTCTGCCGTCGCGGCGCTGGGCGCCGCTGGCCTCTTCGCGAAACTGCCGTTGCCCCTTTTGGCAGCGCTTGTCGCAGTCGGCACTGTGGCTCCCATCATCGCATACTACCGCCATACGCGCTTCCAGGCCTTCATGCGCGGGGTACCCATTGAGCACCTCACCCTCTTCCACGTCTGGCGTGTGCCGGCTGCCCTCGTGTTCTTCTTCTATGGCGCGCAAGGACTGTTGCCCGAGACGTTCGTGCGCAACGCAGCTTGGGGTGATCTGATCGCGGGGCTTCTCGTGCCTGTCGTGCTCCTGCTGCCGAGGGGCCACGCAAAGTTCCTTGGCTTTCACCTGTTTGGCCTAGCCGACTTCATCGTGGCCGTCGGCACCGGGCTCACCTTCTCCCTACTTGAGCTGCCGCTGATGAGCACGATCGCCACCTTTCCGATCGTGCTCATTCCCCTGTTCGGGGTGTGTGTCTCGGGTGCGAGCCACGTCATCGCGATCGACCGATTGCTCGCCGAACGGCGTGTCACCCGCACCAGCGTCGTGACACCGGCTTGAAAGGACACGTGATGACCCTCGACCGCCGCATCGCCGTTCTCGCGCTGGCAACCTTTGCATCGGGCACAGAGGCCTATGTGTATGCCGGCCTCCTCTCCGACGTCGCGGCCGAGCTGTCGGTCGATGTTGGCCGCGCCGGCCTCCTCGCGACGGGCTTTGCTGTCACCTACGCCGTTCTCGCACCGCTCCTTGCATCGCTCACAGGAGCCCTCCCGCGCCGGCAGGTTCTGACGCTCGGCCTCGTGGCCCTCGGACTCGTCAACCTCGCCGCTGCAGCGGCACCCACATTCGCGTGGCTACTCGTCTCGCGCATCGCCTGCGGGGCGATAGCCGCTCTTGTTGGACCATCGGCGACGGCCGCGGCCTCCGCCCTCGTGACCCCCGATCGGCGCGGACGCGCCATGGCGCTGGTGAGCGCCGGCATGGCGCTCGCCTTCACGCTTGGAGTGCCGCTTGGCTCGGCGATCGGTGGTGCGTTCGGCTGGCGGGCGACCTTTGTGTTCGCTGGGGCCCTCCTGCTCCTCTGCGCGGCCGCAATCCGGCTCCTGGTGCCTCGCGTGCCGGTGACCGACGCATCGGGCTTGGGAACGCTCTGGATTGGCCTTGATCCAGCAGTGCTGCCGCGGCTGGTGCTGACAGCGCTTGTCTTCACGGCAACCTTCTCGTCGGTCGCGTATCTCGGCCCTGTCGCGAACGCCGTCGTGGGTGCACGCGGCTTCGGCGTCGGTCTGTTCCAAGCCTGCATCGGGCTAGGCTCGATCCTTGGCATCGTGCTCGGCGGTAGGCTTTCCGACCGACCGGATGCTCTACGCCATCTGCCAACACTCCTCGCCGTGATCGTCTGCACGCAGCTCGGCTATGTCGGCGCGCAATCATTATCATTGGTTGTGCCGATTGCCTCTGCCCTGTTGGCGTTCTCGATCCTGTTCGGTGCTGCGGCACTCTTTGCCACGATGCCGATCGTGCAGGTTGGGCTCATCACTGCGGCGCCCGGACATCGTAACCTCGTGCTCGCGCTCAACGGCTCGATGGTGTTCCTCGGGCAGGGCTTGGGGGCCGCGCTCGGTAGCCTTATCATCGGAGCCGGCCAGCTCGCGCACACCGGCTTTGCTGGCAGCGCACTGGCAGCCGCTCTTGCCGGAGTGATTCTGTTCCAGCAGCGGCGCTCAATCAAAGCGGTGACATCAAGCGCATAGACCCCTGTAGCGAAGCGGGTTTTGGACCCATGCGCTGTGCTGCGGATGCTCTACGCTTCAGCGCCGGCCGAGAACGCACCAGCGACTTGATAGCCCGTCGCGTGCAGGGGGTCCCCAATGTTGAGCGCTGCAAGCGGCTGGTTTTGAAGGAGGAGCTCGATGCACGTCTCTGGATCCTGATCTGATTTGAGGGCTGACCTCAATACCGGACGAGGATCCAGGCGCGATGAATACCGGCACGGCGGCGTTCAAGAACGGCAACCTTATCCGGTCAAGCTCCACCTTTACAGGCTCAGAACCTGAATATGACATCACTGCATGATGCGGCTGCGCCGCTGGACATGCGTCACCTCGATGACTACCAGCGCCGCGCGGCCTATCCCGAGCGCCGGCAGATGCTGGGACAATCGGCCGCTGACCCGGCGTTGGTCGAGTTTGGCACATGGGAGACGCGACAATGCGGTTGGAAAGCCGCACGGGACCGACGTCGAACCGGCTGAACAAAGCGGACATGATGCTGGTCCTCTAAAGGGCGCTGTGATCGCGAACGGCGGCTTCGAGCTCAGCTTTCATGCTAAGAAACCTGTCGTCGACAGCCTGCGGATCGGTCCGGTTGAGGTCCAGCATAGCGGCCTGCACCTCGCCGCCGCGAACCACCTCAAAGGCGTTCGCCTCAATCCCTTCGAGGATCGAGCCAACCACGTCCTCGACGCGCTGGAGCGCGAAGCCCATACCCGCATCGGCTCTGTTGGTGGCCATCATCGGCGTGTCGGTCGCCCCTGGGAACACCGTGATGACGTGAATGCCCTCACCCTTGAGCTCGCGGCGCAACGCCTCGCCGAAGCGGGCAAGTCCCCCCTTTGCCGCAGCGTAGCCGGCGTAGAAGGGCACGCCCATCTGCGCGATCCCGGAGGTGATGTTAACGATCAACCCGTCTCCCGAGGCACGCAGTGCGGGGAGGAAGGCTCGCGTGAGCAGGATCGGCGCAATGAGATCGACCTCGATCATGGTGCGCAGCTCGGCTTCGCTGGTCTCCTCCAGCCGCCCGGCGCGCACACCCCCAGCATTGTTGACGAGCACGTCGAGCCCACCGAAGAGGCGGTCAGCTTCTGCGACAAGCGCTAGTCGCGCCGCGTCGTCTGTGACGTTGCCCGGGAGCCCGTAAGCCTCGACCCCGTTAGCCCTCAGTTGCTCAACCGCCTCGGTGAGCGTCCCGGCCCGGCGGCCAGTGAGCAGCAGCCTCCCACCTTTAGCGCCGAGTTGACGCGCCAGTTCGAGGCCAATCCCGCTCGATCCGCCGGTAATCACGATCCGCTTGTCTCGAACGTTCATTTCGAAACTCCTTTGCTGCCCGTGAGCAGGGCGTCTGCGCTCTCGCCTTCGAGCAGTAGGCCGTAGCCGGTCTCGCGGACGATCCGCTCTTTCAGCGGCTGGATGAAATGGATACGGGTGTTGCGGCGGGTGAGTTCGGGCGCCTTCAGCCAGGTTGCGGCCAGCGCCTGCGCGCGGGGGAGCGCGCCGCCATTCGGTGTCACCTCCGCCACCACTCCCCATTCACGGGCGGTCTCGGCACTGATCGGCTTGGGGCTCAGCAACCAGGCCTGCGCGCGACCAGGGCCGGCCCAATAGGACCAGGCGGTGAAGATGCCATCTCCTGGCACGATGCCACCAGCAGAGTGCGGAGCGTCGTGAAAGGTAGCGCCCTCCCCGGCGACGATCACATTCGCGGTGAGGCAATACTCGGAATGGACCCAGGCCTTGCCTTCGACGGCGCAGACCACAGGCACGCGAATGTTGAGTAAGTTCTCGAGCACCTGTGTGCCCTCGTCATGCACTCTCGACCACCGGCTGGGATCCGATACGTCGCCGAACGACGCAAAATCAATGTCACCGATCCAGTCACCGCCGGCGCCCGTCAGGATGACGATTTTGTTGCCGCGGTCGCGGCCGATCGCATGAAAGGCATCGACGAAGGCGTCGTGGTCGGCAGCGCCGAACCGGAAGGGCTGACCGCCCGTGTTGAAGGTGACGGTGAGCACCCCATCCGCCGAGCGCTCCATGCGCAGCGAGGGTGTGACCGTGAAGTAAGCAGGCGCGGCGACCTGCGCGTTGGCGGACGCGACGGACCCGAACAGTGTCGTGGCTGCAATCGCATTGAGCAAGATTGGGCGCTTCATGACTGTGCCCTTTTGATGGATGGCCGCTTCTGCGTAACGAGCAGCCCGGCGGTAACGGTAATTAGACCGATCGCCTGAAGGATGGTGGGAAGCTCGCCGGCGACTGGAATGCCGATGAGGATAGCGACAACGGGGACGAGCGCGGGAAAAGCGGCGGCGCGAGGTGCACCGAGCAGCTCAACCGCTCGCCCGAAGGCAAACACCGCAACGACACCGGAGAGCACGCCCTGTACAACGACCTGTTGAACGAGCACGGCGACTGGTTGGGAGAGCAACGAACCGAGACCCTCGGTTGCGACGTAAAACGGCGCATAGATGATCGCAGATAGCACCGACACCACAGCTGTCGCTGCAATCGGCGAGTTGCTCCAGCGCCCCGAGAACACAGCGAAGGCGGCCCACATCAACCCGGCGAGAACGAACAACACGTCCCCACCAAGTGCGGCGACACCGCCGACCAGCGCGCCGGGTCCCGCAACCAAAGCAAGGCGGCCAGGATAACCGCAGCTCCAGCTGCACGGTTACGGGTGATGCGGTCGCTTAGCACGAGAGCGCCGAGCGCCAGACCAGCGACCGTGACCGCCGCCGGCTGGACCACTGCGCCGTGTGACAAAGGCGCGAACAGAAATCCACTTGCGCCGACGAGGATGAACAACGGTCCGGCCAGCCACGTCAGGACACCCGCTCGTCGCCAGCCGATGTCCGCCATCGTCCCTGGGCTTTGACACAGCAGCCATGGCAGCATCAGGAGTCCGGCTACCGTATAGCGCACGAAGGCGAGGTCGGACGGCGTGGTCCCTTGCACGACGTGGGCACGGGCTAAGGCGAGATAGACCCCCCAGATCGTCACGGCCACGGCGCCCCAGGCGCCTCCTGCGGTCCGCGGGGACATGCTGAGGCGCTGCACTGGTAAGAAGGCGAGCGTTGCCATGTCAGGCGACCTGCCGAAACCCAGCCGCCAAGGCCGCCGCGATCGCGTCGAGGGGATCCAGTCGGCGCCGATAATCGGTGTCGACGAAGCTCAGCACGACCTCTCCGGACGGCGCGATGACATAGGTGGCCGGCACCGGCAGTACCCAGCCTTCGCCATTCATCTCCGGCAGCGGATGGCCGAGCCTCGTGTAAAGCGGGCGTAGTTCATCCACGAGATCGAAAGCGACACCGAATGCCGTCGCGACCTTGGAGCCTTCATCGCTGAGCACCAGGAACGGGAAGCCCTAGTCGGTCCGCGCGGCGTCTGGCCGCTGCGGAGAGATGGCGATGAACTGCGCACCGACGGCGGCAATCTGCTTGGAAAGAGCGGCGTAGGCCCTGAGCTCGAGGTTGCAGTACGGGCACCAATCGCCGCGGTAGAAGCTGAGGATTACTGGTCCGTCGCGCAGCAGGCGGCTGAGGCGAACGGTGCGGCCCTCGTTAGCGACGAGCGTGAAGTCGGGAGCAAATTCACCCGCGGTCAGCGCAGTACTGACCAGGTTTGAGGCGGCGAGCGCGGCGTCGGCGCGGGCCATCGCCGCTGCGATGTCGGCTGGCATGTGAACCGCAAAGTGCGCACGCAGCGCAGCAAGGTCGTCATTGAGGCGGCTATGGTCTGACATGGGGCGATCCGATCATGGTTGGTGCAACCGGCGCGGCGAGGGCGCGCCGGCCCTAAGCACGGTTCAGGCGGCAACCAGCGCAGCGCTAGCCGGCTTGGTCCACTCATTGCCCTTCATAAAGGCGTCGAGCGGCGTGCCGACCAAGTGGTTGGTGTAGTTGCTCTGGATCTTGATCGAGACACCGAGCACGACCTCAAGCATGTTGCGGCGCGAGTAGCCGGCTTCGAGGAAGGCTTGGACCTCCTCATCTGCCACAAAGCCGCGGTCACGAACCACGAGAGTGGTGAATCGGTGCAGTGCCTCGAGCTTGCCGTCCGCGATTATGCCGCCGTTGCGCAGCGCTTCGATCACCTCGTCGCCGAGCTTCTGCATCTTGGCCATGGTGGTGTGGCCGGCCATGCAATAATGGCAGTTGTTCTCGAAGATCGCAGTCATGAACACGATCTGTTGCTCATGCGTGCTCAACGTTGTCTTCGAGAATTGCTCCCACAGCGCGCTATGCGCGGCGAGCAGCTCGGGACTTTCTGCCATGATGCTCTGCAGGTTGGGCACGAAGCCGAACTGCGCCTTGACGCTGGCCAGCAGCGGCTTCGAGGCCTCTGGGGCGGTATCCGCACTGTATTGGGTAAAGGCGATCGTCATCAGTGGTCTCCTGATTCTGTCCGGCCGCTAGTTGGCTACCGGTGATCAGAAAATGGTCTATGCGGCTGAAGACAGGTAGCCGCCCATTCTGTCTATGACTTATACCTTTCAGCTATGAGTGATCGTTTCCAGGATTTGGCGCTGTTCGTGCGTGTCGCGGAAACCGGCAGCTTTTCGCGTGCCGCACGCGAGCTCGGTCATGCCCAGCCCTCGGTATCGCGCACGATCAGAGCTTTGGAGGACCGGCTCGGCGTCAAGCTCCTATTGCGCACAACGCGCAAGGTGACGCTGACCGAGGCCGGCACCGCGCTTCTGGAGCGTGCGCGCAGTGTGCTCAGCGAGTTGGAGGATGCCGAGAACGCGGCGCGCGGCGCCGACGGGCTGTCGGGCGTGCTCCGCGTTGCCACCCCGGTCACTTTCGGAGCACGCGAGATTGCTCCCAGGCTGGGCCCGTTCCTCGACGCACACCCCGCGCTGCGAATCGAGCTGATGATGTCGGATCGTCGAGTCGATCTTCTCGACGAGGGAGTGGACCTCGCCATCCGCTTAGGACCGCTCGGCGATTCCAGCTTCGTGAGTCGGCGGCTTGCGTCGGCCCCCCGCTACCTCGTCGCCAGCCCCACTTATGTGGAGCGGCGCGGAGCACCGGCCACGCCCGCAGACCTTCAGGCGCATGAGGTGATCCTCGGCAGGGCGCCGGCCTCCGATGTTTGGCATCTCAGACATACGGAAGGGGGCGAGACGGCAGTTAAGCTCATAGGTCGCATCATCGCCACGTCGACCGAAGGCGTCCTTGCCGCGGCCGTTGCAGGTCTGGGCGTCGCCGCCACGTCGCTATTTGCTTGCCGAAACGAGCTCGAACGGGGCGAACTCGTGCGAGTGCTCGATCAGCACACGCTCTCGCCCATCGACGTGCACGCCGTATTCCTCGCTGGCCGAAGCCCACCCGCGAAGGCGCGGGCGTTCGTCGACCATCTTGCAGCGGGGCTGGCCCAGCCTCACAGGAATTCGATTGGTCGCGAACATTTCAAGCGCAATGATCATGAGGGTAGCAGCTGATGACATCCGGCCTGCGAATGTCCTTCTTCGGCAAGACACCCGTCTCCGCTTAAGGTCCACAATAGGCGCTAGTCAGACCTGTCAGCATCCAGGCTTAAATACGAAAGAATTTCTGGCGATCGCCATTGAAGAAGAGCGTGTCAGTACGGACTTTTGTGATTACTTGGTATCTTGGGATCATTCCAGGCGTGCTGATCTGCGCCAGCGTTGCTGCGCGGCTAAGCGAGGCTCGCAATGAGCGGACCGCTCACAGCCTCTGGGGTACTTGCATCACATGTGGTGATTACCCATTGCGATAGCCGTGGGGCATGGAATCCTGAGCCAATGGGCATTTCCGGTTGGCTTCGGGTGGGCGCAGGGTGGAGCTTGTCAGGGTCGAAGCGAATGGCGACGACCCCCAGCTGCACGAGGCCGCCATGAACCCCACCCTCTCGACCGCCGCCCTGCCGGTGCCCACCCCCGAGCCCACGCGGTCGCCCTTCCCGCCGCTCACGGGAGCGACGCTGGTGACCTCGCTTCTGGCCGGGGCTGCGGCCGACGTGACGTGGGAGTTCTGGGCCCGGGTGATCACGCCCTCCCTGCCGGGCGTGGGCGGCCCGCTCGAGCCCGCCGCTCTGGTCCAGAGCGTGTTCGGCTTCGAGCACCTGCTGGCTGCCGAGGCGATCCACCTCATCGTCGGCTTGGTGTTCTACCCGCTCGGCTACCTCTTCATCGCCCGGCCCCTGCAGCGCCTCGTGCTGCCGCGCCTGCCCTGGTGGCTCACGGCAGCTGGCTTTGGCGTCGGCTTGTGGATCTTTGCCCTCTACGTCATGGCCCACCTCATCGCTGGCCTGCCCCCTTTCCTGGAGTTCATCCCCCTCGCCTGGGCCTCACTGGCCGGACACATCCTGTTCGGCCTCGTCGTCGGCGCCGTCGTCCGCCTGCGCGAGACCCCTCGCCCCAGACCAACAGCCTGATCGGCTCGCCCATGGCTCCGGGGCGTCAACGCTGACCGCCCCGGTGCTTTCCCCCTCCCCAGACCTTCGCGGCATCGGACGGTGCCGCGTTCCGGAGAGCCATCATGCGCTACCTGCCCCACAAGCCGCGCCCACGCATTGTTATCATCGGTGCGGGTTTTGGTGGCTTGGCTGCCGCGAAGGCGCTCGGCGACGCGCCCGCTGATGTGGTCGTGGTCGACCGACACAACTACCATCTGTTCCAGCCCCTGCTCTATCAAGTGGCCACCGCCGGCCTCTCCCCGGCCGACATTGCCTATCCAATCCGCTCGGTGCTCGCAGGGCAGGCCAACACCTCGGTGGTTCTCGCCAAGGTCGACAGCATCGAGACCGCCACAAGCGAGATCGTGACCACCGATGGACGCAGGATCGAGTACGACCACCTTGTTGTCGCAACTGGGGCCCGCCATGCCTACTTCGGGCACGACGAGTGGGAGGCCCACGCTCATGGCATTAAGAAGATCGACGATGCCACTTACCTGAGACGCAAGATCCTGATTGCCTTCGAGCAGGCCGAGAACGAACCGGACGAGCGCGAGCGTCGCGCACTCCTTAACTTTATCGTGGTGGGCGGCGGACCGACTGGTGTCGAGATGGCGGGCGCCATCGCAGAGCTTGCCCGCAAGGCGCTGACGAGGGATTTCCGCACCATTGACCCATATGACGCGCGGGTGGTGCTCGTGGAGGCTGGGTCGCGCCTGCTCACTGTCTTTGACCCCGACCTGTCCGAGGCCGCTAAGCACTCGCTCGAAGAACTTGGGGTGGAGGTTCGCCTCAACGCGCGCGTGACGGACTGTTCCGAAAGAGGCGTAGTCTTGGGCGGTAACGAGCTGATCGAAACGCGCTGCATCGTCTGGGGGGCGGGCGTACGCGCCTCACAGGCAGCTAAATGGTTGAGGGCAGAGGCCGACAATGTCGGGCGCGTTAAGGTTGACGCCGATCTATCGTTACAAGGCCATCCAAATATCTTCGTTATCGGTGACACGGCGCATGCGCTCGACATGGATGGCAAGCCGCTGCCGGGCGTAGCGCCCGTCGCGAAGCAGCAGGGCCTCTACGTGGCGAGGCTGCTAAAGGCGCGACTGAAGGGGCAAGCCGTGTCGCCCTTTTTGTACCGAAACTACGGATCGCTTGCCACCATCGGCCGCAAGAGCGCAGTCGTGCAGTTCGGACCGCCCGGCCGGCGCACGAAGGTGACGGGTTATTTCGCTTGGTGGCTTTGGGGTTTGGCTCACATCTATTTTCTCATCGGCTTTCGCAACCGAGTGGCCGTCGCGACCAACTGGGCCTGGAACTATCTCACTTTTCAGCGCGGAACGCGGCTCATCACCGGTGCCGAACCGGGTGTGGTGGCGGCCGCACCTCAGGCAGTACGAGACAGTGATCCAAATCAGCCGCTTGCTATTATTCGCGCGAGCGACGAGCACGAGGCTGGGCTCCCCTCCCCTGCGGGCGACGATCGTGAGGGCGGGCTCCCCTCCCCTTCGACCCTCCCGGCTGTTGTGGCCGCCTAAGGGTCCAGATCTGCGACCCCCCCGGCTGTTGCGGCTGCCTAAGGGTCCGGCGCTAGCGCTCCTCATTCCAGATGCCGTTTGGGACGTGAACCGCATTGACGGCTGACAACGCTCTTGCTTAGCAGATGATCATGACCCTCACCCTCGTCACACCGTTCCAATCCAACCTCCGGGCCTGCTTTGGGCAGCTCGACGCCGCCTACCGGGCCAGCATGGACGCTGCAACCGAGCACCTGCGCCGCTCCGGCATGGCGATGCGGGCCAAAGGCCAGGGCGACCGCGCACCGGATTTCGCCCTCTCCACCAGGGATGGCACACGGATTGTGCTCTCGGATCTGCTCTCCCGCGGTCCTGTTGTCCTGTCGTTCTTCCGCGGGGAGTGGTGCTCGTTTTGCCGCTTGGAAATGGACGCGCTTCTCGAGGCTTGCCCCGCGATCGTGCGCCGCGGATTGCTGGATGTGAACAGCAGATCTTCAGTCGCAATCTCCTCAAGCTTCAGGCTTCGCGCGGTCTCCCGACCAAAGCGGAAGCTCCAAAGCCAGCGGACTCATCCGGCGGTGCTCGCCTCATTCCCGAAACTAACCGAACGATTACGGCGCAATCGGCGAGAGATGCCGTGGGTTACGCAAATCCAGTAAGCGCCCCAGCTTAAGATGGAGCAATCGCATCGGCAAAGGTTTTCAGTATTGTGACAGCGCTGAAGAGCAGAATGGACACGTAGAGGGTGGCGAGCGCGCATCGCAACCAAAGTACCTTCCGGGCGATGATGGTAGCTAGGAGGCGGATGTCTCGCATCAGCTCACCGATCGGAAAATTGGAATCATCGAGCTTCCGTTCGATTTCAAGTAGAGTGTCCGCTGGTCCAAGCCACGCGCGCCAGAAGAAGATCGTGGTCACCCGCTGGTCTACGCGTGGGATGATCGCACCGAATGCAAATAGAAGGGCCGCAAAGAGGGCAATAAAGAATGCGGTGGTCAGGCCTACGGTCCATCCGCCGGCGGAGGCTCCCACTATCGCCTCACGCATCAGGCCAACCGCATCGCGATTGACCGTGAATAGTGCGGCAACGAAGGCCATAACGAGCGACGCTTTCTGGTCCGTGTGCCGAATTTGGTCGCGGAAGGTCGCGTCAATGTGCTGAAGAACGCGCAGGCGCTGATCATCGGCCCGCTGAGTCTCAGTATCGTTGTTCATTATTCTGGTGCCAAGCGGATCTAGACTGCCTCGAATCCGTGGCAGAGCCTCGGCGTCCTGGGCGTTCCAGGAAACGCATAGCGTGAGATATGCAGTAGTTCCAGCATTCGTACCTCGACGGGTGTTCAGGCAAGCGCGTGCAGTTCGGCTCCCGCGTGGCTGACCGAGCATATTCTGGATCTAGCCCCGTTGTCGACCGCTCGCCGCAGCAACAGGTGCCTGTGCCCGGTCTAAGGAGCTACATCGTCCAGGTACCTCTGACTACTGGAACTGGGTCGAAGGTGGCGCAAATTGCAAGTGTAAGCCCGTCCGAACTTGCTTACCCACAGCAGCATGGTCGCATACGAGACATCGATTGTGCGTTCAATGGCGAGTTCTTCGCCATCGACCTGACTAGCTCGATCAGGACTGGGTTGATTGAGCGGACCACTTTGGACCGAAGGAGCCCGAGAGGGCGAAACGAAAGAACTGGAGCGCTAAGCAGATTGTCGCGAAGCTGCGGTAGATTGAGGTGCAGCTGGCGCAGGGCAAGAGCACTGCTTGGCCTGATAGGAGGCGGCGCTCTTGGAAGAAGCTCCAGGACAAGTGCCTGAAGCGGGAGATCTTTCACAGCTTACGGGAGGCTCAGGCGGTCATTGGAGCATGGCGAGACCACTACAACCGCGTCAGGCCCCATTAGCCCTTGGGCTACCAGCGACCTGCACCTGTCACCCTGCTGATCATCGCACGCCAGCTACCCATACCAGCCTCTATGCAGTAGTCTCACTGGACCTAGTCCAAAAGCCCCGCCAGGTCAGAGGCGCTCGAGCAATATGCTCGGAACGCCAGCTTGGCACCTTGAGCCATGCCAGACGGAGTCCGCTTTGGCAGAAATGGTCGCAGCCAATCAGCTTGAACGGCTCAGCGCAGACCGGGCATGATCAGAACCGATCAGTGAACGCGATCCATCGCCCGGCGAAGATCGCGCCGATCCAAACCGCGGCCGACACAAGGGCTCCAACGCGCAGCGTCATAGGGCGGTAGCAATTTTTGATCGCCATACGGCGCATCGCAAGATGGACAAGTGCCACATTCGCGAGCCCCAGGAGGATCAGCCCCCATTTGATCAGCATGACCGGGTTTTGGGCGTAGACACTCGCCCTGACTGAGAACAGGAGAAAGCCGGTCGCCAACACAAGCCCCAACCCGGCTGCTGCGGCGGGGGCCATCATCCGCACGGCTGCTCTCGCTTCGCTCGCACGCCAGAGTCCCGCAAGACGCATATCGAACGCGAGCGCACTACCAACCAAAAGAGCAATGCCTAGAATGTGCAAGCCACTGATCAACGGATAGAGCACGCCCCAGGTGCGCAGCACTGAGGCAAAGGTTGAGCCCTCCAGAGCCGCAAGCATGCCCTCCACTTCAGCAGGCCTCGACTTGATATTGCACGCGGCCCGAAATAGCGACAGGCGTGCTGGTTCGAAGCCTGATCCATTGACCCCGGAGCTGGTAAGGAGCGTCGCAGTTGCGAAAAGCGATCACCGCGACGCGATCACCCACCATCACTGAGCGAGCCAGAGCAAAGAACGCCTGGATCGGCGGGAACTCGACAGTCAGCTCCCGGCCCAAAGTATCAGGACGCACTGCAAGAGCACCTTCTGCAATGACGTCACCGGCACCTGCGAGATCAGGTGCTGCTGTTGGCAGGGCGAGTGCAGGGCTGGTGCGTAAGGTGACCACCGGATGGGGCTGGCCGAAGTAGATCCTCGTCACCTCTCCTTCGAGCCAGAGGGGCTGCGAGACATCATAGCGCCCCGTGAACCCGTGGTGGGCACTCGTTGGACTCGTGGCAAGCACGGCAGCGGCCGCGAGCGCAACGAGAGTGAGTCTTGCTCGTGGCCGCATGCTGGCCTCCCTATTGTTGGACCTTGACGACGTGGGCACCGCGCATCACCGGCACCTTGAGGTCGAGCTGCACCAAGCTTAGCATTGGCCCATCTGTGAGGCGGAAGAAGTCGACTGTTGCCTCGTTCAGCGGCCGGCGAGGGTTCGCATGAGCGAAATTCGCAACAGCGACAAACCGTCCGGAGCCGTCAAAGGCAATACCCTCCGGCAGGATACCCTCGAACGGGATCGTGCTCCGTGCCACGAGTTGCTCACGTTCAGGATCCCAGCTCATCAGCGTGAGCGAGGAGTGGTAGGTCAGCCGCTTGTCGCCGGGAGGTACGAACGAGTTCTCCATATTCAGCGTTACGATGGTTCGCCCGTCCGGCGCGATCGCAAAGTTTTCAGCCGACGCTCCGGCAGGGGCAGCCGAGACCACAGTGTGGCGGGCGGTCGGCGTGCGATCAACCCGAATGGCAGTGAGCGTCGACACGTTTGAGCCAAGGTAGAGGTCGGCTGCACCGCCGAACCAATAAAGGTTGGTCACAAAGAAGTGCCGCCCGTCCGGCGACCATTGGCCGACCCCGGCGAACTTGCCCGTAATCACCGGGTCACCTATCTGCTCCAGAATGCCTCTGCCGCCCTCCCCTGTTTTGACCCGGTAGAAGCGGGCAGCATGATCGGCTGGGAAGGTGGCAGCAAGAATTTCGCCGTCTGGGCTCCAGGCAACATCGCGCGGCGAGGTCGCGGGGCTGCCAGGTAGGTCAACGGCCTGAAAGTCGCTCAGGCGCCCATCTCGGCCGACCTGCAGGAAGCCAACCTGTGGGCGGGGTGTGTTGACGATGTTCACCGCTAGAAGATCGCCTTGTGGGCGCAAGGATAGGCCCTGGGCTCGCCCGACCGTCTCGACCTCCTGGACAACGCGACCGTCCAGCTCATCACTGATGCCGATCACACGGACCATTGGGCTGGGCTTGAGGTCCTGACGGCGAGTGGCCCCGGGCGGCGGAGGCGTGTCCGTCTCAGCAACGTAGGCAAAGCGCCCGTCCTTGGAGAGAGCGAGCAAGCTTGGCCAGGCAGTTACAGCGTTGGACACCGGAATGCGGCGTGTCTCACCGGGCAGACCGCCGTCGAGAGGAATGAGGGCAAGCTCATCCCGCATTAATGGGGAGCGCGGGCCCAGGTCATCGTCAAGGTAAGCTGACGCCACCATATCGGCGTCCGAGAGTACCGCAAGGTAGCGGCCCTTAAAATCCATGTAGCCGGGGAATGCTTGCGGGCGGGACTCTTGGGCGGAGGCCGACCAAGCCAGCAGCGCTGCGGCGGTCGCCCCTATCGTCGAATGCAAGCACATCCGGAGGGTCATAGGCATGATCTTCACCCCTGTTCCACGGCGATCATCAGGGTCAAACACCGGCTCGGCCCCGATCGCTGTTGCCTAAAGGTGAGTGGTGCTTATGATCACGTCCAGCGGTCAGATGTGATCACGTGATTAGAAATGGCGATCAGAGACCTTGAGCCCAAACTGCTGCGCACCTTCTGTGCGGTCGCTGACGAGTTGCACTTTCGCAGGGCTGCTGCGCGGCTTAACGCTACCCAGTCAAGCATCAGCCAACAGGTGCAAGAGTTGGAGCGTCGGATCGGTGTTAATCTCTTCACGCGCAACCGCCGGAGCGTCGAGCTGACAGAGGGTGGTAAGGTTCTGCATCAGGAAGCGCGGGACCTGCTGGCGAGAGCGGAGGCGAGCGTCATTCGTGTGCGAGACGCGGCACGAGGCCTTCGCGGCACGCTGACATGCGGCCTAATTGGAGCAGCGACCTTCGAGGCCATGCCGCTGCTGATGAGGGAGGTGCGCCAGTTGGCGCCGGACGTTCGCTTTCGCTTCCGTGAGATGACGGCCAAGGAGCAGATCGCGGCACTGCATGAAGGTGCCATCGATGCTGGTCTCGTGCGTGCTGAGGTGCGCGCAGCAGGCCTGGAGCTACGCACGTTTTGGACCGAGCCCGTGGTTTGCCTCTTGCCAGAGGGACATTCCTTGGCACATCAGAAAGCCGTCGCAGTCAAAGATCTTGAGAACGAGCCTGTTCTCAATCTCTCACGAATATACGATCCAGCAGCGCATGATTTTTACCTCGGTGTTTACCGGGCAGCCGGCTTTGAGCCGATGATCGTGCATGAGGTCAGCCAGATCGCCACAATCTTGTTTGTGATTGCCACAGAACGGTGCGTCGCCCTTGGTCCTGCAGGTTGGCGAGTGCTGAGCCGTGATGGCGTGGTGCTCAGGCCGCTTGCTCCACCTGTGCCTCAGGTCTCGACACGGCTGATCTGGAACCCCGAGCGAGTCAGCCGGGCCCTGCAGGTCACATTGGATGCCGCAGATGCTCTGAGAACGCGCATGATTGCGTCGGCCCCGCAGTTGAGTTGATGAAAATCAAAGAGGCGGAGCTCTCCAAGCAAGGCTGCAGGACAGGCGCGTGAAGCGAGATCATCTGAAGCCTGCGAGAGGCCCAGGGGGTGATCTGGAGCATGGAGCAACCGCTTGTATGAGGAGGAATTGGCTCAGGCGGCTGCAGCCGATTATCTCTTCGGAGGCAAGCTCGGTGACTGATCAGCAAGCGCTCGGCGCAGTGATCACCATGCGTGAGCTCAGGCATCTACGTGCATCCAGTTGAGGTCCTCAACCTGGCACCCTGATCTCATTCTCGGCTACCGAACACGTTTTCACGGCATGGAGCACAACTACAACTCGGTGCTCCAGGCACCCCGATCACGTGCGGTCACAACTCCTTCGCAGGATGGGGAGGACTGGGCCTTCCAAGTTCTTGACTGACTTGTGCCGTCAGAGATGCTTGTTCTGTTGTCGCCCGGGTAGGTAGGGTCAGCCCGCATTCGTCGAATGAGATCCTTGGGGATGTGCGGTCCCACCTCACCGAACTTCGTTCATTTCCGGCAATTGTTACTCGGGTGCGCCCACCGTCCTTGCGCCCAGGTGCAGCCGCATTGCGTCGACAAACGTCTTCAGATTAGCGGAGCCACAGCGCCTCGGAGGATAAACGAGGCTGACCGGGATCGCTGCGGGGGCGTACGCCTCCAGTACAGGCACCAGCCGCCCGGCCCTGACTCCCTCCTCGACCTGGTAGGACAGGGCTCGCGCGATTCCCACACCGTGCTCGGCCGCCGCCACCGCCGCATCGGCAGTGGTGACCGCCAGGCGGGGCCGCACGTGAACGACGAGTGCGCCGTCGCTCCCGAAGTGCCAAGCATCCGTGGCGTTCAGACCCTCGAACAGGATGAGGTCGTGCTTTGCGAGCTCGGCTGGCTCAGCCGGCACGCTGCGTCGCGCGAGGTACACTGGGCTCGCCACCAACACGGGCCGCACCCAGGCGATCCGTACCGCGGTGAACGCGCTGTCGGCGAGTTCCCCGATCCGCACCGCGGCGTCAATGCCCTCCTCCACGAGGTGGACGCTGCGGTCCGAGAGGACGAGCCTGACGCTCAGCGTCGGATGTTGAGCGAGGAGGCTCTCGACTACGGGCAGCACGTTCAAGCGACCGAACACGACGGGCGCGGTGACCGTGAGACCCCCGCGCGGCGTGGAGTTCTCACCCCTGGCGAGGCGGCGCGCATCCTCGACCTCGGCTAGGATGCGCCGACAGCGTTCCAAGTAGACCGCTCCCTGCTCCGTGATCCGCACCGCCCGCGTGGTGCGCGCGAACAGCGCCACACCAAGGTCCGCCTCGACCTGGGCGACGGCGCGGGACGCTGCGACGCCCGTGATGCGGAGTTGCCTCGCCGCTTCCGCGAAGCTGCCTTGGTCTGCGACCGCGAGAACGACGCGCATGGCGTCAAGCCGATCCATTGTTGTTTCACTCGGTGAAGAAGTGATCTGCTAGAAGATTGGATTATCGCGCCATGTCAGAGGTGGGATCAAGGACAGGTCAGACGGCGCCCGCTGTCGAATGAGAAGGAAGCCACCCATGTCCCGCCTTACTATTCCAACCCGCGAAGCCGCCCCCTCCGCTTCAAGGCCGCTTCTCGACGCGGTCGAGAAGAGCCTGGGGGTCGTGCCCAACCTCTACCGGCTCGTCGGCCAGAGCCCAGCCGCGCTCGAGGGGTTGCTCAGCCTTAATGGCGCGATCGGCAGAGCGCTTGATCCCAAGACGCGCGCGCGCATTGCGCTCGCAGTGGCGCAGGTGAATGGCTGCGACTACTGCCTATCGGCTCACACTTACCTCGGGCTGAACCTTGCCAAACTCGATGAGGCGGAGATTACCCGCAACCGGGCCGGGGGCTCGTCCGACCAGCAGGCGGATGCCGCCGTTCGCTTTGCCGCCACGGTGGCGCGGGAGCGCGGCCAAGTCAGCGACGCGGATCTCGCGGCCGCGAAGCTCGCGGGCTACAGCGATGCGCAGGTGGTCGAGATTGTGGGCTTGGTTGCGTTGAACGTTTTTACGAACTTCATCAACAACGTCGCCCAGACTGACATCGACTTCCCCATCGTGCGTGCCGCCGAGGCAGCCTGACTACCACGCCACCCGCAGCTCGCCCCACCCGACCTGGTGCGCCTATGACGCACCGGGTCGCACCACAAGAGGCCCATTCCATGCCAGTCCCCTCGAGCGACGTGGCCTTCACCTCGTCGGTCAAGGCCGTGCAGGCCCGCCGCGGCTCACGCTCGGTCTACGCGAAAGTAGAGGCGCGGGGCGGCTTCCGTACCCTTGTCACGCCGGACCTCGCCGCCTTCCTCGCTGACGTCGACACGGCTTACCTCGCCACCGCGAGTACCGACGGACAGCCCTATGCCCAGCACCGGGGTGGGCCCAAGGGCTTCATCCGCGTCGTTGACGAACGCACGCTCGCCTTTGCGGACTACGCCGGCAACCGGCAGTACATCACCACTGGCAACCTGGCCGAGAATGATCGCGCCTTCCTGTTTTTGATGGATTATACCCACCGTCGGCGCATCAAGCTGTGGGGCACGGCGCGGGCGGTGGAGGACGTGGGAGTGGTGGCCGCCTTAATGCCACAGGGCTACCAAGCAAAACCAGAGCAGGCGATCCTGTTCACAGTGGAAGCGTGGGATCTGAACTGTCCGCAGCACATCCCCCAGAAGGTAGACGCTGCTGACGTGGTTCATGCCCTGCAGGAACGGGACAACCGCATCGCTCAGCTGGAGGCCGAAAACGCGCGGCTGCGCGAGGGCACCCTCTCCACGAAGCCAAAGGAGACCGGACCGTGAGCGATCAGACCCGCTCGCTATCCTGTTTTTCGCCGCTAAGAGCAGCGTCAGCAATCGAGTCTGACAAGGCCGGCAGCGGTGTCGCGTCGCAAGGTCCAATCTTCGTAGTCGGCGTGGAGCCGCTACAGGATGTAGCTGGCAGACGGGAGGGGCCAATCTAAGGAGCGGGCTCGACGCGTTCGGCACCGAGGGTGTTGCAGCCTTCTCCAGCCGTTTTTTCCGCGACGGACCTCAGGACTGGTATCCGTCAGACGAGCACTACCAGGCCGCCACCTCCTAACTCAAGCAGTACTCGGCGCCATGCCTCCACGTGGCGTGCGGCACTGGCCTGACTGGTGTTTTGGATCGGGCTCAGTGAGACTACTGCATGGCGGCTGGCGTGGGTAGCTGCTGCGCGATGGTCTGCCGGTAACGGGAGCGGGAGGTCGGTAGCCCAGCGAGGAGTGGGGCCGCATGCGATTGTCGTGCCGCGCTATGCTCTGATCACGACCTGAGCCTCGCGTAAGCTGGAGAAGATCTCCCGCTTGAGGCACTCGTCCTGGCGTTCTGCTCCGAGATCTCGGCCTCTTTGGCTGAGCCAGCACTAGGCTCTTGCTTTGCACCAGCTGCACTTCGATCTAGCGTGGTGATCGGGAAACGAGGTGAGGCCACCGACTTCGCTAAGGGGCATCTTGGCTCCAACCTCGAGCGGGTTGCGCGCTCGAGCCGCAAGCCGATCCTGGTAGCCGCACGAGCTTTCCGCCCGATTACCCGCTTCCTCATCGCCTATGATGGTGGGGCAAGCGCCAACAAGGCTCTAGAGCGGTTCTCGCGCGTGTTGAATCGGAGGGGCTTCCGGGAGGCGGCGTGATCTGATTCAGAGTGTGGGCTGGTGTGGGAGGCCAGCCCGCATGCCGAAGCCCTTGTCCTACGATCTACGAA
>JAESFT010000498.1_pt1 | contig 22672 bp, 20 predicted proteins | sample 9269451 | NCBI WGS metagenome assembly JAESFT01 (sample SAMN14502557, study PRJNA617106) | algae metagenome | isolation source: Scytonema hyalinum WJT4-NPBG1 and co-occurring heterotrophs from well... | place: USA: Mojave Desert, Joshua Tree National Park, California | collected 2006-05-25
AGCATTGGCTGCTTACGCAGATGAGTTAGCGGATGAGCTTGGCCCGGATGTAACGATTGATTTCGATGGCGACCGGCCAATTATTGAACAGGTATTCAACGTACAGGATCTTGAGGCTCCTGCGGACCGGGCCCGGACAATCGCTTGGCTTCAGGAGCGTACAAACGCATTCATAAATGCACTCCGCCCAAGAATCCGCTCTGCACTCCGCGACCTGACGGAAGAGTGAAATGCTATGGGGCGAACGTCTCAGCGCGATGACATATCTGGGAGCTTTCGCGATTTGTCGTGACCGGCCTTTGTTTGGGACTAGCCGGGATTTCTCCTCTTGCGATGGGCTAAGGTCTCCTAATGGGATGGTCCGGCCGTGCTCCTGCCCCGCCTGTTCGTAAGCTGTGGGGCTTTGAGCCACGCAAGGAGCACGTCCCATGTCACGGTCGTCTTCCTCTGCTGCGATCACCACTCTGGGCATCGATCTGGGCAAGAACACGTTTCATCTCATCGGCCAGGATGAGCGCGGCGCCATCGTGCTGCAGATCGAGCTCTCCCCGGCCTAGCTCACGCAACGCCTGGCCAACATTCCACCCTGCCTGATCGGCATTCAGCTCCACACCGTGGCCGAGGGCCAGCGACTGACAGCCGCCTCAGGCTCCGCTTCTGCAGGTTTCGCAGTCCATCGCCGGCTCACCAGGCTTCCTAAAGTACTGCTCCGTGGCCGGATCGTAGTAATATCGGATGCAGTCGCCGGCGGCAGTCGGGACGCACATGATTGGGCTAGGGGTCATGAAGGCGGAGGAGCGCGTCACGAGCAACTGAGCGTTGGCCGCCGATATCTTAGAAGGCATTCGGCTCGTCCGAGGTCTGGAGAGCTTTCGAGATGCCACTTCGCCTCGCTTACCCGCCTTCTTGGCTCGCAGCTTCCCGGCCGCCTTACGCCCGTCTTTCGCCATTTCTCTATCCTCCGCTCTGAAGGCTCATCGCCGGAACGCGTTGCGAATTCCTGTCTCGATCGCATCTGAGATGAGTGTCGACTGGTGGAGATCCGCCCCCTGCTGGATGGGGCGGGCGACCACGGTCCGCACTATGCGACCGTTCTTGCCGACGCTGGCGACGATCTCCTTGTCGGCTTCGGCCAGCGTGATGATGAGATCGTGCGTGCGAGTCCTGCTCGCCGTGAAGAATTCGCCACCCGGTGGGTTGACCGTGACTTCTCTGAGTATCCAAGAGGGTGTCGCCGAGACTCCTGTCACGATCTCAAACTTGATCTGATGCTGGAGGGCGTTCTCCTTCACCGCTCTTGACGTCAGGTCTATGTCGATCGTCTTGGTCTTCACCGCGCCGACCGCCGTGAAGAGCCACTCCGCGAGCTTGAGGTCACTCTGCAGCAACATCGGGCCGTTCGGACGAAATCCGGTGGGGCACTGCGCCCTTTTGAGTTCGGAGACGAGATAAAATGCGTTGATTTTGTTGGTGCGTGTCGCGTCGGCCGACAGATTAATGCCGCCTGCGAGCGTGAAGAGGTTCGTCGCTGGGCCGATGGGTGACCACAGCGCCGAAGGTGCTAAGGATCCCTTTTCGTCGTGGGCTAGGGTGAGCGTTGTTTGAACACCCCAGGAGTCCAGGAAGGTTCCCCCCGGATGGTACTTCTGTAAGCGAGCGAACGCCTCGCGCATCTCACAAGTGACGTTAGTTAGGATGTCCTGAACGAGGATCTGACCGTCCGTTGCGTTGCCGGTTTCGCTGATGTCGGGTACTCGCAGGCCACATCCAGACAAGAGGATTGACAGAAGACTTGCTGCATACAGGACTCGGCGCATTGCACCCTCCGGCTTCCGGCCCAGTCACACATTGTGTTCAGACGTTACCCGCGTCCGCAATCACCTGAATCTTATAAAGTACCGCTGTTGTGTTTTTGCACCATTCCTTGCAGTCAACTGCAATGGGCCACGCGCGATCTTCGAGGAGAGGGCTACTTGTCGAGGGGGTGCAAGGCTTCGTTGTCGGCCCTCCGGTTGGTAGCCTTGAGCCGTTCGAGGTCGGTGACTACGTCGTGCAGGTCCATGGGGCGGGTTTGTTCCAAGACCGAGGCCGATGACTGCGTTGCGATCCCGCGTCGAGGCTGACGCTAACCGGCTGACGGCAGCAATTTGTGCCGTGCGGCACGCGCCCCTCCGTCAGAAGTTGGATCAGATCCGGTTGCACGGCACATTCGGGGCTCAGGAGGAGTTTCGCGTCGCGGCGGCTTAGATCTTAGGGGCCCGTCGAACTGAACCAGGTGCTTCAGCTTAGCCGGGCCTGCTCGGCTGGGACCGCCCTGTAGGCGGATCGCTCAACTGATCAGCACACGATCCAGATCGGTCGTGGGATTTCCCATGGAGTCGGCGTAGTCCAGACCCGAGCGGGACGCTACCGGAGCATCCGATTCCAGCATGCTGCTGAAGTCAGCTGAACGGCAATAAGGGGCGCAGTTCGGCTGGGTCTATGGTTCAGGTTCCTCGACGTTGATGTCGAAGAGCCCCGCAGGTCAGATCTCAGTGCATTCCGCCAGAGCAAGCGCGTCCCCTTTGTCTACGCCGAGGTACCAGACCGTGGTCTCGATCTTCGTATGACCGAGCAGGATCTGAACGGCCCAGAGGTTTCCAGTCTGCTTGTAGATGATGGATGCCTTGGATCACTGGAGAGAGTGCGTCCCGCGAACCTCCCGACGTAGGCCAATGCCGGCGACCCACTCGTGCACGAACCGGGCGTATGGCCGAGTGCTGATATGAGCAGTGTGGTCTATCCGGCTCAGGAAGGCGAAGTCGTCGAGCGTGCCGCACCAACACTCAAGCCAAGCAAGGATGCTCGCGCGGACAGGTTCAATAAGCTCAAATTGAACGGGCAGGCCAGTTTTACGCTGGACGACGATGGCTCGGGAGCGGACCCAGTCGCCGCTGCGCAGTTTGCTGTCGATCGCCAGATCGAATACCACTCCGTCTCGGATCCGTCGCTCCCGGTCAAATCAGAAGCGGATGGCCTAGACGTGCTGAGATCTGAGCGCCAAGGGAACTGACCACAATACGTCGGCGAGGTTTGTGCTCACTATAGCCGTAGAAAGGTCTCACGGCCCAATATAACTAAAGAATCCGAGCAATTAAGCGAAGAGGGCGTTCCGCTGTGTAACAAGATGTAGTATTCTAGCTCAGTTTTGGCATCGTCGATGCGGTAGTACGGGCGAATGTCCAATGTTCTCTGCGACGCTGACACTCTACGGTCAAATCCGCTTGTTTACTGCTGCAGGGGAGGACATCACACCTCGCTCCAAGAAGCTGATGTGCCTTATAGCATTCCTTGCTCTTCAGCGCCGCGGCGAATCCAGCCGAGACCGATTAGCTGGCCTCCTCTGGAGTGACCGGGGTGAGGAGCATGCTCGAGCATCGCTCCGGCAGACCCTTATCGAACTGCGAGAGTTGTTCTCGTTCGCGCCAGGACTCCTGCGGACTAATCGCGACTCAGTCGGTCTCAATCTCGACGGGATTTCTGTGGATGCAGTCCGGATTGAGGCGCTGCTAAAGGATAATGACCATCATGCAATTGCAGAGGTGGCAGGCTTGTGGCAAGGCGAACTCTTGGCTGGCGTTGTCCCACCTGACCCCGCCTTCGACGAATGGCTGACTATTGAACGAGCGGAGCGCGTCCGTGTGACATCACGGGCGGTTCGGAATGCTCTGGAAGAGGCCAAGCGCCGTGGAATGGAAGGCGACATCGTTAGCTTGGCGGAGACGTTACTGCGCCAAGACCCGACAGACGAACAAGCATGTCAAACTCTGATTGAAATCGACCTGAAACATGGCAACACTAGCGCGGCCCTCCGACGCTTCGCGACCTTTCGGGATTTTTTGGCGCGGGAGTTCCAGCTCAAAGTTTCATCGGATCTTGAGCGCCTCATCAGCCGGGTGCGGCACAACGCCAACACGTCGGATGCCGACCTGAGGCGGTCGACCCTCCAATATCCTGTTCGGCGCCGTCCATACCTTTCCGTCGCAATTAGACCACCGATTGGTCCGCCGGAATATACTAGCCCAATCCTCGACATCCTGCAGGAGGAGCTATTTCTCTGCTTAGGGCGCTCTCGCAGCTTCGTGCTTATTGCTAACTCAGTTGCAGATGAAAATCCGCTTCTAGTCGATTATGCCCTGCTTGTTCGCACCCACGTCCGAGAGTGTGGAGGCCGCGTCACGTTTCGGTTGACGCTTCCCCGCCAACAGCAACAAATCTGGGTCGATGGAATCACGCTGATAGGGAATGCTCCCTCAAGCTCGCTCGTAACGGAGTTGGAACGCATCGCTGTCGCGACTGAGCATGCTATCAATCTAGCCTACTTGACCCATGGCGATGAGATTTCAGATCCATATGGCGTCTGGCTCGCGGGCGATCGGCTTACAGATAGCTTTGACGCTGCTGATCTAGAAGCTGCTATCCCGCTATTCCGCCGCGCGGCTGAGATGGACCCGCACTTCGCTCGCCCCGTCGCGAGCCTTTCTTCCGTTGAACTGACCAGGCCGATGGCTTCCCCATGCGGCGCTACGCTGTCTGAGGAAACAGAGCACGCTTTGGCGCTAGCCAACAAGGCGGTTGCAATAGACCCTTGGGATGCTCGTAATCATACCGTGCTCGCGTGGGCTTACTTGCGAAAAGGCCTGCCTATGTTCGCTCGGGCGGCGTTCGAGCGAGCATTATCACTCAACTCACAAGATCCAGCCGTATTAATCGCGTCGGCCGAGGGTTATGCCGATCTTGGAGAAGCAGATCGAGGGATCAAATTGGGTGAGATGGCCTTCCGCATGCATCCTGCGGCGCCAGGTTATTACCATCATTACATGTCGATTGCGTATGGACTTGCCGGCGCCTATGAGCGTGCTCTTGAACACAGCCAGTTGGCATCAATTACCTTGCCGGAACAACTCGCATGGCGTGCCCTCGTCCAAGCAAAACTGGGAATTGCTGAACCAGCGCGGCAGTCGATACGGGAGTTTGTCGACCGAACTCATAGACAGTGGCGCGACAGCGCTCAATTTCACCCGCATGCTGCGATTTCTTGGTTAGATAACGTCACTCTCATCCGAGATCAAAAACAGCGGGAAGACTTCTTCGAGCAAATCAAATTTCAGGTGAATGCCGCCTTCGGTAAGGTGATCTAGCCTATTTGCAGCCCATGATTGTGACGAAGCCAAGCTCGACAAGATAAGCATCATACTGAGCTTGGTTGTTGAATTCGGCCTGTTCCCTAACGGCTTCGGGGACGATAACGTGCCAAGTACCCCGCTGATCTTTGGTCCCAGGCTGATCTCTCAAAACGAGAACGGCATTGCTCTCCAGCACATCTTTCAGCTTCGGAACGGCTCGCCCAAGATACTCTGTGGGAGCTTGCCTAAACTTGAAGAGCTCTTCATCGCTCACGGCAACTCTATAGATCGTCTCGCCAAGGCTTCGGAGCAAATCAACTGGAACCTTCTCAAAAGTGTAGGTTATCGCGGCCTTCTTGTCCTCGTCAGAAATCGGCTTTCTGGAAAGAAGGTCCATTTGCGCCGCCGCTTCAGTGGGGATCGATCCAACCGTTCCGCCAAGAACCGCCGCAGTGGTCAGTTGAATAGCCCTGCGTCGGTCAACCTGCGGCTCGGAGGGGGATTGCTCGTCAGCCATTGACGTTTCCTCAGCATCCTTGCCTTTGCAGATTATCTAGGGAATTCTTATTAAACAAACTCTCTTAGTGGTTAGGACCGAGGCAGTGGGGCTCGATTGGGAGCTGCTGGATTTAGCCTACGATGATGTCCCAGCTCATTTCATCGTCGCAATTTCGACTTCGGAAGGTGGGAAGCCGACCTTCCTTGGAGCAGGGAGAGGTCTGTGCCGTGACGCTGCTCGCAAGTCCTGCTATGGAGAGAGCGTCGAAAGACTGATTGCAGCGCGCACCGACAATGGGCGGGTCCTTCAAGTGTCCAGCCATGGTTTGCCTGGTCCTTCTGTCGACCCTGCCGCGCTCTGGCTCTACTCGAAGAGGCAAATCGAATTCGGGCCACATCCTTCCGAAAGCGTTTTACCGAGTGTATGGCTGGCGACCCTCCGAACAATGCAGAACTGTACGAAATGGTGCGCGGCACGCGTCGCCAACACTAACCGTGTGCATTTCGTTCCGGCCGACCTGACGTGGCTCTCAGATAACGTTGTCGTTTGCGACAGCAATGGCCTCGCGGCTGGCGAGACGCGGGTCGATGCGGAGCGCTCCGCATTGCTGGAATTAATCGAGCGGGATGCGGTCGCGATATGGTGGTATAACAAGTGCAGCCGACCTGGTATCCCGCTCCAAATATTGCGAGAGGCCCAAGGGATCGAACTTCAAGCTTGGCTTGAGGCGCGTACCCCACGCCGCACAACTTGGCTGCTCGATCTAACGCATGATTTCCATGTTCCGGTCGTTGCGGCAATATCGGCGGATCCACAAGGAACTAATCTGGCCTACGGCTTTGCATCTCGCCAGCAAATGGGAGCTGCCGCACTTGCAGCTGTGCTTGAGATGCTCCAAAGCGAGATTTCGCTTCGGTTGGCTGCTCGCCGAGAAATCTTGACGGGATCCGCCGGAGGTCCCGCCGGGCGATATCTAGTTTGGTCCCGTTCGACTAGTGTTCGTGACCTTCCCTGTCTATGGCCATGCAAAGATGCTCTCGTCAGTCCTGTGCTAAGAGAGGGGGATCTAGCGGATTTGATTGGGCGGATAGGGCCTCACCCGGCGCTGTTTGTCGATCTTGACCGGCCCGGAGACCAAATGCGGGTCGTTCGGGCGATGGTACCTGGTCTCCGCCCTTGGCGTCCGCGCTTTGCTCCGGGCCGCCTTTTCGATGTTCCCAACAATCTTGGCTGGACCAGAGCGGCCTTCAACGAGGCCGAGGTTGGCGATCAGGTGATCCTGATCTGAAATTTCAAGTCTTAACGTATTTTTAACGCTTTTGAGGCCTCCGACTCACACTGAACTGACGTCACCGGAAGATCCTGTTGCTGTCGGCCAATGGACCGTCGACGAACAGGAGGGAAAGATGACGAAGCTTTTTAATGTCGGGCTTTCAGCTCTCAGCATCGGATTCGCAATCTTGCTAAGCACTGGTGCCGATGCTGGTAGCAATGATGGCTTGGATCGCAGCCTTAGGATTAGAAATAGCTCTTCTCAAGACATGGTAGAATTCTATGCTTCCAACAAAGGAACGGGGAATTGGGAGGAAGATATACTTGGACTTGACGTACTGCGTGCCGGGAGATCAATGACAGTTAACATCGACGACGGAAGCGGATATTGCAGATATGACTTCAAGGCCGTTTTCTCAGATGGGTCCGTTAAGACTGATTGGGGCGTTAATGTCTGCGCAATTTCAAGCTTCCGCTATCGCTAAGCTTGGTTCGCGGCTTCCCGATCCACAAACGGATCGGGAGGTCGCGTTTCTGTCGTTACCACCTGTGCACAGGATGAGTTCCGCCGCGAATTGCCGATCCTTGCAAGGATTGTTGCTATTTTGTCTTACTGTCGTTTTCTCCTAACAGATTACCGTCACAGCTAGGGCAGAGGAAACTTCAATACTGCAACAGTACCACCATTGTTGGGTCGGGAACGATCTCAAAGTGGAAAAGTGCGACCGGGCGACACACGTGAGCGATTGAGCCGTTCGTGCCAAGAGAATCCCCATCCCAGGCCAAGATTTGGGACAGACTTGGGAATGACGATGCGAGCGCCCGTCTGTTACCCGTTCAGTCCAGGCCCGTGGTGGCGAGGAAGAGACATGAAGGTAACCTGTCTGACTGCCCAGTAGCTTGGGCTTTTGCGATTTCAGTGCTGACTTGCGAAGTGGTGAATGGCTGTTGATGGATCAAAGCTGGTACCTGCCGCTCCCCTACAGTGGCTGATGGGGGGACTTCGATCTGCAGCCAGGAAGGTCAGGTCCTGGCAGATGGTGTTGATAAAGTCCAAAATGTGGCTAACGCGATTGATTGCTAGCATCAGACCAGCGGATTAGGCGCGACATCTAGTATGTCTACATGCCAAAATCGGCAGCCCCCGGGACTTTTTCAACAAAATCGGCACAATGCGGAAGTAAACCGAATATCTGCATAAAAGCTGAGAGCGGACCTTTACTCGACTGACAGATCAATTTGACTTGCAAGCTGATAGCTCGCTTGAGTGCTGTCAGATGGTTTATCTTTCATTCCGTGGATGTTGTCCGCCCATCCATTCAGAGCCTCGCGCTTTTCTTTGGCGTAGGTCGCACGGTTATAAATTCCGGCAACACCTGCTTTATGGCCAGAAACGTGGTTGAGGATTGCCTCGACCACATGAGGGAGGATGCCCATCTCCGCCATGCGTGTGGCTGTCGTGCGCCGGAGGTCGTGCAGACGCCACGGACGCATTACTGCCCCGGCTTTCGCAATCCGGGCGTCCAAGCGGGTTTTCGATTTTGACCACCCACTAAACCCGCCTTGACCCTCGCCGAATACAAAGTCGCGCCCGTCGCGGCGAGGTACGCTCCGTAGGATACCTAAGGCCACGTCACTGAGTGGCACCTCGTGAGTTAAACCATTCTTTGTGCGCTCGCGCGGAATGGTCCAGAGACCCCTATTGAGGTCCAGTTCCGACCAATTCATGTCCCCAACTTCGTCGCGCCGCTGGCCTGTTAGGATCAGGAGTCGAACGATGCGACCATAATCGTCATCGCGGCAGGCCCTCCAGATTGCGGCCAACTCCTCGTCCGTGACGACGTGCTCGCGGCAGATCTCGACGGCCACCCTTAAGGTGCCCATAACTGGATTGGCCTCAGCAAGCCCAACTGCCACCGCCCAAGCGAAAAGCGCAGACAGGGCGGCGCGGGCCCGGTTGGATGCAACAGGCCCGCTTTGCTCGGCGATCTCCTCGAGGCGAGTAGCGACGAGAGCCCGTTTGATTTCGCTGATCGGCAGTCCCCGCAAAGGCTGCCAATGCTTCTTCAAGTGACGCTCCACCTCCTCGAAGCTGCGCGGTTTTAGGCGGTCCTGCGCATGCTTCAGGTACCGCTCAGTGACAGCCTCAAAGGTGATCTTTGCCCGCGCTTTGGCGTGAGCCTTCTCGGTATGGGGATCCGAGCCGAGCTGCACTCTTGCGAGCGTCTTCTTCGCCGTCCCGCGAGCGACATCAAGGGAAACAGTATCCACACGTCCTATGGTTTCGCGACGTGACTTCCCCCCGGCCCGGTACTGCACCACCCAGACTTTGCTCGTTGGGTTGATGCGTACCCCGAAGCCCGGGAGCGCGTCGTCCCATTCAATGTGGTAGGGCTTGCCTGCAGGGATTTTTAGGCTGGAGACCGACTGCTGTGAGAAGCGCATGTGATCCCTCTGGTAAGCATCTGGTAAGCAGGATGGTGCTTACCAATGATCATGTTGGATCACATAGTCTGGTGGTCTTCATTGATATGTCAAGGAAAATTGGGAGATTTGATGCTTACTGATCCCTCTTGATCACTGTAACTACCAGATTGTGGATCTGGGGGTCCCCCGTTCGAGCCGGGGCGGCTGTACCATTCAGATCCGAGCCACCGATCTTCCGCCTCGCAGGTTCGAAGGTGACCTCTGCCGCTGAGCGCGGCTCTCCACGAGAGCACAGATAGTTGGGGTGCTTCGGCTTCACCCTTCGGCCATTGCCGACATACGTGCGCAGTTTTCGGTGCGTCTTGTGCATCGTCACGCATCGCGTAACCCGACATTCAAGGAGCTTGGGGCTATCAGCCTGCCGTGAATCGGAATACCACCGAGGGCTCGGAAACCTCGTACGTGCCCTCTGAAGATCGGGCAAGGATAGTGGCTCCCTATGGATACAGGATCAGCGGCTTCGGAGGCTCGTCGAACACGGACTGGTGTTCTCTATGCTCTGGCAGCCTTCTCCATGTGGGGCTTGGCTGTCCCCCTTCACTTCAAGCTTGTTTCGGCCGTGCCCGCCCTCCAGATTCTGGCCCACCGCATCGTTTGGGCGAGCGCGTTCGCGCTCGGCCTGATCCTCATCGGCAGGCAATGGCGCAGGCTTGTTGAAGCTCTGACCTCCGGCAGCCGGTTGCTGCTCCTGGGCCTTTCCGCCGGCCTGATCGCCGTCAACTGGCTCATCTATATCTGGGCCGTCAATTCCGGGCACTTGGTTCAGACAAGTCTCGGCTACTTCATCAACCCGCTCCTGAACGTCGTGCTCGGCGTCCTCTTCCTCAGGGAGCGGCTCAGTCCCGCTCAGACCGTGGCTTGCCTTGTTGCCGCGCTGGGCGTGCTTGTCCTTGCCGGCACGTCGGGCGAGATGCCGTGGGTTGCGCTTGCCCTGGCCTGCAGCTTCGGCTGCTATGGCCTCGTCCGCAAGATCGTGCCGGTCGCTCCGCTCGTCGGCTTCTGCATCGAGTCGCTTCTGCTGACACCCTTAGCCTTGGGCTATCTGGCCTGGGTCGTCATGAAGGGCCAATCCCCGGCTTTCCAGGGTGACCTGCGCCTGGACGCGCTCCTCATCCTGACGGGCCTCAGCACCGCGCTGCCACTCATCTGGTTCGCGGCAGGCGCTCAAAGGCTGAAACTCTCCACCATCGGCTTGCTGCAGTACCTGGCCCCCTCCGGCCAGCTGGGGCTCGGCGTCCTCGCCTACGGCGAGGCATTCGGGTGGACCGATGCCTTCGCGTTCGGGCTGATCTGGGTTGCACTCGCGATCTATACCGGTAGCGCCCTGCGATCCGCTCCTCCGGTGGCGAAACCTGCGGGCGCAGGGTAGAGGAGCAGTCCGGAGGCAAAGGCGCGGCAGTCTGATCACGGTAGACATTTGGACGGCTTGGCCCGATGCTGGGACCAACCGCGGCCGGGCCTGCGCAGTGCCTTCCGGCAGGCTCAGAAGAGGGCTCTCGTCTGCGATGCTTGGGGTGTTCTGGAGTAGGGGGGTGGCTGCCTTTTCCGGCGTGGCTCTCTTGTTGATGACCTTCGCCGTCTCGGCGGCCGAGGTTCAGCCTGCGCCGTCTCAGAGCCCCCCTCCACCCCAAGTCCAGCAATTGCTGCAGCTCCTGCAGGATCCCGCCGTCCGCACATGGATCGATGAACAGCAGAAGCCTCCCGCCCCGGCAACGGTCCCTGGGGCCGAGCCGACGGCGTCGGAGATCATGATGCAGCGGATCACGGGCTTGCGCGAGCGCCTTGCGGCCTTGGCCTCGGCCGTGCCGCAGCTGCCCGACGAGTTCCGGAATGCCTCTGATCGTCTCCTCGGTGAGCTTCAGGGCCGAGGGCCCCTTGCCGTGCTGTTCCTCATCATCGGTTTTCTGGCCCTCGGGGCAGGGGCCGAATGGCTCTTCCGAAGATTGACGAGGCCGTCGGGAGACCGGATCGCGACCAAGCCGGTCACGACCAAGTCCGAGCGCCTGCACGCTATAGCCTTAGGCTTCGTCTTCAATCTGGCCGGCATCGCGATTTTCGCGGTTGGGAGTATCGGAGCCTTTCTGGCCTTCGATTGGCCGCCGCTCCTCAGGCACGTGGTGGTCGCCTATCTTGTCGCCGTCGTCGTGCTGCGGCTGGTCCTGATCGCGAGCCGGCTTCTTCTTGCACCCGATCATTCCGCTCCAGGGGATGTCAATCGGTTCCGCCTGGTTCCGACGAGCGCCACGGTGGCGCGGTTCTGGCACCAGCGCCTTGCCCTGCTCATCGGCTGGTTCGCCTTCGGCTGGGCGACCGTCGACGTGCTCAAGATCCTGGGATTTGCACCGGAAGCGCGCGCCGTGATGGCCTATGCCCTCGGTCTCGGGCTTCTCGTCATCGCGCTCACGATCGTCTGGACGAGACCATCGACCGCGCGTCCGGATAATGGAGCGCCGAGGCGCGTGTCTCATACGGTCGCTTCCGGCTTTCTTTCCATCTATTTCGTGCTCCTCTGGGGGCTTTGGGTGGCAGGACTCATGGGCTTCTTCTGGCTGGCGGCCGTCGCGCTCCTGCTCCCGACAGCCATTTCGGTCACTGAGAAGGCAAGCCGCCACGCCCTGCACCCTCATGAGGAAACGCAGGACGCCGGTCACATGGGTTTGACGGCCGTTTATCTGGATCGCGGCATCCGGGCGGTGCTCATTGCTGGCGCCGTTCTTCTGCTGGCCGATGTCTGGCACATCGACCTGGTCGAGATGACAAGCCGCGATACGCTGCTGACCCGCCTCATGAGAGGAGCCTTGAGCGCCATCGTCATTCTGCTGGTTGCCGATCTCGTCTGGCAGGTGACGAAAACCTTGATCGACAGGCGCCTCGCACGCGCGCAGACACTGACGTCCGTGGACAGCGATACGGCTTCGCGAGAAGCGCGCCTGCGAACGCTCCTTCCGATTTTCCGCAATGTGATTTTCGCCGTTCTGGCCGTCGTCGCCGTGCTGATGGTTCTCTCGGCGCTGGGAGTTCAAATCGGCCCGTTGATCGCGGGCGCAGGCATCGCCGGTGTTGCTGTCGGCTTCGGCGCGCAGACGCTGGTCAAGGACATCATCAGCGGCGTGTTTTATCTTCTCGACGATGCCTTCCGGGTCGGAGAATACATCCAGAGCGGAAGCTATAAGGGAACGGTCGAATCCTTCTCCCTGCGCTCAGTCAAACTGCGCCACCATCGCGGGCCGGTTTACACGGTGCCCTTCGGCGTGCTTGGAGCGGTCGAGAACATGAGCCGCGACTGGGTGATCGACAAGTTCCAGTTCAACGTTCCCTATGACACGGATCTTGAAAAGGCGCGCAAGCTCATCAAGAAGATCGGTCAAGACATGGCAGCCGACCCGGAATATGCCCCGAACATCATCGAGCCGCTGAAGATGCAGGGTGTCGAGCAGTTCGGGGATTTCGCGATCCAGATCCGCTGCAAGATGACGACGCGACCGGGCGAGCAGTTCGTGATCCGACGCAAGGCCTTCGCCCGGATCAAGCAGGCCTTCGACGAGAACGGGATCAAGTTCGCCTTTCCGACCGTTCAGGTCGCCGGCGGCGAGGCATCGCCCGCGGTGGCGCAGGAAGGACTTCAGCTCGTCAAGCCGGCGGGCGCGGCAGAATGAGGCCCGCCGCGCTGGTCGGCTAACCGGGGTGCGAAAAGCAAACGTCCCGGAGAGGACTTTCCTCCGGGACGCGGATCCGCCGGTTGAAGAAGCCGCCAGATCACTTCAGCATGGAAGCGACGTTGTCCTTCGTCACGCGGTCGATGCCGGCATAGACGATGTCCTGGACCTTTTCGCCCTTCTTGAGCTGCAGGAGAATGTCCATCGCCTTCTCGCCCATCTCGTACGGCCGTTGTCCCACGAGGGCGTTGGCATAACCGTCGCGCAGGAGCTCGAGCTGGACCTTCAGGGTATCCGCCACCACCAGGGTGAACTTGTTCTGGTCCATGGCGGCCTTGTTCTTGTTCACGAAGCTCTTGTAGGCCTCGGGAACGAACATCGGCCAGCCGCCAACCGGCACGATGGCGGCGAGATCCGGATTGGCGGTCTTCAGATCCTGCATTTGCTGAACGGCGAGAGCGAGATCGTCGTTGCAATAGGTGGGCGACCCGGACACTTCGGTCCACTTGGATCCCTTCAGGGCATCGCGCACGCCTTCGACGCGCTCCTTCAGGTTGGCGGCCGCCGGACCTCCGGACACCATGGCGTATTTGCCGCCTTCAGGACGCAGCCTCAGGAGCTCCTCGCCGAGGGCCCGGCCCATGGCCCGGTTGTCCGTGCCTACATGGGCCTGGCGGGCGGAGTTCGGCGCATCGGCATCGAAGGTAATGACCGGGATGCCCGCGTCGCGTGCGGCCTTGATCACGCGCACGGCTGCTGCCGCGTCCGATACGGAGATTGCGATGCCATCGACCTTCTGGCTGATCAGATCCTGAATGATCTGAGCCTGGCTCGCCGGTTCATGCTCGACGGGGCCTTTGTAGATGCATTCGACGTTCCCGAGCTCCTTCGCACGCTTGATGCAGCCGTCACGGGAGAGATCGAAATAGGGATTGTTCATCGCCTTCGGCACGATGGCGAACTTGTAGGTCTGCTGCGCCATGGCCGGGGCGCTGAGCGCGGCGGCCGCGACCGCGGCAAGGATCAGGCGTTTCATCATGTCTTCCTCCAGGTTGGTTATCCGCCCCATGCCTGGGGTCTCGTGACCGGCTTCTGGCGGCCGGCTTTACGCATCCGCTTTCGAGGCAACGCGATATGCCTCCGACAACGGTCTTCAAGACGTCATGCGCAGGGTCCGCAGGCGGTCGACCAGGACCGCGAGGATGATGATCCCGCCCACGAGCACGATCTGCCAATAGGCGTTGATGCCTGCGAGCACGAGACCGTTGCGGATGACCTCGATGAGAAGCGCACCGATGACGGCGCCTGCCGGTCCGCCGATGCCGCCATTGAGGTTCGCGCCACCGATGACCGCTGCGGCGATGATCGTCAGTTCATAGCCCGTCGCCAGATTGGCCGGAGCGGAACCGAGCCATCCCACCATCAGGATGCCGGCAAACCCAGCCGACAGCGCGGACAGCACATAGACGGCGATCTTCACCCGTTCGACCGCGATGCCCGTGAGGGCTGCGGCCTTCTCGTTGCCGCCGAGCGCGAAGATATGCCGCCCAAAGGCCGTATGATGAAGAACGATTCCGATGATCACCGCGAGTATGAGCAGATAGATGATGGCGACCGGAACGCCCGCGATGTTGCCGTCGGTGATGTCGTAGAAGAGGTTCACGTCCGGCCCCGTCGGAGCCTGCCCGCGCCCTTCCGTGACCGCATAGGCGAGGCCGCGGACGATCGAGAGCATGCCGAGGGTCGTTACGAAGGGCGAGAGCCCGACCCGGGCAATGAGCAGGCCGTTCGCCAACCCGATGAGGAGGGCCACGCCGAGGCCGGCGCCGAGCGAGACCAGCATGCTGGCCATCGGAATGCTGTCGAGCGTCGTGCCGCTCACCGCCTGCATGACGATGGCGCAGGTGATGGCCGACAGGGCCATGGTGGAGCCGACTGAGAGATCGATGCCGCCCGTGACGATCACGAGGGTAACGCCCAGGGTCACGATGCCTACGAAAGAGAAGTTCTTGGCGACATTCGCCAAATTGCCAGGACTGAGAAAGGCCGAGCTCAGGAACGACATCACGATCATGATGACGATGAGGGCAGCCGCCACATAGGCGGTCTGGCTTGCGAAGAAGCCGCGCCGCCACCAGCGGGCCCGGCCCACATTCGAGAAGTCGCTCGTATCGGAACTGGTTGCTGGAGAGAGTTCGATCATCACGCCGCTTCCTTGGCACCGGTAATCAGCGCGGTGACTTCCTCGGGGCTCGACTGGCTGATCGGCTTGTCCGCCACCTTGGTCCCGCGCCGCATCACGACCACCCGCTCGCAGACCGAGAACACGTCCGGCATGCGGTGCGAAATCAGGATGACGGCGATGCCCGCATCTTTCAGGCGACGGATGAGATCGAGAACCTCGGCCACTTGGCGTACCGAAATCGCCGCCGTCGGCTCGTCCATGAGGATGAGCTTGGCTTTGGCCAACCTCGTGCGGGCAATCGCCACCGCCTGACGCTGCCCGCCCGACATGGCGCGGACCAGATCGTCCGGCCGCGTCTCGGACTTGAGTTCGCGAAACAGCGCCGCCGTCCGCTGGTTCATGGCCGCATGGTCGAGAAACGAGAACGGGCCGACCTTGCGCCTCAACTCACGTCCGAGAAACACGTTTGCGGCCGCCGTGAGATTGTCCGCGAGGGCGAGATCCTGATAGACGACCTCGATGCCGACCGAGCGGGCATCGACCGGTTTGGTGAAATGAACCTCCTGATCCTCGAACAGGATTCGGCCGTGGGAGGGCGGGAAGTTGCCCGCGATGATCTTCACCAGGGTTGACTTGCCCGCACCATTATCACCCATCAGGCCGACGACCTCGCCGGGCTTGATGGTGAGGTTGACATGGGACAGGGCTCGGATGGCGCCGAATTCCTTCCCGACGTCCTGCAAGACGAGGAGTGACAAGAGCGTTCCTCCCTTAAATTTCAGGCTCTCGCCTGTGCGGCGTCTTCGCGCCGTCGTTGATCTAAGCACGGGGTCCCGTGCGATGTCATCTGCACCTTTGGTAAAAGCCATGGGAGCGTCGTCGATCGCTCCGCATGCTCAGCATCATGCAACTCCTTCATCCAGGCTCGGATCGAGCTTGTAGAAACGGCGAGCATTCGCGCCGAAGACCGCATCGTGATGGCCGGCCGGCACGAAGTCCTGGCACATGGCAAGCCACCCCGCGTAGTCACCGGCCAGCCTCAGGACAGGCCAGTCGCTGCCCCAGATGAGGCGCTCCGGGCCGAACAGTTCGAGGAGAGCGTCGGCGTAAGGCCTGATCGCAGCCGCATCGCGCCGCTCTCCGGCCTCGGTGAGAAGGCCGGAGAGCTTGCAATGAACATGGGGGAGAGTGGCCAAACGGGCCATGGCTTTGCGCCACAGGTGGATCTCACCCGTTGCGATGCGAGGCTTTGCTCCGTGATCGATCACAATGGGAAGATCCGGATGACGTTCGGCGAAAGCGGTCAGAGCCCTCAGGTGCTGCGGCATCACCAGGGCATCGAAGCGCAGATCCGCTTCCGTCATGGCCGCAATGGCAGGATCGAGGCGCGGATCATCGATCCAATCGATGTCCGCGATATCTTGCAGCATCGGCCGCAGGCTTTTCAGTTTCGGACGGACCGCGAAGCGGGCGATGTGGCGGGCGGCTTCGGGAGCTTTGAGATCGATCCAGCCGACGACGCCGAGGATGAACGCATGCCGGTCCGCCAGATCCAGCATGAAGTCCGTGTCGTCCATGGTCGGGAGCGACTGCACCAGGACGGTGCCGTCGACACCGCATGCCTTCAGGGCCGGCTCCAGGTCCTCCGGCATGAAATCGCGATGAATGTCCGCAAGTTCTGGCGGCGGCCACCGGCCCTCTCGGTTGCGCATCAGCCAGAAATGCTGGTGGGCATCGATCCGCATGGAACTCAAGCACCATCGCGGGGCAGGGGTGCCGCTTCATCCACCAATCCGAGCTTCCGGAGCGCTGTCCAGAGTTCGTTCGGGACGGCACTCTCGAACCATGCCACGTTCGTCCTTAGCTGCTGAGCGTTGCGGGCTCCAGTCACACAGGAGACGACGGCCGGATGGGCCATGGGAAAGTGAAGAGCCGCCGCAGGGAGCGGGACATCGAACTCGTCGCAGACGGCCTTCAGCGCCTGGACGCGCTGCACGACATCCGGCGGAGCATCATCGTAGTCGAACTTGTTGTTGCCGACGAGGACACCCGAATTGAACGGGCCCGCAATGACGATCCCGGTTCCTGCGCGAAGGCACTGCTCCAGCAACGGAAGGCTCATCTGCTCCAGGAGCGTGTAGCGCCCGGCGAGCATGACGACGTCGAGATCCACTTCCTGCATGGCGTCCTGAACGACTGCCACCTCGTTGACGCCGAGCCCGATAGCCGTGACCTGGCCGCTGCGACGCAGTTCCAGAAGCGCGCGGAATCCGCCGCCGGCGGTGAGCTGGTTCCAGTAATGCTCATGCCGTTCGCCATGGGTGTAGCGGCCGATATCGTGAATGTAGAGAATGTCGATCTTGACGATGCCGAGGCGCTGCTGGCTGTGCTCGAAGGATTTCAGAATGCCGTCATAGGTGTAGTCGTAGGTCGGGCGGAACGGGAGAGGCTGAGCCCAGCCATTCTCTTCGTCGGGGACGCTGTCATCAGGCACCATCAGGCGTCCGGCCTTCGTGCTGATGACGTAGCTGTCCCGCTCGCGATCGCTCAGCAAGACGCCGAGGCGCCGCTCGGACCGCGTGTAGCCGTAGTAGGGAGCTGTATCGAAATAGCGAATGCCGTGAGTCCACGCAGCCTCGGTTGCTATCTGAGCCTCGGCATAGCTGGTGGGGCTGTAAAGCCCTCCCATCGGCGCGCTGCCAAGTCCGAGGTAGGTGAGGGACAGATCCCTGCGGGGAAGGGCACGGCGCGCCGAGACCTTCATGACGCGCTCTCCGTCCCTGGCCGAAGGGGTTGGACAGCCCGTCGTGCCTCTCGGGGCCTCATCGGCGAGCCGGTGCAACGGCAGAGATGGTCTCTGACACCTCGCATGCTTCCTCCCTCTGCAACACGCCCTGTCTCCGCAAGGCTCTCTTATGGCTCTAATTGGTCAGGCCAATCCAGGCGCAATAGGAATATGGCCGGGACGAAGATTTGGTCAAGTCAAAAGGAAACCCCGGTCCGGGCCCTCGTTGCCAGGTTTCAGAGCGACGCCTATGGTCAGACCAATCTTAGGTCCTGCCCATGTCGACATCACCCAAGCCGCCCGAGCCCAAGCGACTCTACCAGCAAATCGCCGATCAGATCCGCGGCCTGATCCAGGGCGAGCAGTTCCTGCCGGGAGCCCGGCTTCCCGCCGAGCGGGAGCTGGCGCATCAACTGGGCGTTTCGCGCCCCTCGCTTCGGGAGGCTCTGATTGCTCTCGAGATCGACGGCAGCGTCGAAATCCGTTCCGGGTCGGGCGTTTATGTCTGCGCACCCGTCGAGCGCGCCGCCAGCACGATGCGTTCGATGGGAGAGAGCCCGTTGGAGCTCATGCAGGCTCGGGCCGCGATCGAGGGAACAGTTGTTGCGCTCGCGTGCGCGCGCATGACCCCTGAGGGCCTTGCCTCCCTTCGCGCGGCGCTCCAAGCGATGCGCGCCGATATTGCTGACGGACGTGATCCGCTCGAACAGGATCGCCGGTTCCATCTCGCCATTGCGAGCCTATCTGGCAATTCAGTGCTCACGCGCATCGTGCATGATCTGTTCGATGAGCGCCATAGCCCGATTTCCGCTCAGCTCAGCGTGAGATTCGACAGCCGGGAGGGCTGGCACACCGCACTTCTGGAGCATGAATCGATCTACGCAGCCCTGGAGGCTGCGGATCCGCTTGGGGCGCAGGCTGCAATGCGAATGCATCTCGAGGCGTCGAAGAAGCGCTGGCTCGGGGATTGATGCGAAAGGACAGCGCCCGCCGAGATGCGGCGGAGCGCAAAAAAAGCGGCTTCGGTCGAACCGAAGCCGCCTCGGAAAACCCCAAAAGGGATCGCTAGCTTAGATGACGATAAAGTCAGCCACCGTGAGTTTGGCAAGGTTCTCGATGACTGCGAACTTCACGGCTGCCGTCGAGCCCGTGCCGTCCGCGTCATAGGAAAGCGCACCCGTCTTGTTGTCGTAGATGATGCGGTCGCCCGAATCCAACGCCTTCGTGCCGATGACGAAGCTGCCCGAGGCCAGCGCCCCAGACTTCAGCTTGGTGAACGCCGTGTCGTTGAGCCGGATCGTGTCGTCGGCGACATTGAAGTCGACGATCACGTCCAGATTGGCGCTGCCAGGCTTGGTATCGAACGTGAAGGCATCCTTGCCGGAGCCGCCGATCAACACGTCGCTGCCGTTCTTGGCCCAGATCTTGTCGTCGCCACCCTTGCCATCGATCAGGTCGTTGCCGGACGTGCCCGTCAGGCTGTTGGCGCTGCTCGTGCCGTTGATGGTCTTCGTGGTGGTGGGGCGCGGTGAGGATGTCGGGGTTGGCGTCGGAGTCGGAACAGGTGTCGAGGGTGCCTCGGGCACATCAGCAACATTAAAGCTCACCGTCCCGGTGTCAGTGTCGCCGTCCGCATCCTTGGCCGTGTAGCTGAAGCTGTCCGAGCCATGGAAGTTGGCCTTCGGGGTGTAGGTGAACGACCCGTCCGCATTGAGCTTCACGCTGCCGCCCTGAGCAGTCGCGAAGGTGCCGGCAACCGCCACCTTGCCGCCATCGGCGGCAGCGTCGTTGGCGAGGACACCCTGAGCCGCGGAGACCGTGAGAGACATGTCTTCCGTTGCAGCATAGCTGTCGTCTGTTGCGGTGACGGAGTGGTCATCCGTCCCAGGTGTCGGATTGGGCGTCGGAGTCGGCTGGGTCGGCGTCGTGACGACGCCGTTGTGGTTGAAGCTCAGGGCATAAAACGAGGTCTGGCCGTAGCCCGTACCGTTGGTCTCGTTTGCGCCGAGATAGGCGCCGGCCTTGAAGTAGAATGAATCCGATTGCCACACGCTGTTGATCTTGCTGACCGACTTGTAGATCTGGCCGTCGGCGAAGATCGTCACCTCGAGGTTATCCCCCTTGGCGTTGATCGTGTAGGAGAAGCGCTCGTCCAGGGACACGTCCGGCTGCTGGCCGGAGGCGTTCACGAAGTAGAACTTCGTCTCGGTGTTGTTCGATCCGGCCTGGTCGTTGGCGAAATAGAGCTTGCCGTTCTCCCAGTAGAGGCGGACGAGCTCGTCATCCTTGCCATGGATCTGACCGACGATGATGCGTCCGCCCATGCCGTCGCGGTTGGGAGCGGCATCGACCTCGAGGGTGGCGCTCATGAAGCCGCCGGTCTGAAGGTTCCAGGCGGCGTTGGCCGTACCGTTCATCTCGCGCAGCTCGGAACGGGCGTAGGACGAGCCGCTGGTGGTGGCGCCCTCGACCGGCGCCACGAAGGTCATGGCTCCATCGGCCGCGGTGTAGAAATACTTGGAATGCTGATAACCGGAAAGATTTTTTACTTCCATGGCAGTGCCGCTGAAGCTGCCTTTCGAATCGACAGGAAGCGTGATCTTCCAATTCGACAAGTCAAAGTTGCCGCTGGGCGCGACAGAAGAGTTCAAAGCCATGATGTCTGCCCCAAAATCGAGCGAGCTCCTTTTGTGGAGCTTCTGAATAAGAATTGTGCACTTCTCTGGAGAACTTGCTAGGATTACCGCGAAAGGAAACGCAGGATACGTGCAGGTAGAAATGAATGCTAATCTAGACGCTCACAATACTGCGGCCGCTAAGACTTATGCCTCATCATCCGCTTGTTGTATTTTGATTGTAGAATAAGGCAACATCGTGGCGCCGTCAGGAGAATCTGTCTCGACGGCTAAGGATCCTGTCTCTCCCTGAGATTAAAAAGATTAGAAAGGACTATAAACCTTCAGTATACTTTGACGAAATCTCAGTCCGTAAAGCAAGCGTGCAAATGTGCGGGAGGTCGAAGATGATCCTATGAGGCATATCTCAGCGGCGGCAAAGAAAGAGCGCCCAATCGATCGGCGCTCTAGGAAGGCCGCCGTTGCGGCCGAGGGAGGACCGTGCCAGCCAGGCACCTGATAAGGCTGCGCCTAAAAGGTAAATGATCGGTTATGAAGGGCACCCGACCGCTAGTCTTTCAAGACGTCTTCCGGTCCTGCGACATCCTGTATATCCGCATTTTCGACGGGTACGTAGCCGAAGCGCTTCGAAAGAGTGTCGAACGAGTCACCGGTGTCCTGTCCGCTCTGCACACCGTGGCATACGGCGAAATATTCGATGACGGCATTCTCCTCGGCGCCGGAGGGAGAGCTCAGCTTCAAGACGGCGACCTTCCATCCTCCTGTATCGCTCTGCCAGATCGCCGAAGGCTTCGTCTTGGAACAGTAATAATAACCTGTCGACGCCTCTCCACCGGTCCTGGGGCGGCGCTTGTCATAGCTGCCATTGGGGTGATGGGAGGTCCATTCCTTGGACAACACCTTGAAGAGGGCGCCCTTCGTGTTGGAGCCGACGAGATCGCGGCTCTCGATGCTGAACCAGTTGCAGTAATCCATCCGGCAGCGGCCCTGCATCAGCTCGGCCGAGAGCGCGGCCCCACTCGAAGCGGGACCAGCGACGCCGGTGATGAGGGCGGCAGTATAGAAGACAGGTCTCATAAGGGCTCTTTGGCAACGGCGTGACCCGTCAATGTAAGACAAGAAGCCAGCCGACCAAAGCCACCGGAGCAATGATGCCGAGAACAAAGGAAACAGCATCGTGAGCCATAGAAACCTCCTGCCGATTTCCCTAACGTAATCTTGTCGGTCAGAGGAGGCGGTGCGCTGCAGCACGTGCCATGGGAGCAGGCGTTGCCGATCAGGATGTCTGATCGCCTGACGGTCCCGATTCAGAAGGGGAGGCCGGGGTGGTGGTCGTCTCTCCCGTAGACCCGTTTCGCGCCTTGCGCTTTTTGCCGAGCCATTTGAACAGCATCCATCCCAAGCCCGAGCTGAGGGCTGCGATCACCACGAGGCCGGAGCTGGGATAATCGCGGAAGTTGACACGCTTCGTGCCGTTCAGCTCTTCCAGTTCGTCTTCCGGCTGTTCGTCTGTCTCGGGCATGAACGGGGTCTCAACGGGGCTTCCTTCCATATAACTCTCAAGAACCGGGTTTCCATCGCTTTCTGCCGGAGATTGGTAGTCCCGTCCCATGGATCAAAAGAAAAGCGCCCGGCTCCTTGTGCCGGGCGCTTACGGTAAGATCCGAGTGGAGAAGCCTTAGGCAGCCTTCACACCGGACAGGAAGGCCGAAACCTCCTGTCCCAGATCGTCGGAGTGACGGGCAAGCTCACGGGCGGCGCCGAGCACCTGAGACGCCGCCGTGCTCGTCTCGTCGGCACCCTGGTGCACGTCCGCGATGGAGCCGGTGACGGCCTCGGTGCCGCGCGCCGCCTCCTGGACGTTGCGGGCGATCTCGGCGGTGGCGGCGCCCTGCTCCTCCATGGCGGCGGCGATCGAGGTGGAGATCTGGCTCATCTCGGTGATGGTGCGGGCGATCTCCTGGATGGCCGAGACCGTCTGCTGCGT
>JAESFT010000499.1_pt1 | contig 22655 bp, 18 predicted proteins | sample 9269451 | NCBI WGS metagenome assembly JAESFT01 (sample SAMN14502557, study PRJNA617106) | algae metagenome | isolation source: Scytonema hyalinum WJT4-NPBG1 and co-occurring heterotrophs from well... | place: USA: Mojave Desert, Joshua Tree National Park, California | collected 2006-05-25
ATTGGTATGAATTGCAAAGAAATTTATTCACTTTCGTTGTGCGTGAGTACATTGTGGACAATCTCACCAAGACTTGTGCTGCCTAGTACACATGGATGATGTTTTTTGTCAATGCGTAAGTCCTAGGTTATTTAATCGGACATGATATAAATCATTATGAGTTACTAATTTGTTTTGCCAGCCAAACCCGAAAGTGAGAATGATATAAGCTGTAAGTGGTTTCTTTGCCGACGCCCTGCTGTAGGAACTCAAGCCAATTTTCTAGAATTTCCGCCACATCGTATTCATCTTCATCGATGATTTGGGTAATTGCTTTTGTTGACATTCCTCCGGTTTCCGCAGCAGTCAGCACACGAAGCACTTTCAACGCAACATCCGACAAACCCTCACCTTTTATCTTCTGCCAATGCTGCTGGTAATATGCCTCTAAACTTGGAGGGATTCTATCAAATTCGTAAGGTGCCGAGTAAAAATCCTCAGCAATGGCATTCAAAATATGGTGCAGATACATAAAATTATTTTCGCTTTCCGTAGTCAGGCGTGCAATCAATTCTTCCTCACGTATATGTGAACTATCCCCACTTTCTACTCCCCTCTCTGCTTGCGGAGAGGGGCTGGGGGTGAGGTACTGCCGAATGTATGCCTGCACATCTTCCCGGTTTTGTTCTGGATATTCCGATAAATCAAGAATTTGCGACGGTGCTTCAATCAACAAACCAGATTTTTCTCTTTTGAAAGGACGGCGAGTGAGAAGAAAATAGACCCCATCCGGCAGATATCTGGGAAGATAAAATAGATTTGAACCTAGAGGTTGGCTGTTACGGTCAATCGCGTCTAAGGCATCAATAGCAATTATCAGGCGTTGATGGGGTTCTAGGCGATCGCTAATTTTCTGGAGTAGCAGCGAAAGAAACCAACTTCCCTCTGTGGCGTTGTCAGGTATTGGGTGTAGAGACGTTTCATGAAACGTCTCTACAAGGTAGATGCAGACAGTTGTGAGAAATTCCTCAGCCCGATTTTTGCCCTCAACTTGGGCATTGTAATAAACAACATTACTGTTTTCCGTCGCATACTTGGCGAGGATAGCACTTTTGCCGCTTCCGGGTACATCAACAATGGTGAAGTAACCCCGCTTGTGACGGTGGAGAAACTTGTTGATGGCGGTGAAGATAAATTCACGACCGATAAAATTCTGGCTTTTTTCGAGAATGACTTGTTGAAATTCCGTTGGATAGCAGGCTGAATTGATGGGGGTTTGGGAAGGTGAGGTATTCATGGTTACGCCTCGATGCCTTCCAGGCGAAGGAAATGCAAGTGTCCGGATGCTTGACCTGCTATGATTGTTACGCTATCTGGAGAGACGACACAGGAATTTATACTACTTTCTCCAGTGAAACTGACAATTAATTTCCTAGACTGCAAATCCCAGACTTTGAGTGTTTGGTCACTCGAACCAGAAATCACGTACTTGCCATCAGGGGTGATGGCCACTGCATTAACAGAGTTACTATGACCGCGCAGAGTAAACTTTTCTTGACCAGACTGCAAATCCCAGACTTTGAGTGTTTGGTCACTCGAACCAGAAATCACGTACTTGCCATCAGGGGTGACGGCGACTGTATTAACTGACTTACTATGACCGCGCAGAGTAAACTTTTCTTTACCAGACTGCAAATCCCAGACTTTGAGTGTGTTTTCATCCCAACCAGAAATCACGTACTTACCATCAGGGGTGACGGCAGCTGCATAAACCCAGTTACTATAACCGCGTAGAGTAAACTTTTCTTTACCAGGCTTCAAATCCCAGAGTTTGAGTGTGTTGTCACCCGAACCAGAAATCACGTACTTGCCATCCGGGGTGACGACGGCTGCATAAACCCAGTTACTATGGCCGCTAAAAATAAACTTTTCTTTACCAGACTGCAAATCCCAGAGTTTGAGTGTGTTGTCACCCGAACCAGAAATCACGCAGTTGCCATCAGGGGTGATGGCGACTGCATTAACCCAGTTACTATGACCGCTAAGAGTAAACTTTTCTTGACCAGACTGTAAATACCAAACTTTAAGTGTTTGGTCACCCGAACCAGAAATCACGTACTTACCATCAGGGGTGACGGCGACTGCATTAACCGAGTTACTATGGCCGCTAAGAGTAAACTTTTCTTGACCAGACTGCAAATCCCAGACTTTGAGTGTTTGGTCACTCGAACCAGAAATCACGTACTTGCCATCAGGGGTGACGGCGACTGCATTAACCCAGTTACTATGACCACTAAGAGTAAACTTTTCTTGACCAGACTGTAAATGCCAAACTTTAAGTGTTTGGTCACCCGAACCAGAAATCACGTACTTGCCATCAGGAGTGACGGCGAGTGCATTAACCGAGTTACTATGACCGCTAAGAGTAAACTTTTCTTGACCAGAATGCAAATCCCAGACTTTAAGTGTTTGGTCACTCGAACCAGAAATCACGTACTTCTCATCAGGGGTAACGGCGACTGCATTAACCGAGTTACTATGACCGCTAAGAGTAAACTTTTCTTGACCAGACTGCAAATTCCAGACTTTGAGTGTTTGGTCATCCGAACCAGAAATCACGTATTTGCCATCCGGGGTGACAGCGATTGCATAAACCGAGTAACTATGATCGCTGAGGGTGCGAACTAACGCACCACCAGGGGGAGTTAAGCTAGCAGTCAAGGTACGCAAGCAAGTAGTTTTGGTTAGCGACATTTGTTGCAGCAACCCTTGAATTTCTGGCGCATTAAAATGCAGTAAACGACCTGACAGTTGCCCTGCTAGTTGTTTTGTATCTTCATTTAAAATATGTGCCGAGAGTCGCAACGCCTTTTGAATTAATGTTAGTGCTTCAACAATTTTGAAGTCGTATTCTGAGTGAGTTAATAATTTTGCATCATTAATCAAATCATAATCTTCAATTAGCGCCTGCACGCCAAATTTAGGATAATTAATTTTTGCTTCTATAAAGTCAAAATCAGTCAACAGACGGCATAATTTATTAAGTTGACGACCTTCTAACCACAAACGTGGTACTTCACCCAAGAAAAGTTCTCTTTCTTCCAATGACTTTTCTGCTAACCAACTACGAAGATTACTCATAGCCAGGAAGTCCTTCTGCCATAATATCGGCAACTTCGGCGCTGATATTTGGTAAATTCACCCCCGTCGCCTGTACAATATCCTGGCGATGCAAAAAGTCTCGGAAACTTTCGTGATAAAACCTGTAACGCGGTGGTTGATAATTTTCCTGCTTCTGCAAAAATTGCGCCCAGCCATCAAGAACTTCCTGCACAGTCAGCTCTTTCTGCTTAGAATATTTGGCAATCACTGCACGGGAAGCTGCGCTACGTAACGCACACATCACATAGACAATCTTGATTTTATTTTTCGGTAAAGGTTTGGTTGTCATGCCCATCAGTTGCCAGTGGTTTTCATAATATCCTTGTAAACCTACAGGTAATTCATCCAAAGGTTTATTATCGTAAAAACCATTAGCAATTGCTGGCAAAACACAGCGCAAATACATAAAATTATTTTCACTTATGCTGGCTACTTCTTCCACAAAATCAGCATTAGAAACATGGTTTTGCTTTTGAATCCACTGACTCAAACCCTGTTTATATTCCGCATCATTGATCAATAGCCAAATATACTCTTTCACATCCTGGCTACTCCTTTCGGCGTAGTCTCTTAAGTCCAACTCCTGTGTGGGAACGCTGGGTGAAACATTCAACCTTTTCTCATTCTGGTTAGATGGTCTTCTTGTTAGCAGAAAGTAAACGTTTTCTGGAAGAATAGTAGGCAAATATAAAATATTTCCGGTCGATTCCTGGTCAACTTCATCGAGTGCATCAACAACTATCACCAGGCGTTCACCAGCAGTAATTTTTTCGCTGGCTTTGATCAGTAAAGTTGATAAATCAGCATCTGCTGCATCCTGTAACTGGTAACGACTCATCAATTGTTGGCGAATTTTTTTCAAGAACAATTCCGGGCGATTCATCCCCTCAGCACGAACATTGAAAAAGCAAATTGCTTCTGGATTGTCCAATACGTACTTAGCAGCGATCGCACTTTTCCCCATGCCTGCATCACCCACGACAGTGAAGTAGCCATTGGGGTTCTTGCTGAAGAACTCTTCCATAGCATAAAAGACAAATTTTCTCCCACAAAATGACTCTGTTTTGTCTTTGATTAATCGCTCAAATTCTGGTGGTATTTGCTGTGAGTACCAATCTTTTGAATAAACTATATCAGTTGGTTTAATATTTAAAAGCTTAGCAATATTTTTAACTTGCCATCTTTCAACCCCATTTGGGCAGTCTTTTGTTCCTAATAAACGTTTAATTGTGTCACTAGAAACTTGTGCTTCATCTGCAAGTTTTTCTATAGTCAAACCTGCTTCTTTATAAGCATTCCTCAGTCTAATTTTGCCTTCTTCGCTAGATTGAACCTTATCCGATTGCAGCATAGATAAAACAGATTGATGAATCCAGGCATTTAATACAATACGGTTCCGTTAGTGATGTTAATCCTTAAAGATCCCCCAACCCCCTTAAAAAGGGGGCTAGATTCCCCCCCTTTGTAAGGGGGGCTAGGGGGGATCTAGCCTTATCTGAACCGTATTAGCATTTAATAAAGCATAGCGAATCTTTAATTTACCTGTGTAGGGCAGTTAGGTTTTATTAGCTTGCCCTATCTGCCCCAAAACATAGGGCAAATCGTAAATCTACACTCAACCTATCTGCTCTCGAATTTCAATTGTTGCCTCTATAGGATACGAATATGCAAGTTAAGAAAAAAGCTTGCAATTAGCAGTCAATCAATTACATACACCAGAAAGGGCAACAACTCATGAACTTCAATATTTTTGGCAAACCACAAACCAACAATAACAATAATGCACAACAGATGGAACAAAAAATAATTGAAGAATTACTACGCCAAGCACGTCTCACCTTCAACCTGGCTTTAGGCGTAACCGCAGCATCTGCGATGATGACATTATCTGGTGTAGGACTTCTCTATTTAAATAAAGTACCAGAAGCCAGCCTCACCGCAGGAGCAGGAATTCTCGCCAGTATTAGCAGTGTGCAGTTTGCCAAAGATGCAAAAGAAGAACTGGGCGAGATGATAGACAAGTTGGCAGAATAATCCCGGAAATAGCTATTTCGCGTTTTCGGGCTTAAATAGAGATGCGATTATCCTTTGGGCGATGACGCAAAGCGATCGCCTCTAGTATCAATATGTTCAGATTCCCGACTTCTTTAAGAAGTCGGGAATCTAGTTGTTCATAATCTTGCACTTGCAACCACTACCAGTTAGTTTAAGAAAACAGACCTAACTACATATAGTTGAGATTTAGAACAACAACAGCAAAAAGTCAAGACTTAGCAGCGCCCAATAACATAAATTTTTATTCAAATGTTACTTATAGTTCTTGATTCTAAATCATTATCAATTTATAACTCAATATATTAAGTTTCCAATAACACTTGTGTCAGCTTCTACATTCACACCGGAAGCCTCGACCAGAATTGTGTATCCTGAAAACAGCTAGGCTAACTTTCAATGGAGGTCTAATGACTCCCAAAATTATGCGTCAGCTTTGGTCTGTGGTGGAAACCGCGCAAGCTAAGACGCTCTTGCAACTCGATGATGCTAGCTTGGTGCAGTGGTTGGTAAAACAAATCAAAACCCAAGCTTTGCTAGATTGTCATGAAACCGATTTCCTCAGTGACTACATCCAATCCCGACTGGCTCTTATCCGTGATATTGCTCAAGAACGTCAGTATTCCTAGTTACGAGATAACTAGTCAAGAGTCAAGAATTATTTGACTCAGGACTATCAACTCTAGACTAAAGACTTTTCTGGGGCAAATAACCTTCTACTAAACAGTCGGAACCAACTACCCGTATCGCCACACGTTCCAACGACAACGCCTCAGTCATGGTGGTAAAACCCAAGTCACCTACAGGTGTGGGGGCATTGCTACCACCAATGATTTTGGGAGCAATAAAGGCAAGCACTTTTTGCACTGCTCCTTGGGCGATCGCTCTGGCAGCTAAGATACCACCGCACTCCCATAATACGCTGCAAAATCCCCGCTCGTATAAGTACGTCATCACTTGCTCTGGTGTGAGTGGTGTTAACTCCACCACTTCCACTCCCTGGTTCCGCAACAGTTCTTGAAAATCGACGTGAGCTCCTTTTTCTGTCAAAACCAAAGTGGGAGCCTCTGCGGTTTCCCACAGGTGAGCCTTTTCTGGTAAGTTGAGGCTGCGGCTCATCACCACCCGTAGAGGATTATGTGCCCCTTCGCGATGGCTGGTTAAATAAGGATTATCTTGTCTAACTGTATTTCCACCAACAATGATCGCATCACAAGCTGCTCGCAGTTGATGAACTTCGCTACGGGCATCTTGATTTGTCACCCAAGCACTATGACCTGTCGTCGTAGCAATTTTGCCATCTAAAGTCATGGCATATTTCAAAATACCAAAAGGTCGATGATGGAGAATGCGATGGACAAAGCCTTCATTGAGCTTCTTGCAGGCTTGTTCTTCCACGCCCACCAGCACTTCTATCCCCGCAGTGCGTAAACGGGCGATACCACCTCCAGCGACAAGTGGATTGGGATCAACCATCCCCACCACCACCTTGGCAACCCCAGCTGCTACCAACGCTTCCGAACAAGGGGGAGTGCGTCCGTAGTGATTGCACGGTTCCAGGCTAACGTAAATGGTAGCTCCACGAGCGCGATCGCCTGCTGCCTTTAGAGCAAAAACTTCTGCATGCGGCTCACCAACACGCGGATGAAACCCCTCCCCAATAATCTCTCCATCTTTGACAATCACCGCCCCTACCATCGGATTTGGGGAGGTGCGTCCTAAGGCGCGGCGGGCGAGTTCCAAACACCGCTGCATCATAGCGCGGTCAAAGTCACTTCCTACGATTTGCTTCGGGTTTGAATCATCCTGAAACCCTGACCCCACAACAAAAGTATCTGGTTCGACCACTGGCGAATTATCCATAATTTCTAGCAACAGAGTGAATATTTTGTACGCAAGCTACAGAAGACTGTTTCAACTGAGACAGCCTCTGTGATGACGATTTCACATAACTCTAGCTTGAATCCATCTTGCCAAAGGATGCCTAGATTCCAAAAAATTTAGGAGTGAGGAGTCACATAAGTTGCTCCTCACTCCTCACTTCTCACTTCTCACTCGTTTGGGGCAGTTTAACCCCAGATTATCCACACTCCGCATTTGGTTCTTGGTTAGAACATTTTGAATTTTGAATGCCGTACCTTATGAATTGTTCATGACTATTCCGCCAATTTTAGCCGCAGCCACCAACGCTTTAAAGGAAAATAAACCACTGGTGCCCACAGGCTACTGAGAATCGCAGAGGCAAGGGTAACCTTCTGGAAGTATGCCCAAATGTCTGCTGGATTGCGATCGCCCATTAAAATCAATTGCCATGCAAAAATTGTCTCTGACAACACTGCCATAGCAAACACAATCAAGGCAATAGAAATAAAGTCTTCTTGTATAAAACGCTGCTTCTGTAGCATCCCAGTCAGACCTCCTACCACCCCCAAGCTCAGAGCATGAGTTGGGTCAGGTGATGTCATAGAATCTTGAAGTAGCCCTAATACAACACCTGCAAATGCGCCTTGAAAGGCTGTGCGTTTGACACTCCAAGCAACCACCCAAATCAACAACCAGTTTGGTCCAATTCCCAATAATTCCATACCGGGAAAACGGATGAGCAGCATCAGTAAGCATAGCAGCACTGAGCCAACCGTTATCGCCCAATCAGTCGCTAAACGTAAGCGTGGATGCCAACGAGAAAGAGGGCTGATTTGAATTATGGACTTTCGCTTTGGCGATTTTGGTTTTTTGTGTTTATTACCCCGTGATTCAGAAATCCTCATTTTTCCTAAGAATTTTCATTAAATTTTAAAGAACTCAGCAGTCAAAACCGAGAATAAAGAATCTTATTCTTTATTCTTTGAAAGCTCTAGCAAATACTGTCGAGCAATTCTGAATTCTGAGTTCTGTATACTGTGTTCTTATTGTTGTTTTCTTGAACCGTTATTTTCTGGCTGCGGGTTTTCTGGCTTCGGATACACCGTCACCCAATCCAAAGAGCGTATCGGTGGAAAAAGTTCCACTTTCGCCACAGATGCTGGAAGTTTCTTCAAATCCAACGACTTCACCCGTCCTACGGCCAATCCCGAAGGAAATTTCTGACTATAGGTAGATGTGGCAACCACGTCTCCAGGTTTCACATTTGGGACTTTTTCATAAAATTCCAGGACTGCTTCAGCAGATGAGTCTCCCCGCAAAACACCCTTTGCCCCTGTGCGACTCACTGTGACACCCACTTGGCTCTTGAGGTCACTAATTAATAGCACGCGGCTAGTATTGGGAGTGACACTTTCTACCAAACCCACCAGTCCACCATCACCTTTGACAATATAACCTTCCTGGATACCTGCAACGCTGCCACGATTGAGGGTGACTTGTTGCCACCAGTTGTCAGCACTGCGTCCCGTCACTCGTGCTGGAATTGGGCGCGATGCGAGCGGTTCCTTCTCCACATAGCCCAATAACTGTTTTAACTTTTTATTTTGGCTTTCCAGTTCTACTACCCGGGTTTGCAGTTCTAAAAACCGAGCATCCCTAAGCCGTTCTTCTTGAGGTGCTGCTGTCTGCAACATCTGGATTGGACGAGTCACACCCTGGTATACCTCAAACAGAAGCGCACCTTGAGTCTGTCTAAGTACCCAAGCACTTCCAACTATTACACCTAGCAACCCTATTTGTAACCCTTTGCGCTCCCACCAGCGACGTGCCGTAAACATAAGAAACCTTTTCTAGCCGTAATATTACTAAGGATATTGGATTCTATATTGAACCCAATATCTGATATTGCGCAGTTTTTGCTACAAATTGCGAGAACGTCCGCTGAAAACCCTTTCCAACTGCTTGAAATTTTCTAACACCCGACCTGTTCCCAGTACAACACAGCATAATGGGTCAGCTGCAATGTGTGTCACAATTCCGGTTTCATGGCTGATCAGGGTATCCAATCCTTTAAGCAGGGCACCTCCGCCAGCTAGCATAATTCCTCGGTCAATAATGTCTGCTGCCAATTCCGGAGGTGTGCGTTCCAAAGTCCGCTTCACCGCTTCAATAATGACCGACAGCGGTTCCGCCATACTTTCACGAATCTCTGGTCCTTTGATTGTGACTGTTCGCGGTAGACCAGAAAGCAGGTGCAAGCCTCGGACTTCCATCATGGCATCATCATCATCATGAGTGGGATATGCCGACCCAACGCGAATTTTGATGTCCTCAGCAGTCCGTTCCCCGATCACTAGGTTATGAACTTTTTTCAGATACTGCATGATGGCTTCAGTCAGTTCATCTCCAGCAATGCGTACTGATTCAGAAATGACTGTCCCTTGGAGACTCAAGACAGCAACTTCTGTTGTGCCACCACCAATATCGATGATCATATTGCCTGTTGGCTCAGCGACGGGTAATCCTGCCCCAATTGCTGCAGCCACAGGCTCATCAATTAAGTAAACTTCTCTTGCACCAGCTTGAGTAGCAGCATCCATGACTGCTCTTCTTTCTACCCCTGTAACGCCACTGGGAATACCAATGACAATTCTAGGTAATACTAGGGATTTGCCCTCATTTACTCTCTGGATAAAGCTTTTGAGCATCAGCTCGGCTGTATCGAAGTCAGCGATTACACCATCGCGCAAGGGGCGCAGCGCAATCACATTCCCAGGTGTCCGCCCGAGCATTTTTTTAGCCTCTTCTCCAACTGCTATTGCTACCTTTTCGTTTTGGTCAATCGCCACTACGGAAGGTTCTTGGAGAACAATGCCTTTACCTGATACATAAACGAGGGTGTTAGCGGTACCGAGGTCGATACCCATATCCCGCGATAAGGAAAACTTACTAAAAAGGCCCACGCGTCTCTACGCCCCCTAATTAAATACTTTTTAACTTCTACTGTTAGTGAGAATTGTGCAGGATTCTATTACTTTTGTTGACCTGAGTCTAGTAAAGTAGATTATGTTTTTATATATTCTTTTTAGAATCTTTAACCAGTCTCAAGCTTCTACTGTTTTATATTCTCCGACTGCATAAACGTATCCGTATCGTTTTGGAGTTTGCTCAGAGTAATTTATATCATTTCTCTAGGTAATGATAATTGTTTTTTATTTAACGCTCTGCTAGTCGTCTAGCAATTCGCTATTATGGTATTCACAATACAAGTACGTTTGTACTGCAAAAAACGCACATGAGTATAAACATCGTTACCCTGATCGGCCGTGTAGGAACTGACCCGGATATGAAATATTTCGAGTCAGGTAGCGTTAAGTGTAAATTAACACTGGCTGTCAATCGGCGCACAAGAGACAACGAACATACTGATTGGTTCAATCTGGAATTATGGGGAAAAACAGCGCAGGTAGCTGGTGATTACGTGCGTAAAGGCAAACAAATTGCCGTCAAAGGTTCCTTAAAATTTGATACTTGGAGCGATCGCGCCACAGGAGCAAATCGCTCCACACCCGTCATCCTCGTGGATCAACTGCAATTATTGGGTTCTAAACGGGATGCGGAAGAAGTTGGAGTAGATATGAACCCTGAGAATTTTTAAGTATGAAACACAACTCAGAACACAGAACTCAGAATTGAGAATATTTAGATAAATTCATACAGGAAGTTTCACTCCCCAAAAATCCTTCTGAGTCCTGAGTCCTGAGTCCTGAGTTCTTTTCAAGGACTAATAACTAATTTGCAAAGTCACTGTAGCTTCCACCTGTTGCTCACCTCCAACTATAGGGGTGGAAGCGTCTTGGGAAGCTAGCTTAGCAGATTCGGCACGCAACAGAGGTCGTGGCGGTGGCGGAGGTGAACTGGCACCATTCACCTCAATCCCGACTACTTCCTTAGGCTGAAAACCCAAAGCACTCAAAACAGCTTGAGCTTGCTGTTGAGCATCAAGGGTTGCTTCTGTTAATGCTTGTTGTCTTGCTTTGGCGATCGCTTCATCGCTAGCCACAAAACTAATGCCGCTAATTTGAGTCGCACCAGCTTTGACCGCTTCATCTAACAGAGTACCAGCGCGATCAGTGGAAATGCGAAAACTCACGACATTGGAAGCACCATACCCTGTGATACGCTGCACGTTATTGGTGTAACTATAAATTGGGTTAAGAGTAATACCAGTTGTTTGTAATTTATCCACATTACGGCTCTTTAATAAAGCTACCACAGCTTCGGACTTGCGAGCAGCCTCTTGTTGTACCTCCTGTGCTGTTTTCCCCTGAACCTCCATGCCCAAACTGACTTGAGACAGAGTTGTAGGAATTGTCTCGATTCCACGACCATTGACATTTAGAGTACGCAACATCCTCTCTTTCTGTTGCGCCAAACTAGGTTGCGTACAAATGACACATATAAGCAAGGCTAAAGATAGAATTTTCCACCAGTTCCCAGCATTTAACTGAGAACCAGACACAGCATCTGTATTCATAAAACGTTCACTCCTCTAAAAATGATTAATTTATAGAGATTAGGTAAGTCGTGGGAAATCAAGAGCGGTTAGCTGTCACCAACAACCCTTCGGGTGAGCCAGGAGCGCACACTCGGGGGAACTCCCAAGGGCGCAGTGGCTCACTAACCACTCATCGCTAACAACACACAACTCACAACTCACACTCCCTAGCTCCTCCTTCAAGACACAGTTAACACTGCGTCCATACAGAAGAGATGTTTTTACTTTGACATGACTATAGTCAATAGTCAGAGCAGTTACATTTTTAGAAACTAAAAAATAGCTATTGGTTAACAGTTGACAGTTAACCGTCAACTGTTAACCGTAAACAATTGAAGGAGAATATTTGTGGCATACTGGCTGCTAAAGACAGAACCAGAAGAGTATTCCTACTGCGATTTAGAACGAGATGGCACTACAGTTTGGGAAGGAGTTAGCAATTCATTAGCTCTCAAGCATCTGCGGACGATGGAAATTGGTGATTTGGCGCTTATTTATCACACAGGCAAAGAGCGGCGAGTCATAGGTGTAGCCCAGGTCGTCAGTCAACCTTACCCCGACCCAAAATTGGATGATGCCAAACGGGTTGTTGTCCAGGTGCGAGCCGTACGAAGAGTACAAGAGCCGATAACCCTGACCCAAATTAAGCAGGACGGAAATTTTGAAGGTTTTGACTTAGTGCGCCTGACAAGACTATCTGTAGTACCAGTATCAGAGCCTCATTGGCAGCGCCTTCTGCAATTAACAAGCGGCATGAGTTAATTTATCAATGCTTTCTATAGCGCGTTTATGATAGTTGCTTTCAACAAACCTGTAAATTCAAAGAGAAGGGTTTTCCAAAATAACCGATGCACTTAGATACAATAACCTTCTCATTACCTTTGTTGGCAACCGCAACAGAAACAGCTGATAGTTCACTGATACTGGCAGCAGTGCTGCTGAGTATAGTCGTCATTTACCTCGCTAGCAAGGTCGGTGGGGAATTATTAAGCCGCTTTGGTTTACCCCCTGTCTTGGGGGAATTAGTCGGTGGTGTAGTGGTAGGCATCTCTGTCCTACATCTGTTGGTCTTTCCAGAAGGCGGGGCAGAGAGTTCTAGCTCTCTCATCATGACCTTCCTTCAAACCACTGCTGGTCTCACTCCAGACGCCGCTGATGCTGTTTTTACAGCACAGTCTGAGGTGATTTCCGTTTTGTCAGAACTGGGAGTCATCATTCTGCTATTTGAAATTGGTTTGGAATCAAACATCAAAGACTTGATAGCTGTTGGTACGCAAGCAGCTGTGGTAGCAGTGGTGGGGGTGGTGGTACCCTTTACTGCTGGTACGGTAGGGTTGATGACTTTGTTTGGCATTCCAGCGATACCAGCGATTTTTGCAGGTGCAGCTTTGACTGCTACAAGTATTGGTATCACTTCCAAAGTTCTGTCAGAACTCGGGCGTCTCAATTCAAAAGAAGGGCAAATTATTCTGGGCGCTGCTGTTATTGACGATGTACTGGGAATTATCGTTTTGGCGGTGGTAGCAAGTCTTGCAAAAGAAGGCTCAGTGGATGTAACTAAAGTCATTTATTTGATCATCAGCGCCAGTAGTTTCCTGTTAGGCGCAATTTTCCTTGGAAATATCTTCAGTAAGACTTTTGTAGCAATTGCTAGCTCGCTAAAAACTCGTGGTGGATTAGTGATACCAGCGTTCATCTTTGCCTTTGTGATGGCATACTTTGCTGCTGCTATTCAATTAGAGGCAATTTTAGGTTCTTTTGCCGCTGGTTTAGTCTTAGACGAAACAGATGAGCGTGTAGAACTGCAAAAGCAAGTTATCCCTATTGCCGATATGCTAGTGCCGATTTTCTTTGTGACTGTTGGCGCAAAAACTGATTTAGGAGTTTTGAACCCAGCAATTCCTAGCAACCGGGAAGGTTTAGTGATGGCGATTTTCCTGCTCGTCGTCGCGATCGCTGGTAAACTCGTCACTGGCTTTAGTGTGTTTGGTCAACCTCAAATCAACCGCTTGGCAATTGGTGTAGGAATGATTCCCAGAGGCGAGGTAGGATTGGTGTTTCTTGGCATCGGCTCATCGATTGGCATTCTCTCAAAACCTTTGGAGGCGGCAATTATTATGATGGTCATCCTGACAACCTTTCTAGCGCCTCCCCTTTTGCGGTTCGTATTCCCAGAACCAGAAACGGCAGCTACAGCAACAGATCAACTGATTTTAGATGATTCTTCCGGAAAATCCTTGGTCATGGAATCACCAGATTCTCAGGACACTAAATAAAAGTTTAGTGGTGTGCCACTAGCTTTGTTTGAGGGGTATGTAGTGAGCGCTTAAGCGCTGTATTAAAGCAGGCAAACGTGCTTACTACGTATCAGGCAAGTTAATTTGGTGGACTACTAGAGTACAGACGCAATATTTACAGCGTCTGTACTGAGGCGTGTACGGGCTTCTCATCAATTGCCAATATGAATAATTTGTAACTTTTCCATGAGCAATGGAAACTTTTATCCCTAAATCTTCGTCCTCTAAAATTAAAATTTTCAGGAGTTTTTTTTAAACACAAGCAACATTGGGAATGTTATTTTTGTTCTATCTTCCTCCTTGCTCATCCATCCAACCTTGGATATTTGTCTAGCAATTAAACAGGTGCACCCATAAGTTAATACCACATCAGGAAACAGTAGCAACATTATCAATTGGTGCATTAACTACCAAAAATCACACAACACAAAAAATCCCTTTGTGAAGAATGAAGTGTGTACACGCCACAGACACTTTCCAAGAGGGATAAACTCCTGCATAGAAGCGTCCTCCGGAGGGCGGCTTCCTGCAAGGGTAATATGAAGTATGAACTGAAGACAAAAAAGTGAAGTATGAAGTTAAGTACAAAGTATTTCTTCGTTCATCCTTCTCTTCTAAACTTTATTCATGCATTGCCTGGGAGCGACTAATGCTTTAAAATTTTAAATTTTAGATTGGGGAATACTCGTGAAAGTCCAAAAAAATAGGCAACACATGAGTTAATCTACAATCTAAAATCTAAGATCCAACTTCTAAAAATCTAAAATGCCATAACGGCATGGAAGACTATTAGCAACGTGCTAGAATTTGACGCCACGAAGTCATTTAAGTTCCTGATAAGGATTAATACAGAACAACATCTACTCTTAATGGTAAAACTTTAATAAGTATTAGGTAAATGGTACGCTTTCCTATCGCCCAAATCGGATTGTATCCAAAAAATAACCACTATAACAGTGTCTTTATTAGAGCAGAAAATGATGCTTGTGGCACCAAAGCTAAAGTGTGGGCGGTGATAGTGTGAGGATTTACCGAAACTTTGACCAACAAAGAACTCAGAACTCAACACAATACCAGCTGCAGTAAACAGTACACAGTGATTTGATAACTGATAACTGATAACTGAATTCTCTCGTTCTGGGTTCTATGTTTTGGGTGCTTCTCAAATCATGACGGCTCTCATAAATACGAATCAGGAGAAAACACTGTGAAAACCCACTGGTTAGTACCTGGTACTTTTGTAACGACCAGTCTCTTGATGGTATCATCGCCCGCTCAAGCAGCGAAACTGCAATCCTGGCGTTTTGATGCCAATCAAAACCGATTGGAAATCAACACTCAAGGTTCGGTTCAACCCCAGGCGCAACTCGTCTTCAACCCCACGCGATTGGTTATTGATCTGCCAGGAACTGATTTTGGACGTCCGCAGTTGACGCAGTCAGTAGGCGGTGCAATTCGCTCTGTTCGTGTTGGTCAGTTTGACCGAGAAACAACTCGTATAGTCGTCGAACTGAGTCCAGGTTATACCCTCGACCCGAAGCAGGTGAAGTTTGAAGGGAAAACTGGCAGTCGCTGGACGGTACAATTACCAACGCCACAAGCAGAGGGAGTCGCCTCCTCGTCTCCATCCCCAGGAACAAAAACCTCAGCAACACAAGCTGAGGAAGTCCCCTCCTCGCCTTCATCTCCAGCGACAAAAAATGAAGTTGTCATCTCGTCCCCAAGAAATGCTTACAGCGTAGTGACAGTAGACTCTGAAACTGAGAAAAAACCTGAGTTTTCTAAGGCTGTTGTCATCGCAGAAAAAACGATTCAAGTTGAGAGCGTACAAGTCACAGGGGACGGTTTTTTTGTCCGCACCAATGGTGGAAGTCCTCAGACTCAGATCATTCGCAGCCGCGATCGCAAGACCATCTTCATTGACATTCCTGGTGCTACTTTGTCACCCAATTTTGGCGATCGCGATCGCTCTGTAAATAAGCATGGTGTCAACCGTGTTGAATTTAATCAACTGCAAAAGACACCACCTGCTGTCCGGATGACATTGCGGGTAGACAAAGATACCCCTGACTGGCGCATCAGCACAAGCAGTTCTGGTAGTTCTAGTGGTTTGGTCGTTCTACCGAATCGTTATGCAAGTAACTTGCCCAAAAACGATTCTTCTGACACCTCATCAGACAATGTTGCCAACGCTGCTGTAGAAGTACCAACAAGCAACGAAATCTCCACAATTGGGTCTGTAGAGCTAGGTGCTGGTGGTACGCAACTGCTCATTAGAGGAGACCAACGTCTATCACCTGCAAAGACTGCTTGGGATAAATCATCTGGTTTATACCGCATCACTATTCCCAATGCTAAGTTGGCTAGTGCCGTCAAAGGTCCAAATTTTGATGCTAGTAGCCCTGTGCTGCGCGTACGTCTACAACAACAAGACTCCCGTACTGTTGTTGTCTACGTCCAACCAGCTGCAAACGTACGAATCGGGCAAATCAATCAACTCAGCGGTCAGCTTTTGTCTTTGGGATTAGAACGTACTCGTTCCATGACACCGCCAATTGCTTTACCAGCTATACCACGACCAAATCCGCAACCTTTGCCATCAAGAACGACTGCAACCAAGCCGCCAGCCCGTAATCCTCGCGCTCCTAAAGGAAAAGTCGTTATCGTCGTTGATCCAGGACATGGTGGTAAAGATCCTGGAGCACTTGGTATTGGCGGAATTCGAGAGAAAGATATTATTTTGCCAATTGGCAAAAGGGTGGCAGAGATTTTGCAGCAAAATGGCGTGCAGGCAGTGCTAACTCGGGATTCTGACTATTTCGTTACCCTGCAAGGACGGGTTGACATAGCAGAGCGAAGCAATGCTGATGTCTTTGTCAGTGTCCACGCTAACTCAGCAGGTGCGGATCGTCCGGAGGTGAGTGGTTTAGAAACCTATTATTATGACAGTGGTTTAGGTCTCGCTCGTATCGTTCATAACAGCATTCTCCGAAGTGTGAATGTCAGAGACCGTGGCGTGCGTAAAGCCAGATTCTACGTCCTGAGAAAAAATTCTATGCCCGCAATTTTGGTCGAGGCAGGCTATTTAACTGGTCGAGAGGACGCCAGTAAACTGCCAAACAAACTGTACCAAAATCAAATGGCAGAGGCGATCGCTCGTGGTGTCATCCAGTACTTAAAGCAAAAATAAAATAATTCAGATGCCATCATAAGCAGACACCCGTCAACAATTGCCCTGTTTTGAAAAATAGCTTGCGATCGAAACCTCGCAACGCTTTTTTGATCAAAGTTCTCAACAATCCAGGAGTTCAGAGTTATAGCGAATTGCATCTGCATACAATACACCCCTCCCTAACCCTCCCCGATGCCTTGGGGAGGGCAAGCGATAGCGCGGGTGGGGTATGCTGTATTCCACTGAGTTGAAAAGCGTTATAAAAGTTACTTTTGACTCTTGACGACCTTTAGCTTGTAGTATGCAAGCTTATAAAGTACAGCTTATATGGTGCTGGTTTGGTGAAGCTCTTTTACCGGAACTTAGATTCCGGTGTTTATTTTTGTCATCGTTAGTAGAGGGTGTAGGAGAACAGTTTTTTAGTTCTCTTACACCCTTACCCGTGTATAGGCGCAAGGCATTGTGTTCGTAAGCTCCTAGACGCTTACACCCAAACTCTGGCTACCTGGGAACTACACTTTTTATTAAAAAAAGTATAATTCTTGACATAATTAGTTAATTGATTGCTGCAATTGACCAAAAGTCACTGCGCACATAGACAATCGGCCTTTGGGTGGCTCCTGCGGAGCATCAGGCTGCGGCCAAGATTATACTCCAGACAATATGCTCTCTTTACCACATCAGTTAATACCCTCTAAGATATCTAGGAATCACACAACTTAATATAGAATTCTGACGGAGTTAAGTAGAAATGACCAAGATTGACTGCTCTATTATTTTTATATTGGTGTAATCTAATGCGCATGCAAACTGCATCTTCTATGCCATAAAAGCATACAAAAATCAGAGCATCATGCCACGCTTGAGGGCTATTAACATCTATATACGAGCTAACAACTTTTTTGCAGCTTAGCTTTGAGCGGTGACAGTGTGAGGATTTACCGAAACGTTGACCAACTAAGAACTCAGAATCATCCGTTGTTTCCAGGGCGGGGGAAATCCCTTTGGGTCTACCTGCGGCACGTCTTCGATAGAAGAAGGAAGCGTTTGTTTGCTTAAGCTATCGTTACAGAATCCTCCGGTATCTACCTTGGAGGAATTCTCTCGTTCTGAGTTCTGGGTGCTTCTCAAATCATAACGGCTCTCATCAATACGAATCAGGAGAAAACACTGTGAAAATAAACTGGTTATTACCTGGTACTGTTGCAACTACTGCTATCTTCATGTTATTGTCGCCGGCTCAAGCAGCGAAACTGGAATCTTGGCGTTTTGATCCCAATCTCAATCGATTGGAAATCAACACAGAAGGTTCGGTTCAGCCCCAGGCGCAACTCATGTTCAACCCGACGCGATTGGTTATTGATTTGCCAGGAACTGACTATGGACGTCCGCCGTTTGTTCAACCAGTGGCTGGTGGTGCAATTCGCACTGTCCGTGTCGGTCAATTTGACGGACAAACAACTCGTATAGTCATCGAACTCACTCCGGGTTATACTCTCGACCCGAAGGAAGTGAAATTTGAAGGGAGAACTGCCAGCCGCTGGATGGTACAATTACCAACGCCACAAGTTGAACAAGTCGCTCCATCTTCTTCCAATACTTCTTCCAATACTTCTTCCAATAATTCTTTCAATGTTTACAGTGTGGTGAGACCTGGCTCTAACTCCACAGCAAATAAAGACACAGCTGTCAATACTGACTCTCTAGCAAATAAGAACACAGTTGTCAATACTATTGAAGGACAAACTCAAAAAGAAACAATTATTAGCAATGCTCAAGGATTGGCTCAAATTGAGAACCTACGGGTTACAGGTGACGGTTTGTTTGTCCGTATAAATGGAGGGAATCCTCAAGTTGAGACATTTCGCAGCAGTGACAACACTGCGATTAACATCGATATCATTGGTGCAGCTCTGTCACCCCGTCTATCGCAGCAGAATCTGCGAGTTAATAAGTATGGTATAAAACGAGTTGAATTCACTCAACTCAGAACAAGACCTGGTGTTCGCATGACGTTGTGGGTAGACAAAAATAGCCCCGACTGGCAAGCCAGCATGAGCAGTTTTGGCGGTTTGGTAGTTTTGCCCAATGGTGATACGAGGAATTTGTCTAGAAATACTAGTAATTCTCTTCCTAATTCAGACATACCTAGGAGTATAAACCCCCAGAACTCCAACGTAAATTTACCAGCCAGCGGCTCACTATCTACAATTGAGTCTGTGGACTTGACTGCTTCTGGGACGCAACTGCTGATTAAAGGCGACCAACCTCTGTCTGCATTTAATGGTGGTTGGGATAGAACTTCTGGTATGTTCCGCATCACCATTCCTAATGCTAAGTTGGCTGGTGCTGTTAGAGGTCCAAATTTTGATGCTAGTAGCCCTGTGCTGCGCGTACGCTTGCAACAACAAGACCCCCGTACTGTTGTCGTCTACATCCAACCAGCAGGAGGCGTGCAAATTGGGCAACTCAACCAACTGACTGGTCAGCTTTTGTCTTTGGAATTACGACGCTCGTTTTCTCCATTAACTCCTCGCATTGGTTTACCTCCCTTACCAAGAGCTAACCCACGACCATTACCGCCAATGACAAATAATCCTCTGCCCATACCGCAGCCACTGCTACGCCCCCCGGTGCCTAATGGACGAGTTGTCGTTATGATTGACCCGGGACACGGTGGTAAAGACTCTGGTGCTCCTGGTTTGGGTGGACTGCTGGAAAAAGATGTGGTTTTGCCTATTGGCATAAGAATAGCAAATATTTTACAGCAAAATGGCGTACAAGTGATGCTCACCCGCAATTCTGACTATTTTGTGGAACTTCAGGGACGGGTAGATATGGCAGACCAAGCAAATGCTAGTTTGTTCGTCAGCGTTCACGCTAATTCTGTTGGTGGTCGCCCTGATGTGAATGGGTTGGAAACCTATTATTATGACAGCGGTTTAGGTCTGGCTCGTGTCGTCCACAGTACCATTCTTCAAAGTATCCCTACCCTGAGAGACCGAGGAGTGCGCAGAGCAAGATTCTACGTTCTCAGAAAAAGTTCTATGCCCTCGATTTTAGTAGAAACAGGTTATATGTCTGGTCAGGAGGATAATCCTAGGCTGGGAAGCCCAGAATACCAGAATCGCATGGCAGAGGCAATTGCTAATGGTATACTCTTATACTTAAGACAAAGATAACGATGTAGTACAAGTTCCTACATAACTGCTCTGGTTTGTAGTGAATGGTGAACCACTGCGTTGTTGGGACTTCCCCCTGTTATAGCAAGTAGCGTTCACCGTACGTGCTGCAAATAGGCTATGCCAACGCGCTTAGCGTCTTTGTTAACACTGTGGCGGAAGCCATAGGGACACCTCAAGCCTTAGTAGTGAACAACTCACAACTAACAATCGCGACCATCCTGTATCTTCAAATCCAAAAACTTAAATCAGTATCTGCCTGTGTTTCCATCTTCTATCTTTGAAGGCGATCTTTACGATTTTTCTCAAGCACCTCAACGTGCCCCAATTGGCATTTTTGACAGTGGTGTAGGTGGTTTAACAGTACTGCGCCAACTCTATCGTCAACTCCCAAATGAATCAATTATTTACTTTGGGGATACAGCTCGACTTCCTTATGGAATTCGCTCGCAAGCAGAGATTGTACAATTTATGCGGGAAATCCTTGCTTGGCTGCAACAACAACGTGTAAAAATGGTTGTTATGGCTTGTAACACGAGTTCGGCACTGGCGCTAGAGGCGGTGCGTGAGGAATTTTCTTTACCAATCCTCGATATTATCCTACCAGGGGCAAGGGCAGCAGTTGAGAGTGGAAAGCGCATTGGTGTGATAGCGACTCCCGCAACTGCTAAAAGTAATGCCTATCGCCGTGCTATCCTAGAAATAAATCCCGAAGTCCAAGTTTGGCAAGTGAGTTGCCCAGAGTTTGTGCCGCTCATTGAGCAAAACCGCATTCATGACCCCTACACTCTACAAGTGGCACGCTCATATTTGGAGCCATTGTTACAGCAGGAAATAGATACTTTAGTGTATGGCTGTACTCACTATCCTTACCTTGCACCCGTAGTGCGATCGCTTCTCCCCTCACACGTGAAGCTCGTTGATCCAGCAGAATATGTTGCTGCTGCTTGTGCCCAAGATTTAGACATCTTGAGCCTGAGAAATACCCACCCAGCTATGCCAACTCGCTTCGCCGTTAGTGGTTGTCCGCAACAATTTGCTCAGTCCTCTGTACTCTGGCTCGGTTATAACCCAACCGTTGAGGCAGTGCAGTTGACAAATACGGCAGTTTATAGTACATACTCATAAGTTATGAGTCATTAGTAAAAGTCTTTCTACTAATGACTCATAACTTATGAGTATAGACTAATGAAGGCTTGTTGCTTCACTCACCTTCGGCGTTACTGTAACCTCCTGCTTGCGCTTTCCTTGTGAAGCCAAAGAAGCACCCCTAGGAGTAGTTTTTTTCCCGGTTCGCTTTGCTAGTGCTAATAGTAAATAAACTGCTAACAAATAACCAGAAGCTAAGATAAAAATCATCATAGGTATCTTTCCGTAAATCATTTTTTCTACCAGCACTTCTGTCTAAGGAATATAAAATCGAATAACATAGCAGAACCACAGCTACACAAACTTATTGTTGGTACCTGTTTTTTGCATTGGAAAATATTTGGTAGAGTTCTATCTCTCCCAGCTAAACTCGCTTGTATTCACTTTTTCTTGCAAACTATGCCTACAACAGCAGTCAAATTACTAAACAGCAATTTTGAACTCCTGCTAAAGCTGTCTACCTAGTCTGCATTTTTCCGCAAACACTTTACCTTGTAGTACAAGGTATGCGCTCTCGCTACGCTAAACAAGTGCAGCTTTTTCCCTTACGGGTAGCGCATAGTTTTAACCTTAGAGGTTCGCATACCGCAAGTGTGACCAAGAAGATAACTCTTTTGGTCGCAGCCTACGATAGTCTATTCAGAGCCACAACACCAGATAAGTAAAAATACCGAATGGTGATTTTTTTCTGGGGTGAATATCTCAAAAATTTTAAATCCCTTGATCTTAGCGTAACACAACGGCCCTGACTTTTCAGCCAATTTTTCTGCTAAATTTGAAATTTTCTACAGTACGTTATACAAAATGTGCCTAAATTATTCTCCAAAGGAAAATAAGTAATGTGTCATAGGTGATGAGTAAGAGGAAAGGGGCTTTTCAAGGTTTGTTCTCACCTTTACTTAAAAATTTGACAGCGCAAAATAAAGTTTTTGTTAAGATATCTAGCTTTTGTCTCCTGCATTCGGTTAATTCCTTTCTTAAGGATAAGTATTAAAAAGATGCTTTGTATCCGTCAATATACATACAAAAGCAGCAGTATCTTTTTCTCTAACTTGAGATAAAAAGAACTTGTGTCAAAGTTTTGTTAAGACTACTGCAAGTGGAGGAAGTAGAAGACTAGGACTTACGCATTGACAAATATTTAATATTGTGTCTTCAAAAGAAGGTGGGAGCAATCCACATTTCATTTCTTAAAAAGAGAAAGGATAAAAATTTCCGAAAAGTCGCTACAGTAAGGTTTT
>JAESFT010000500.1_pt1 | contig 22610 bp, 20 predicted proteins | sample 9269451 | NCBI WGS metagenome assembly JAESFT01 (sample SAMN14502557, study PRJNA617106) | algae metagenome | isolation source: Scytonema hyalinum WJT4-NPBG1 and co-occurring heterotrophs from well... | place: USA: Mojave Desert, Joshua Tree National Park, California | collected 2006-05-25
TCGCATCTGTAGGTAGGAACTTGAACACTTGCCAATAACGTAGTACACGAGGTACTTAGTCGGGTCAACTACTGTCCTTGGACTTAGGCTAGAAGCCCAGCGTCTTTAGACCTGGGTTGTTGACAAATTTGTAGAGATTTACATTTCGGAGACAAGCCTGTCAAGACTAAAACGAAAAAGCCTGTCAACACTATCACCGAATTCTATTCTCATTTTCCATCATAACATACCACCTCATAACATACCACCCCCCGCGCAAGACGGCGAGCTTGAAAAACTGTGATAAAAAGTCATATTTGGTAGCTAGGTGTTGTGATGCTAAATTTATTTTTTTGGCTGATGCCCAACAGAAATATTTTTCATTGGTAGATAAAGGGTTCTAGCTCTACATAGCTCAACTTATTGAGGAGATGACGCTTATAGACTCACTCGGCTTCACCATTTCATTCTTCTGGTGTCGCACTCTTCTTCTTATCTTCTTATTAAGAAAAAGCTCAGTTTAAACCTTAGCTTTATTCCTCAAGTAGAGGCTATATCTCATTAAAAATGCATATACTGCAATTACCAAGCAATAATGAATTGATAAGCCCCTAGTATGAGACTTAACTAGGAGCTTTTTCTTAATTTATTATCTATCTGGATTAAGGCATATACCCTAGGACAAGTAGGTATTCCAGTATTCCTCTAGGTCATTCATAAATAGTTCTGTTGGCAGATTGGATACCAAGATTTGAATTGTTAACCTGTAAGTATCAAAGAAAAAGATTCATTCAATGTAACAACAATGAACATTCTTGCTTGGGTTGTATTAGGTCTTTTGGCTGGTGCTATTGCTAAAGCTATCTACCCCGGTCATCAAGGCGGTGGAATTTTAGGAACAATCTTGTTAGGAATTATTGGGGCGTTTGTCGGCGGCAGCTTGGGCGTCTTCTTTACTACAGGTACCTTTGCCTTGGCGGCTCCTACTCTCAGCATTCCCGGTATTGCTGTAGCCGTTATTGGTGCAATTGTTGCTGTTTTCTTGTGGAACCTCTTTACCCGTAGGGGTGCTGTCTGAGAAATGAAATCATAATCAATTTATAAGAAACCTCAGGGAGCTATTTAGGTATTATTTATCCCTGAATTTAACGATAATTATAGCGCTTTCCTGTAATCAGGGAAGCGCTATAAATTTTGATAATTTGACACAAACTGATTTAGGATCGCTATAGCGGTTCTCATATGGTGTTTGTTTAAGATATCGACTTGCAAGTCACGCTTGACATCCTCCCCAGCCTAAAAGGCTGAGGATTCCTAAGACTCACGACTTAGGTTTCTGTTTCCTTCCCTTGCGGGTTTTTTGCAACTGCCCTTCAGACGGTTGACTATCAGGTCTTACGTTCGCTCCACAGACTGACACGGCAAGCCCTGCCGCCAAAATATTTTTAGCTGCATTTAAGTCACGGTCATGGTTAGTTCCACAGTTGGGACAAGTCCATTCCCTGATATTTAAAGGTAGCTTTTCGACTATGTAGCCGCAGTTCCCGCAACGCTTAGAACTTGGGAACCAGCGATCTATTTTTACCAGTTCTCGACCATACCACTGGCATTTGTAACTAAGTTGTCTGATTAATTCACCCCAGCTAGCATCTGAAATATGCAATGCTAGCTTGGGGTTTTTAATCATATTTTTAATTGCTAAGTCTTCAACCACTATCGTTTGGTTTTCACGTACCAGTTGAGTTGTTAGCTTATGTAAGAAGTCTTTTCGAGCATCAGTTATCTCCGCGTGGATCTTGGCAACCTTAATTCTTGCCTTGTATCTGTTATTAGATCCTTTTTGTTTACGCGTTAAGGCTTTTTGAGAGCGTCTTAGCTTTTTATGTAACCGCTTAAAATGCCTAGGATTAGAAATTTTCTCTCCATTACTTGTGGCAATTAGGCTGTTGACCCCAACATCTAATCCGATAGTTTTATCTGTCTTTTCAAGCGGCTTTACAGTATGATCATCCACTAGGAAAGAGAGAAACCATCGTCCACTAGCATCCAGCTTCACAGTTACGGTTGACGGATTACATCCTTGAGGGATTTTCCGACTCCATCTTATTGGTAAAGCGAGAGTGCATTTGGCTAAAAACAGTTGTCCATTTTTCCATCTGAAAGCTGCTTTTGTAAACTCTGCACTGCCGCCGTTGCGTTTCTTTTTGAAATTTGGATATTTAGCACGTCCTGCCCAGAAATTAACAAATGCCTTTTGCAAGTTTCTTAACCCTTGCTGCATCGGCACAGAACTAACTTCGTTTAGAAAGCTGAGATTTTCCTCGCGTTTCCAACTCGTTAGCATTGCAGACGTTTGCAAGTAGTCCACACGTTCTTGGCGTTCATACCAAGCTTCTGTCCTAGCAGCCAAAGCTTTGTTGTAAACCAATCTTACGCAGCCTATTGTCTGACGCAGAAGGTTTTCTTGCTCCGTTGTTGGATAGAATCTGTACTTAAACGCTTTTTCCATGTAAACTAAAAACACGCTAAGTGTTTTACAGTTTAGCACGTTTTCTGTAAAGCCGTCCTAGAAGGACGGGGTTTTAGACCCAAAATTTTGATAAACACGCTTTAGATCCTGAGTGGGGTCAGTTGATCAACATTATGATATACGTATGTTAGAAACGCCAAGTTTAGAGAAATTAAAGCATTCATCGCACGCTTTCCAAGCGTCAGATGAATGCTTAGGAGACCGAAGTCCCCGTCCAAAATTTTCATGACTTTGTTGTGAGCGATCGCCTCCTCCAGGTGCGCTTTGGGCGATACGCATAGCGTCAAGCCTCCCGCTTATCGCCCAAAGAGAGTCTGCTCTTTGGGTATTGGCATATGCCCAAAGGGGAGCATCGCGCTCATGAGCATCTACGCGTGAAAATCGGGAGTAGGGAGTGAGGTAAATTGACAGAGTCGCCGAGTGTTTGATAGCGGCGCACAGACGAGCGAAAACACAGTATAACCTGCTTACCAATCGATCGCCTCAATCTTAAGGAGAAATTTAAGCGCAATAGAGGGGATCGTTCAGTGCTACTCTTGAAGATGACATGGCGTTCATCTTATGTCTCTCTTGACCTTATTTGAAATATAGCTTCAATCATTAAGGCTCAGCATGGTCACCACTGCAGAAAAAACAAACGTTGGTTACATTACTCAAGTTATTGGTCCGGTTGTAGATGTGAAATTCCCGAACGGGAAAATGCCACAAATCTACAACGCTTTGACCATCACAGGCACTAACGAAGCCGGACAACACATCTCAGTTACTACCGAAGTACAGCAGCTGCTAGGTGACAACCAAGTACGAACTGTTGCCATGAGTTCCACTGATGGCTTAGTGCGTGGTCTGGAAGTCGTTGATACTGGCGCTGCCATCAGTGTGCCTGTTGGTAAAGCCACGCTGGGTCGGATTTTCAACGTCCTCGGCGAACCGGTAGACAATAGAGGACCTGTCAATTCAGAAGAAAGATTGCCCATCCACCGCGATCCTCCCAAATTTACGGAATTGGAAACCAAACCCTCCGTGTTTGAAACCGGGATTAAAGTTGTTGACCTGCTAACTCCCTATCGGCGCGGTGGTAAGATTGGTCTATTTGGCGGTGCTGGTGTAGGCAAGACCGTCATTATGATGGAGTTGATTAACAACATCGCCACACAACATGGTGGAGTGTCGGTGTTCGCTGGAGTGGGTGAACGCACCCGTGAAGGCAATGACCTCTATAACGAAATGATTGAATCTGGGGTTATCAATAAAGACAACCTCAACGAGTCAAAGATTGCCCTAGTCTACGGTCAAATGAACGAACCACCCGGAGCGAGAATGCGGGTTGGTTTGTCGGGATTGACAATAGCAGAGTACTTCCGCGATGTGAACAAGCAGGACGTGCTCCTGTTTGTTGACAACATCTTCCGGTTTGTGCAAGCAGGTTCAGAAGTGTCAGCTCTATTGGGACGGATGCCTTCTGCGGTAGGATATCAGCCGACATTGGGAACCGACGTAGGTGCATTGCAAGAGCGCATCACCTCCACCAACGAAGGATCAATTACCTCGATTCAAGCGGTGTACGTACCTGCTGATGACTTGACCGACCCCGCACCCGCTACCACCTTCGCTCACTTGGATGGAACAACGGTGCTGTCTCGCGGTTTGGCAGCTAAGGGAATTTATCCGGCTGTGGATCCCCTCGGTTCGACTTCTACCATGTTGCAACCCAACATTGTTGGCGACGAACACTACAATACCGCTCGTGCTGTACAATCCACTCTCCAGCGGTACAAGGAACTTCAGGACATCATCGCCATTCTCGGTTTGGATGAACTGTCTGAAGAAGACCGTCTGATTGTGGCACGTGCGCGCAAAGTTGAGCGTTTCCTGTCCCAGCCATTCTTTGTGGCAGAAGTATTTACCGGCTCTCCTGGGAAGTATGTGAAGCTGGAAGATACTATCAAAGGCTTCCAGAAGATTTTGGCTGGTGAGTTGGATGATCTGCCAGAGCAGGCTTTCTACTTGGTTGGCGATATTAACGAAGCGATCGCCAAAGCTGAAAAACTCAAAGGTTAATCATTAGTCCTTACTCCTTAGTCCTTAGTTTTTATGCAAAGGACTAAGGATAGATGACAAATGACAATTGACCCTCACCGGTTCACCAGTTCCCTAGGTTGGGAAACCCGCCTATGCCCTACGGGTAGGCTTCCGCCAACAAGACTGGTCTCACAAAGGACAAATGACAAAAGACAAATGACATTAACTGTTCGTGTAATTTCCCCAGATAAAACAGTGTGGGATGCTGCGGCTGAAGAAGTCGTTTTGCCCAGCACGACTGGTCAGCTTGGTATTCTCAGCGGACACGCGCCACTCTTAACTGCGCTAGACACCGGTGTGATGCGAGTCCGTTCTAGTAAAAATCAGGATTGGGTGGCGATCGCTTTGTCAGGTGGCTTTGCCGAAGTCGAACAAGATGAAGTCACTATTTTGGTAAACGGTGCTGAACGTGGTGACAAAATTAACCTAGACGAAGCCCGTGCTGCTTATAACGAAGCAGAAACCCGTTTCAATCAGGTAAAACCAGACGACAGACAAGCACAAATCCAGGCAACTCAAGCTTACAAACGCGCTCGCGCCCGTTTTCAAGCCGCTGGTGGTATGGTATAAATGTGTTTAGGTAGGGTATACGCCCTACCTAACAAGTTATTGATGTGACTTTATCTTACTAAGGTAATGTCATGAGGACCACGAGTTACATCAATTTTGAAACCTGTTCGCTCTAACCTTGCTTCCTCTCCTTTGATGACATTCCAGAATTCGACTGTACCCTTGCGGGGGCTTTGTTGGCGGTCATGAAAAATCACCACTGCCAGAGCATCTCCTTCTGCATCAAATGCCGCATTCTCTGGCAGTAACCCTTCAAATCCATACTCCTTACCTAAAGTAGTCAACTCGCCAGTCTGTCGGTTCACCTTCACAAGTGATAAAGAACTATGCCGCTTGCCACGCCATGAAAGCCAATTGGTAGGGATGTAAGTACGTCGCATATTCACGGTTGCAGCCAATGACCCATCCGGGCTGAGAGCAAAACCTTCAGGACTGAGACCAACTGCTGCTCTAGAGACCACTTCAGGCTGTATAACTTGTCCAGAACCGCCATCAAAACGAATTGACACTAATTCACCCTTCGGGTTGGCAAAGTAGTTGAGGAATCCGAACTGCTGTGTGAACGCTCCTCTGGGTAAGTTCCAAGTTCCCCAGTTCACCTCAGTGATTAAAAAATGACGACCGTCTGGAGCGAATCGTCCGATACTGAGTGTGTTGCCAACAGCTACAGGTTGACCGTAGGGTGTGAGATTCACACTGCCTGAGACATCTGACAGCACTTCATAGAATGCAACCTCTTGATTGTCAAAATTAAGTGCTAGGAAGCGTCCAGAGGGATGCCAATTGACGGAATTAACTCTACTAACAGCCTGACCCGTAGAATTTTTGAATGTAAAGTTGTGCCGTTTGCCAAGTTTACCGTTTTCAATGGACACAACAAGCAGTTCTTTGCCCTTCTCTCCGTCCAAAGTGATTGCTAAGAACTTTCCATCGGGACTTGCACTTATATGGGCTGGAACCCGACCAATAGGTACAGACTCAACTACAAAGGGCTTACGAGGATTGGTGAGATCCACTACAGTCAGCAGTGAGCCATCAGGTAGTCCAATTCCTGGTACAGTTGGGTTTAACTTTTGAACGTTCTCTGGAAGCTTACCGCGAAGCTCTACCACATATGCTGTTGTTCCATCAGGAGAAGTTGCAATAATCTGGGGCCAAGCTGTCACGGAGTTGGGAACTGGAACAGTAGCAATTGGATTTGCAGGATTTAGAGGTAGGCTGATGACAGACAGGGTGTCTTCAATACCGGGTACTTTGTCTGGAATACCATCAATATAAGCTGTTGCCACCATATCCGCATCCGATGCTACAAGCAGTGCTCGTCCTGCAAACCGAGGCTGAGAAGCTTGTGCAACTGGTGTAATTGGTACTGGGTCGATAAGTTGTAATAAGCCGTAGATAATTAGTGCCAACAAAAACCCCACGACACTTAGAGTCAACCGCTTTATCCACTTTGACTTGTGTAGTTTCATTGTCATTTTCTATTAACGACAGAGTAGCCAAAATTTGGAGATAGAATATGCGCTAATCCAGTAGCCACCATTGCAGACAGGCAGAACAAAGTTAACGAATGCCATCAGTTTCGCCAACTCATATGTCATCTTTTGTGGTATTTTTTTAATTTTTTCCATCCTAGTCCGGCTTTTGGGAAATATTCATACGTGTTGTAGGTGGATTGATACACTAGAGGAATAAATCGCCGAAGTCGTTGACGGCTCGCAGTTCAGCGTTAACTGTTAACCTAATGTCAACAATCCTCTTTACTGCCTATGGAAATTCAGCATTTCCGCTGTTTCGTTGTTTTGGCTCAAGAGTTACACTTCACCCGCGCGGCTGAACGCCTGCATTTATCACAACCACATCTGACTCGTATCATTCATCAAATTGAAAAAGAATTAGGTGTGACCCTCCTGCAGCGCACAACTCGTCAAATCACTCTCACGGATGCTGGAGAAAAGTTTCTTGGAGAAGCGCAAGCAGTTCTTGCAAGGGTAGAACAGGCAATGCAGACGATGCGACAATTCGCTACTTCCAAAACAGAACGATTGAGGATAGGATTTACAGAAATGGCACGGCATTGTGTGCTACCAAAAATTTTATCCGTGTTCCGCGATTCTTATCCGCAACTACAGCTTGATATCCTTGAAGACTGCACAGAAGAATTAGTCGAAGCCCTTCGCAATGCAAAAGTAGATATTGCTTTTCTCCATCCACCACTGCGAGCTGATTTTCTCGACTTGATATCGATATCTCGTGAACGCTTCATGATTGCCTTACCACTCAACCATCCGCTCGCTTTGCAAACTGAAATTGCGTTTACAGACTTGGCAAATGACACATTCATCCTACATCACCGTGAACACGGACCTGTGCTATATGACCATATCCTCCACCTGTGTCAGCAAGCAGGATTTTCACCGACAGTCATTCATCAAGATACGGAGAAGTCTTTTCTGGGATTGGTAACTGCGAAAATAGGTGTTTGCTTTATTACACCAAGTATGCAAAACGCCAAAAATCCGGGAATTGTCTGTCTTCCTATTGCAGGCGATGCACCAACATTGGAACACGCAGTTGCATGGCGGCTGGATGATTCCTCTACTTTTGTTAAGCTGTTTTTGCACGTCGTGCAGGAAATCCTTTCTCCCTAAGTAAGAACAGCTAACCGCTTTCTGAGACTAGGTGAAATGTGAGTTGATAAACTGAGTAAAAAATATATTAACTTTTGTAAAGTATCACGGTAAGTTTAAGAAATTAATCAAAGCCCAAGGGAAGTCTTACCTTAGATCATTAGTTGCCCAGAGGGGCACAAAAAATGAAAGGCTTTCAATACTTCCTTGGTGCACGCAAACAAAATAGAATAATTCGTTTCGCGGCATCTGCCGTAGCAACTTTAGCGTTGGCTGGTAGTGTTCATTCTACCAACGCGACTCCCGTAAAAACAAACACTGCAAAACAAAATATATCAGTATCAAGTCAGCTAGGGAAGACAAAGCAAGCGATGGGCGAAGCCCTGCCGGGTACGGCGATCGCCCAAATCCCAACTAGCACTACTAACAGTCAATTTATACCAATGTCACCCTGGGGAATTATCCCCATTGTTGTTGTCGGCGGTTTCGTGATATTTGTCCCCCTAGTCTTTGGGGGACTCGTCGTTATTGGCGAACGTGAAGTTGGGATTGTCGTCAAAAAATTTGCGATTTCTGGACGCGGACTGCCAGCCGGAGGACTAATTGCCCTGAACGGTGAAGCAGGCTTGCAAGCTGATACTCTTGCTCCTGGCTGGCACTGGGGCTATTCGCCTTGGCAGTACTCTGTTCGCAAAGAACCAGTCGTTGTTGTCCCTCAAGGTGAAATCGCCCTGCTTGTAGCAGCAGATGGCGCATCCAATCCTCCAGAGCGTATCCTGGGTAAAATCGTAGATTGCGATAATTTCCAAGATGCCCGCAAATTCCTGACTCAAGGTGGGGAAAAAGGTCGTCAGATGGGCTTTTTAACAGCAGGTACTTACCGCATCAACACTGCCCTATTTAAGGTGATCATGGCGGGAAATGCCAGCCAACACGGCATGAGCCCCGAACACTTGCGCGTGTACACCGTTGCTTCTGATAAAGTTGGTATCATCACGGCTCTGGACGGTCTGCCAATTCCCCCTGGTGAACTTGCTGGTCCAATAATTAGCGGACACAACAACTTCCAGAATGGGCAAAAATTCATTGATGGCGGTGGGCGACGGGGTTTGCAAGAGCAGATTCTGCTTTCTGGTTCTTGGAACCTGAACCCTTGGTTTGTCCAAGTTGAGCAAGTGCCGATGACGGAAATTCCCATTGGCTATGTGGGTGTGGTGATTTCTTTTGTAGGCAAGGCACACGAAGATGTTAGCGGTGCAGCCTTCACCCACGGTAATTTGGTGAATACTGGACACAAAGGCGTGTGGGTGGAACCACTGTATCCAGGTAAGCACCCGCTCAACACCCGCGTCATGAAGATTGAACTGGTACCGACGACCAACATCGTATTAAACTGGTCAGGTCGCACCGAACGCCACAGTTATGATGTTAAACTAGCTTCCCTAACAGTACGTTCTAGAGACGGGTTTGCCTTTGATTTAGAAGTGGCGCAAATTATTCATGTGGGCGCTTTGGATGCTCCCAAGGTGATTTCGCGTGTGGGTTCGATGCAGAATTTAGTTGATCATGTGTTAGAACCGACCATTGGCAACTATTTCCGCAACTCGGCTCAAGATTATACAGTACTAGACTTCCTCAGCGCCCGAAGCGAGCGGCAAGCTGAGGCTGCTGAGTTTATTAAAACGGCGATACGAGCTTATGACGTGCAAGCGATTGACACCCTCATTGGTGATATTTTGCCGCCTGCGATACTAATGCAGACGCAGACAGACCGGAAAATTGCAGAAGAGCAACGCAAAACGTTTGAAGTTCAACAACTGGCGCAAACGCAACGCCAACAACTTGTTCGGGAGACGGCTTTGGCTGAGATCCAGCAAGAAATGGTGCAGTCAGAGCAAGGTGTGAAAATTGCTGAACTTAAGGCAAAGGCTGACATCCAGCAAGAAACGGTGAAATCAGAGCAAGGTGTGAAAATTGCCGAACTCAAGGCTAATGCCAAAATTAAAGAAATGACGGGTGAGGCTGAGGCGATCCGCTTAAGAGCCACAGCAGAATCTGAGTCTGTGCGGTTAAGAGCCGGTGGTGAAGCTGAGTCTGTGCGTCTGAAAGGGCTTGCAGAAGCAGAAGCCATCCGCGCCACAGGTCACGCAAAAGCAGAAGCCTACGGCGCTGGTGTGGAAGCTTTGGGAGAACAAGGTTATACGGCAATGCAGATGATGCAGATTATTGGTGATGGCAAGGTTCGTCTCATCCCAGATGTCTTGGTTGGCGGTAACAATGGCAGTACCAACGGTTTGGTGGATGGGCTACTGTCGATGATTTTATGGAATCAAACTGCCAAGCCAGGTGAAACAATAATACCTTTGCAGCCAAAACCACAACCAACCCCACCGTCAAACGGTCATCAGCCTGTAGTGGTTGATTTTCCCTTAGATGGGAATGTCGGTAAGTAGGACAAATCATAAGCTCGCGCAAAGACGCTGTAGAGACGCAAAATGTCACGTCTCTACACTAGTAGCCTGTCACTAGTAGCCTGTCAATTTTGATTTGAGGGCTTCGTAGTAAGCGCTTTAGCGCTAAAGCGCCTACTACAAACTACTTCTAACCCTGAATTATTTCTTGACAGACCACTAGTAAAGCCTTTATACCAGGTATCTGAAAGTAGTCGCTGATTTGTAATTCTTGGAAGGTCATCATAACCTAATTATCTTCTCAAAAATTTTGCTGATCAAAGAACGTTACCGTTTACTTAAACAAATTGGTCAAGGGGGATTTGGCAAAACCTTCGTTGCTGTGGATGAGGGACAATCCCCCGCAATTCCTTGTGTCGTTCAACAATTGTGCCTGCAAAACCAAAAACCTGAAAGGTTTTTGCAAAAAGCACAGCTTCTAGAGGAATTAGGCAAGCATGTACAAATTCCCGCTTTACTGGCACACTTTGAGGAAAATCACCACTTATATTTAGTGCAGGAGTTTATTGAAGGCACGAACTTGGCTACCTTCGTGGAGAAGGAGGGAGCCTTCAGTGAAACTCAGATTTGGCAACTTTTAGAGAATTTGTTGCCAGTTCTTAGGTATGTCCACGCTCACAACCTTATCCACTGCGATATAAAACCGGAAAATATTATTCTTAAATCCCCTTCTAATTTCATAGGGAAGGATCTGGTTTTGGTTGGTTTTGGCGCTGCTAGAACTGTGACGTCAATTGACCTAACAAGTCAAAGTCTTATCGGTAGCCCAGAATATGCTGCTCCCGAACAAGCTAAGGGTAAGCTCGTAGTTACTAGTGACCTTTACAGCTTAGGTGTGACTTGTATTTACTTGCTTACCCAAATTCCTCCTTTTGATTTATTTGATATTGCTGATGATTGTTGGGTTTGGCGACAGTATCTTACGACAAAGGTCAGTGAACACTTGGGTAAAATTCTTGACAAGCTTGTGCAAAAGGACTTTACTCAACGCTTTCAATCTGCTGATGAAGTCATGGAAGCGATGGGTATCCACTCCCCATCACCTGATCACCCTATCACTCCACCTCCCCACCTCCTTTGGCAATGCTCACATACCCTGACTGGTTATCCCGGTATGTTAAGTGCTGTAAATTCAATTGCCATTCACCGTGACGGCAATATTTTAGCTAGTGGTCATGACGACAAAACAATTAAATTGTGGGATTTAAACAACAAAAAACAACTATATACCTTTGCCGGGCATTCCCAAGCTGTGAAATCTGTAGCCTTTAGTCCGGATGGAAAAATTCTGGCAACGGCTAGCGATGATAAAACTATCAAATTATGGAACGTCAACACATTCGAGGAAATCCGCACCCTCTTTGGACATACTCATGCAGTAAAATCACTTGCTTTCAGCCCAGATGGTGAGCTACTAGCTAGTGGTAGCTGGGATAAAACTGTCAAACTCTGGGATGTCAAGACTGGAGAAGAGATTTGTATGCTGACTGGACACCAATTACAGGTGAGTGCAGTGGCGTTTAGTCCTGACGGTCAGCTTCTAGCTAGTGCTAGTTTTGACAGAACTATTCGCTTGTGGTCAAAGGGAGAATTTAAAAACCGCCCATACTACACCTTTTTAGGTATCCTTTCAGGTCATGCATGGGCGGTTTTGACAGTCGCCTTCAGTCCCAATGGTAATGTTTTAGCGACTGGCAGCGATGATAACACTATTAAATTGTGGGAGGTAAACACTGGTCAGGTCATTAGCACTCTTTTAGGCCATTCCTGGTCGGTGGTCACACTGGCTTTCAGTGCCGATGGAGAAACACTAATTAGTGGAAGTAGAGACAAGATAGTCAAATTTTGGAGCGTCAGCACAAAACAAGAAGTTGGTACTCTCTCTGGTCATGTAGACTCAGTGTCTACCGTTGCTATTAGCCCTGATGCACAAGTGATTGCTAGTGGCAGCAGGGATAAAACTATCAAACTCTGGGAGCTTGTTCAACAGTAGGGGAGTTCATTATGCAGCTTTAAGCGCTACCTGTAAAGCCAACTTCCGGAAATCTTAACTGAGCTTCAGCCATCGGGCGGTTTCTGCCTTCTTCTTGCCAGTAGTTAATCACTTCTGTTGCTTTATTCAGCAATTCCACCCGATCGAGTTCAGTAATCCAGTGTTTTGACTCTAGCTCCTTTTTTAACTCTTCCCAGGCATCATTCCTTGGCCAGAAAAAGTACTTAGTCAAAGGACTTGTGCCTTTGCCTACGACTTGATCCACTGCCAAAGCGACGTTTTCGTCTAACCACAGTATTTTCAAAATAAACTTGGACAATCACACCTCCCCTGGAGTATCCAGGCAACAGTCACTAACATATGCGATCGCCTATTTTAACGCAATACCTAGCTGCTTACCAAATAGAAATTAGGTTTTGAGTGTTTTTAAATTTTGAATTTTCTTTCCATTTCCCAATCTAAAATCTAAAAATCTCAAATCTAGGCGTTTTATGACCGAACAACCCTCAACAAAAGCGATAGTCGTTTTCGATATTGACGGCGTTGTGCGCGATGTCGGTGGTTCTTATCGACGAGCGATCGCAGATACTGTAGAGCATTTTACAGCGGCAGCGTATCGCCCAACACCACTCGACATAGACCAGCTCAAGTCCGAAGGCATCTGGAATAACGATTGGGAAGCATCCCAAGAATTGATTTACCGCTACTTTGAAACTCTCTGTTACTCGCGCGAGCAATTACAACTCGACTACAACGCCATTGTCACCTTTTTTCAATCGCGTTATCGAGGACCAGACCCCGATGATTGGACGGGATATATCTGCAATGAACCATTGTTGTTACAACCTAGCTACCTAGAGGAACTGACAAAAGCCGAGATCCCTTGGGGATTTTTTAGCGGTGCGACTCGCGCTTCTGCGACGTATGTTTTGGAAAAGCGTCTCGGCTTGAAGCCGCCAGTATTAATCGCAATGGAAGATGCACCAGGTAAACCAGATCCTACTGGACTTTTTGCTACCGTTCGCCTGTTGGATTCCCACAGTAAAAACATTAACAAATTAACAGCAGTAGTCTACGTAGGAGATACAGTAGCTGATATGCACACAGTCAAGAAAGCGCGTTTGGGGGAACCTTCTCGGGCTTGGATCGGTGTAGGTATTTTACCTCCTCATGTACAGGAAACAGCAGCGCGTGGTGATGCATATGCCGAGACATTGCTAGCCGCAGGAGCATCTATAGTTTTGAGCAACGTAGAACAACTAAGTCCGCTTAAAATTCAGGAATTACTCAACGAAACAGCTTTTGAATAGGTGTAGGTGATATTTTGTGGGGGTAGGGGTGCAAAGCCGCCGCGCCTCTATTCCGCGAAACTCAACAGATCAGCGTAATGCGTAAGTCCTATGAAAATTTGGCAAGCTGATTTTTATCGTCGTCCGCAGACAGAACCATCTGGACAAGTTATGTGGGAGTTGTTAATTTGTGACGCAACTCGCAGTTTTGAGTATCAGGCAACTTGTCCTCAGTCGCAAGCAAGTTCAAGTTGGGTTGCTTCTCAACTTGAACAAGCAGGTGGTGAACAACTGCCAAATGTCATTCAGGTGTTTCGTCCTCAGTCTTTGAGTTTAATACAACAAGCTGGACGCAGTTTAGGCATTTCTGTGGAACCAACTCGCCGCACCTTGGCATTAAAACAGTGGTTGCAAGAAAAGCAATATCCAATTTCCTTGGATAAACCACCTCCAATGCCATTACCAGAAAACCTTTGGGGAGAAGAATGGCGTTTTGCTTCACTGACTGCTGGTGATGTGGTAGAGGTGTTTAGCGATCGCCCTATTCCAATTTTGGAAATGCCAGAAGATCTCCTACCCATCAATCTTGGTTTAGCATCAACGATACCTGTTCCTGGTGTCGTCATTTATGGTGGAAAACAATCGATGCGTTTGGCACGGTGGCTGCAACAAGCCCATCCTGTAGCACTCAATTACATTGGGGGTGACAGTAATGGTTTAGTTTTAGAAGCTGGCTTAGTTGACAGATGGATTGTTGCCACTTTTGAAGATAAACAAGTGGGAGTTGCTGGCAAAACTTATGAACAGCGCAAGCAGCAAAGCCGAGGATTACATTTTTTGTTAGTGCAACCCGATGATTCTGGGATGACTTACACCGGCTTTTGGTTGTTACGTGAGGAGATATAGTGACAAAACATTGAACAGGAGCAAAGATTGGCTTTACCAGAAAGTCTCACTTTGTATTAGCCCGCACCTGCTTCACCATTGCAATCAAAGTTTGATGAGCATCTTCCGCATCTGCTAAAACATGGTCAAACTGTATGCGTAGTGGCACAACTTCGCCATTCAACTGTGCGTCTAAATTCATACCTTGAGCATCAATAGACACCATTTGTGCTGCTGTTGCGTTGGCTAAACTGCCAAAAGCTTGAGCGTAAAGAAGCACCGCGTTTGCATGATCCTCGTTCATATGATTGCAAATGCGCGAACTGACTTCAGGGGGAAACTGGAAAGACACGGCAAACTCCAAGTTGCTGATAGAGTATCTGCGTGTATTGTAGGTCAGTCTAGTAAAAACTTTATACGTTACTTTCCTCTTTTATAAAAATGTTTTGTTCAGTCTTAATTTCCTTTGGTTACTTTTTAATTTTTAAATTCTTACAATCAGACAACATCTCCAGTGAAAATACTGATGTAAAACTTTGAGAACAAACTAGAGCTTAAAAATTTGATTTTTGTATCTAAAAATTAAATGACATCTTATTGCTTTACATACTGCAACCAGGGGAGGATTCTTGTTTACACTTACTTCAATTAGTCTTAATTATATGAAATTTATACTTTTGAGCTTTTTTTACCCAGATTTACGAAATCAGTTGATTCCACACTGTAGCACAAGTATTAGGCAAAGTTATTGAACCACACTGATGAGCGCAACTAGCTACCGCCGAATTATTATTGGGGACGTACATGGTCACTATGAAGGTTTAATGACATTGTTGGAGGCAATAGCTCCCACATCAGACGATCAAGTCTATTTTCTTGGAGACTTAATTGATCGTGGCCCTCAAAGTGCATATGTAGTCAATTTTGTCAAGGAAAATTGCTATCACTGTCTGTTGGGGAATCATGAGCAGATGTTATTGAACATTCTTACCAACGGACAAGTTCCCACCTCAATGGTACAAGCATGGTTGTATAGTGGAGGGCAAGCAACGGTAGCCAGTTACCAACAAGGCACAATACCCCATGACCATGTGGAATGGTTTAAGAGTTTGCCTACATATCTCGATTTGGGAGATATTTTGTTGGCTCATGCTGGTGTTGATCCCTCAATTCCGATGATAGAACAAACTGCTGAACAGCTTTGCTGGGTGCGCGACAAATTTCACAGCATGGAAAAACCCTATCTGCCCAATAAGCTGATTATCGTCGGTCACACGATTACCTTTACCCTCCCTGGTGTAACTCCTGGTAAACTGGCACAAGGACAAGGGTGGCTGGACATTGATACTGGTGCTTATCATCCCCGGAGTGGGTGGTTGACGGGGCTTGATGTTACAAATCAACTGGTTTATCAAGTCAATGTCCATAATAATAGTCTCCGCACCTTGGCTTTAGAAGAAGCGGTGACAATTGTCGATCCAGCCAAAGTTGAGGCTGAACGCTGCAACAGGCGACGTGGATAAATGGTTAGTGCTATTGACTACCTGAGCAATGCTTTGATGTTTGCTTGATATTTAGCATTATCCAAACCAGTACTTGCACCACTAGGTTGGGCGTTGATAGCACTTTGCAAAGCTTTAATGCGATCGCCTGTTGCAGGGTGGGTACTTAAAAATGAGGGAGTACCAGAACTCTTTTTCAGGAGCTTTTCCATAAAGGAAACCATTCCCGATTGAGCATAACCACTGCGTGTTAGAGTTCTTAATCCTCTTTTATCAGCATCAAATTCATCTTCACGACTGCGAGGACGGTTAAGGGCTAAGTCTACACCAATCCCCACAGCTTGATTACGGTCTAACCCAGCTGCTGATGCCAAACCACTTGCAACTGCTTTTTGCCGCATCTGCCTTACTAAGTGCTTCCCGCCAATATGACCAATTTCATGACCGATGACACTCGCTAATTCCGCTTCATTTTCTGCGGTTTTCAGCAAACCTGTGTTGACATACACAAAGCCCCCTAAAGTGGCAAAAGCATTGATACCGTCATCATCAACAACTTGGAAGGTATAGGGGAGATCGGGGCGATCGCTATTGGCTGCTAGACGCCGACCAAGTTGTGTTACATAATCATTAACTGCGGAATTGCGGTAAAGCCGAACTTGGCTACTCACCAACTGCTGATTAATCTGCTTACCAATATCAACTTCTTGGCGAGGTGATATATTAGACAACTGAATGACTTGGACTCCCTGTAAAATGAGAGGCAATAACCGTTCAGCATCAATAGCCCTAGCTGTTACTGGTGTAAAAAAACACAAAATTAAGGCAACGGCTATGGAAATTAACGGATAAAACCAAGGACGTCGAAAAAAACGGGGATTTATAGAAAAACGTTTCCTATTGATCATAAATCCGGTTTGAAAAGAGGTTTGGGCGAATCTAAAACTATAGGACGGATTCATAGCCCTATAAGTTGCATTCTAGAGTTGTTGCCAAGATAGAGCATATTTTTTCAACGACAACAACTTAAAACAGCAAAAAGTCCGTCCGAAATTAAGAAGTTGTGATACACTGTCGCATAACCTCAACGCCTAGCTGGTTATATTGCCTTAATGAAGTCGGAGAGTGGCTCAATTTTCACTAAACTATACTCCTACAATCAGTAACTTAGCTCTTATCTGGAAAGACTTTTTATGGCTATTTTAGATTCCAAAGGTCGTTTATTCGGTAAAATTAACATCCTTGATTTAGGTGCTGCACTGGTCATTGTGCTGGTAATCTTAGGCATCTTTATCTTCCCTGGCGGTTCCGGCTCCGTTGCCCAAGTCGGTAGTAAAACAGTACCTATCGAGGTAGACTTAATAGTACGGGGATTAAACATACTCGACACTCAACAGCTATACACGCAGGGGTTTGCAAAAGGCGGTAAAACGAACGTTATTATCCGCAATCAACCCCACGGTCAAATTGAAATTAAATCTGTGGAAGAGCTACCCAGAAACGTATTAGTTCCTCAACCTGATGGTTCTATTAAAGAATTGCCAGAACCGAACAGAGCAAATAACTTTAGCAAAGATTTACGTTTAACTTTAGCAGGCAAAGCAAAAATTACTGACCAAGGACCAGTTCTAGGTAACAGTAAAGTAAAAATCGGAATGCCAATTGAGTTAGACGGCTTTAACTACAACTTTAATGCTACTGTCATTGATCTGAGATTGCAAGAAAAGTAGCATCTCATGTCTGTAGAGAAAAGGTGATGAAAGCCTCCTTAAATAGGAGGCTATTTTTTGAGTATAATTGTTCACCATGAATCATTTCGCCCTCAAAGCCTTTACCTTGTGGTTAATGTGTCTTCTTCTTGCCTGCGCCCATGCGAAGGCGGAAAATCAGTGGACACAGCAAATGGAAACAGAGTTTCAGTTGCGCTCAAAGGAAGTCGTTAAAAAACTCGCAGCAAGCAATTACGGAAATACTGCTTTTGAGGGCGAAAAAAAATCCTACCCCAAAGCGATGATTGATTTTCTTACTGGAAATCAACAAAAGGCAATCTCTTTCCTACAATCTGAAGACGCTGACGCGAAAAGTCACGTTCACACCTTGGGAATTGACTTGTACTCTGGCTTTACCCTCAAAGGTCAAGTGCGCAAATACTTTTATTTTGGCAAATATCTTGACCCAGCATATCGTCAGCGGATGAAACAAGCAATGCAAATTTGGACAGAGGTCGATCCGCTGACGCGCCGCTTTCCTAACCGTCAACAGTTTTGGGCAAACTCAACAGATAACTGCGATAGTTGGGTAGACTGTCGCAACACCGATAACCTAAAAGCGATGCGCGAAGTGGCTGTCTATTTATTTGCCGAAGAAACAGGAAACGAAGCAACACGCAAACTTTACAAAGAACGCATCACAAGCAATGTCCGCACTCTCTACAATATTGGACAAGGTGAATGGGATTCAGAAAACTACCTAGGACACGCCCTCACAACCTACGTCAATCTTTATGATTTCGCCAAAGATCCAGAAGTAAAATCTGTTGCTAAATCTGCATTGGATTGGTTCTTGACTTCCGGGGCGCTGAAATATTGGCGGGGAGGATTTGGTGGACCTTCCAAACGCGATTACAGCGAGGGGAACTGTGTTTGGTGTTCCCTGGCTACCCATGAATTAGGACTGTACTTTGGTGATTCACCCCAAAAAGATCCTAAACCTTCCCCCGACTCGGTACACCTCATAACCAGCAGCTATCGTCCACCATCAGCAGTAGTCGCCTTAGCACGGAAGCAATTCCAAAAGCCAGTAGAACTCCTCAATTCCAAACCAACATATGAGAACTGGAAACCTGGTGGCGATGCTACACCAGAGTTTTACGAAACTCTCTATTTTGGTAACACCTTCCAACTCGGAACCTTAGTTCAAGGTTCCGGTGGAGACTGGAACGGCTTTAAAATGATGACATACAATTCTCAACGCGGCGTCGATTATTTTATAGCTGCAACCGGAACAGATCCTACTAAAATTTCCTCATCGTCTGTAGGTGGAGATAATATTGCTCAGTACCGCAATTTGGTTATTTGGCTCAACAATAAACCTAAGGTACCATTCCAATTTTTTTTGCCCAAGTCTGCCAAGCTAGAAACAAAGCAAGGCGTGACTTTCATCCGTTACCAAAAGACATGGTTAGCACTAACACCAATCAATCTAAAAATTGAGGGAGTTAACACCGCAGCCACTGAGAAAATTCGCGAGAAATATCCCGATGATCACATCTTAACTGCCATAGGCAGTGGTGGAACCGAAAGCGGATTTGCTCTAGAAATAGGTGAAAACGAAACACACAGTGATTGGAATGGGTTTCAGCAGTCTGTGCTGAAGAAATCTCGCCTAAACCTAAGTCAGATGAATGATGGAGTCGTTGAGTATCAAGGTGTTTCAGGAAAAGTGAAACTTCAATATCAAAGTCAAGGATTACCAAAGGTTTGGCGGAATGGAAGTTTTCACGACTGGCAAAATCACTACGCCGTCTACCAAAACGCTCAAGGTAGTAAAACGCCAATTTATCAAGGATGGAAACAAGGTCAGCTTGAAGTTACTGCGGGTGGCTATAAGTTTACAGGGGGTAGGCGGTAGGTAGCATATGGGAGGTTTGTCTTATTCCCGTGCCCAACCGCTTGCGAATTTATTTCGTGTCTTATTTTTATTGACTTTATTGTACTAGATTGACGAACAGTATCGGTTGCTACTTGCACGCCAGTCTTCATGCAATTGCAAATGCCTCCGGCACGCACTCGCAAACGCAAGTGCTTCAGTTTTTCGGAACACTAGAACCAAGATGTGAAGCTATACCTTGGTGATACCAACCATGATGCTTCAATGACAACTCTACAACAAAGTTTAAATAGCCTAATTCTTACAGGTTTACTTTTTATCGGTCCTGGCCATACAAATACTTTTGTTCGTGCCCAATCACCCCAAGCGTCCACTTCAGACTCAAGTGAAAGCATTCTCACCAAAGATGAGTTGTACTTTGGCTTATCTAAACCAGGAGGGAAGATGGTATCTGAGGTTGAGTGGCAGCTATTTTTGAACCGTGTGATTACGCCCCGGTTTCAACAAGGACTAACTGTGATGGATGCCTACGGACAGTACCTCAACCGGGATGGCAAGTTGACCAGGGAAAAGACTAAACTAGTCATTCTGATATACGAAAACAGCCTAACTAAGAATTCCCAGATTCAACAGGTGATATCAAGCTATAAGCAAACATTTCAACAAGAATCAGTTCTGCGAGTAACTAGCACTGTTAGATTATCTTTCTGAACTTTAGAAGAGCCCGCTTTTAGCAATGAAATTCTTATGTACGAGCTTGGCACCGAAAGCTTATGATCACTGCTTTGCCCGCTTTTGGGATGGCGCAAGCGCCCTTTGTCAATTTAGGCAAAGTTTAAGAACTGTTGTACAAAAGAATCAGGGTTGGGTTTACTACGGAAAAATGCGGTAACCTAGCCTTCGGTAATGCCTTTGCCGAACGGAAAACCTCTCGCCCCCTTTTTAGGGTAGTATATGGAAAAATTCCATCTAATTAGTACTAGCCGGAACCGAGTATGCATGGATTAGACATGAATCGGCTAATTGAGAGTGTCCACCAAGAGCTACTCCCCGGGTTCCGAATTGAGAGCGTCGATCCCCACGACCCCGTGGAAGTCCACCATGTCCCCAAACCCTGGCGGCTTCTCGGCAGGGGGAACTATGCTGCGGTGGTCTATCACCCTGACTACCCAGACCTGGTGGTAAAGATTTACGCGCCCGGACGCCCTGGCTTCTTTGAGGAGGTGGAAGTCTATCGCCGCCTGGGTTCCCACCCAGCCTTCTCTGAGTGTCTGTATGCAGGAGATGGCTTCTTAGTCCTAAAGCGGCTGCATGGAGTGACCCTCTACGACTGTATGCACCGTGGTCTGCGGATACCAAAGCAGGTTATACGGGATATAGACTCCGCTCTAAACTATGCCCGTAAGCGCGGTCTCCACCCCCATGACGTCCACGGTCGCAATGTGATGATGCTGCAAGGCAGGGGACTCGTCGTAGACGTCTCAGACTTCCTCCATGAGGAGACCTGCTCAAAGTGGAATGACCTGAAGAGAGGCTACTACTGGCTGTATCGCCCCTTCCTCTCCCCGCTTCGGCTACGGGTGCCCTACTTTGTCCTGGATGTTGTCCGCAGGAGCTATCGCCTCTTGCGCCGCTTAGCTTCACGCTACTTACACCGAGGAAAAAGCTGAACAAAACACGCAACCTTCCGCCTGGATACCTGTTTTACGCTGCTGCTTGAAAATCATTAGTTAATGAATTGTGTCAAGAAATCTTTTGCAAAAGCCAAATGTATGAGAATCAAACTACAAATGAACACAGATGCACACAGATAAATTGTTTGTGTTGATCTGTGTTCATCTGTGATTCTAAATATCTATTAAGGGACTTCCAAATTAAAAAATATCCAACTTTTTCTTGTGGGATGGGATTGGGGAGCGTCCTATAAACTGGGCGCTCAGGAATGCCTACCCCACTCTTATGGGATAACTTATTTGTTGGAAATCCCTAATGATATTTTTGCAAAAGTCTAATGTGTAAGTCCTATACCTACCAAATCACGAACTAAAGCATTGGCAAAAATCTTCTGATTAAACCAATAGTCACCGCTGGGAGTTCCAATTGGGGTGTCAATCCCACATCATCTAACAACTGAAAAATACGGATCGCTTGCGGATTCAATTGCGCAAGACGACGACCAATTTCTGGACCTGTAAGTTGGGACTTTTGACCCCATATAATTGCAGTAGGAGTTGTCAGTTGTTGAATATATAGCGACAAATCAAACGATAAATCGCCACGTACAAAAGATAGCGCGGCGTATTCTGCATTGGGCTGCTGTGCTGACTCTAGGTAAGCATTGACAATTTCTTCATACACTCGAGGAGGTTGGGCAAATTGCCTTTGCTCTAAAAAGCTGCGAATACCTTCTTTTGTAGCAATTCCCGTGCTATAGAGCAATCTGTCGAGAACGGGAATGCTGAGAATCTGGGCAAAAAAGTTCTTGGAGTCATCCTCACCAAAATCGCAGAGTCCAGCAGGCGCAGTGAGAATCAGGGATTTAAATAATTCGGGATGGGCGATCGCCACTCTGATTATCAACGCTGCTGTCAGCGAAGAAGCAACGACTGTGACTGGCTGATTGCAAGTCTGTTGCAAAAACTCGCGAATATTCGTCAGATAATCTTCAATCCTGTAATTTCGTGCAGGATGCTCGGATCTACCCCAACCTATCAAGTCCGGTGCGATGATCCGATACTCGGCGGCGAATCCTGGATAAACTTTTGACCACTCATACGCCGAAGATCCACCACCAAAGCCGTGTAGAAATACCAGTGTTTCCTTATCTGTACTTCCACTATTCTGGTCTTGCCAGGGTAAAGCCTCATTAGTATAATACGTTACTTTACCTAAAGAGGTAATGATCAAGCGTTGCTCAAATCCTAGTGGCTGAAACATAGATATTAATCATAAGACCTCGTGGGAAGTATGGAAACTCAGCGTCTTCAGACCTGAGAGGAAATACGACTCGTGCGACTTTAGTCGCTTTGTTCCATTACCGCCTTGGGGTTACTTGAATCGGTGTACTTTT
>JAESFT010000501.1_pt1 | contig 22565 bp, 20 predicted proteins | sample 9269451 | NCBI WGS metagenome assembly JAESFT01 (sample SAMN14502557, study PRJNA617106) | algae metagenome | isolation source: Scytonema hyalinum WJT4-NPBG1 and co-occurring heterotrophs from well... | place: USA: Mojave Desert, Joshua Tree National Park, California | collected 2006-05-25
GAAGCAGCAGGTATGGGTTGCGGATCCGGCGCTCGGTTTCCGCAAGATGAGCGTGGAGGAATTCGAGCGCGGCTGGCATGGCACCTGCCTGGTATTCACGCCCGGGGACAACCTGGTGCAGCTCGACGTGGAGCGCTCGCCGTGGATCCGCTTCATCGGCTACCTGCGCCCTTACAAGAAAATCCTCGTCAACCTGTTCATCGCGACTTTCGTGATCCAGATGCTGGGCATCGTGCCGCCGGTAATCATCCAGAATGTGCTGGACGGTGTCATCGTGCACCAGAATTTCAGCCTGCTGCACCTGTTGATCACCGGCCTGATCATATCGACGGTGTTCACGCAGATCATGACGACAATCCGCGCCTATCTCGCGAATTTCATGGTGCGCAACATGGACTTCGCAATGATGTCGCAGTTCTTCAAGCACACCATGTCGCTGCCATTTTCGTTCTTCGCGAAACGCAAGGCAGGCGACATCCTGGCGCGCTTCGAGGAGAACGCAACGATACGTTCGTTCCTGACGGAATCGACGGTGACGACGGTGCTCAACCTGCTGATGGTGTTCATCTACTTCACGATCCTGTTCCTCTACAACGTGAAGATGACGCTGGTGCTGATCGCCTTCGTCATTCCGATCATGCTGCTGACGGTACTGGTGACGCCGAAGATCAAAAACTATGCGCGGGAAGGGTTCGCGACCGCTACAGATGCCAAGGCCTACCTGATGGAAACGCTGGGCGGCGTGGAAACCATCAAGGGCATGGGCATCGAGCGGCCCATCCGGCTCAAGTGGGAAAAAAAGTATGCGAAGTCGCTCGAAGTCCAGTATCGCGCCCAGTCGTTCAACATCCTGGTGTCGCTCGGCAGCCAGTTGCTGCACGCCGCCACCACCATCGCCATCCTGTGGGTCGGCGCCAACCTGGTCCTTGCGCGGGAACTGACCATCGGCCAGCTGATTGCTTTCAACGCCCTGATGGGCAGCGTGCTGGCACCTCTGATGGGGCTGGTCGGATTATGGAGCCGGCTGAACGATGCCGGCGTGGCAATGGAGCGGCTCGGCGACGTTCTGGACATCGAACCGGAACAGAAGGCAAGCGACCTGTCGTCGCGTGTTCTGCTGCCGGACCTGCGCGGTGATATCCGGCTTGAAAATGTTTACTTCCGCTACGGCGGTAATGACGATTCCTATGTGCTGGAAAACATCAACCTCGAAATCAAGCCGGGCGAGCTGGTCGCCATCGTCGGGCGCAGCGGATCGGGCAAGACCACGCTCGCCAAGCTGCTGGTCGCCTTCTATCCCCCCAGCGAGGGAAAGATCATGGTGGACGGCTATGACCTGAGCATCATCGACAAGGAGTATTACCGGGCGCAGGTGGGCTATGTCATGCAAAGCAACCTGCTGTTCTCCGGCACGCTCGCGGAAAACATTGCCAGCGGAGACGAAAGCCCCGACCGCCGCCGCATCGAGGAAGTCGCGAAGATGGCGGACGCCCATGCGTTCATCGCGAAGATGCCGATGGGATATGAACAGATCGTCGGCGAGCGCGGTGTCGGCCTGTCGGGCGGCCAGATCCAGCGCCTGTGCATCGCGCGGGCGCTCTATCACGATCCGCACCTGCTGGTGTTCGATGAAGCGACGTCGGCGCTGGATACGCAATCGGAAAGCAACATCATCGGCAACATGCATGAAATACTGAAGGGGCGCACGGCAGTCATCATCGCGCACCGTCTCAGCACCATCATGCAGGCGGACAAGATCCTGGTTCTCTACGAAGGATCGGTCGTCGAACAGGGCCGCCACGACGAACTCGTCGCCCGGCGGGGAATGTACTACCAGCTCGTTCAAAAACAGCTCAGTGCGGCATGAAAATACTAGACCAGGAAGATGACGGCGGCTCGGCGATATCGCATGCGGGCCTGATCGAAAAAATCGAGATCCTTCGTTCCTCGCTGCGATGGGCGTCAAGGCTCGAACGCACGGACATCGACAAGCTGCTGCGGCAGGTGACGGCGATGCGCGATGAGGTGATGCAACTGTCGCACAAGGAGCGCTTCGTCCGTGCGGCGAGCGCGGAACTGCCGGCGGTGCCGCAGATGCCGCAGTCGCAGGGCGAACGGCGCAAGGCGCTGCTCGCACGCAGCTTCGTGTTCGAAGGCATCTTCGGCGACAACCCGAAGCTGCTCGATGCGCTCGAGGTTGCCGAGAAGGCGGCGCCCACCGATCTGCCTGTTCTCATCGACGGCGAAAGCGGCACCGGCAAGGAGTTGATGGCCAAGGTGATCCATGCCAATGGATCACGTGCCGACAAGCCGTATATCTCCGTCAACTGCGGCGCCATCCCTGACAACCTGCTGGAGTCCGAACTGTTCGGCCACAAGAAGGGATCGTTCACCGGCGCGGTGAATGACCGCCGCGGAAAATTCGAAAGCGCGCACAAGGGTACGATCTTTCTCGATGAAATCGGCGAGCTGCCGCTGGCCGGGCAGGTCAAGCTCCTGCGCGTGCTGCAATCGCACGAAATACAGCGGGTCGGGTCGGATGAAACCATTCCGGTGGATACGCGCATCGTGGCCGCCACCAACAAGAACCTGCGCCGCCTGATCGAGCAGGGCACGTTCCGGGAAGACCTGTTCTACCGGCTGAGCGTGATTCATCTTACTTTGCCCGCACTGCGCGAACGCAAGGATGAAATACCGCTGCTGCTCGCCTACTATGCCGACGAATCGGCGGAAACGCTGAAGCGGCGCCCGGTGAAGATGACGCCGCGCCTGCGCGATTTCATGATGAACTACGCCTATCCCGGCAACATCCGCGAGCTGCGCAACCTCGTCTACCGCATCTCCTGCCTGGGAGGGGAAATCGCCGACATCACCCATCTGCCGGAAGATATCCGGCCGGCGCCGCCGTCCATGAGTTCCGGCAATGCCATCGGTGCGTTGCAACCTTCGTCAGCACCGTCATCGCTCTCCTCGATTCCGGTTTCCCTCACCGATGCCAAGCGCGCCGCGAGCGACGAGGCGGAACGGGCGTTTCTCGAACGGGGCTTGCGGGAAACGCGTGGCACGGTGGCGGAGCTGGCCAGGCGCTGTGATATGAACCGTTCGCATTTGCAGATGCTGTTGAAGAAACATGGGATTCATTCGAAGGATTTTAGGGTGCGGCAGCCGGAGCCGAATGGGCGGGAGTCGGGGGATGTGAGGGGGAATTGATGTTGGAGTCCTGCAGTCGCCTGTCAAATCCGGCTCATTGAATGCAAGCAGGCGGTGGCTGTTCATTCCTTTTTATCGACGCTAAACGTGACGTGATCAGAACGGATCAGAAATGAATTTTTCTGAGCCCCAGGCAAGTTAACTACGGGCGCCGTGCAAGGGGGAATCCAAGGCGACGTAGTGTCTCCGGTAATGCAACGCTGCTGGTTCTCCGAAGAGACAAGCCGGGACTGGCCCCGGCGGGCCACCTACTTTTTTGCTTCGCCAAAAAAGTAGGCAAAAAAGGCGACCCCGTTATCGCCGCCCCTTCGGGGTGCCCAAAAGTGCCACGGTCAAAACGGGAAGTGAAACAAACTCGCCTGCGGCTCAAACAGGTTTCACTTCTATTTCCGTTTTGACCGCGTCACTTTTGGCGTCGCTAAAAGAGGATGAACGGCCACCCCATCCCACCCTGGCCCTCCCCTTAAGGGGAGGGAACTGGCCTGTTCTTTACCTTGCACACTCAAGAGACAAGCAAAGGAGCGTTTAAATCATCATCGCTAGCGGCAAAGTAAAGAACGGAGGATTCCCTCCCCTGCAAGGGGAGGGCCAGGGTGGGGATGGGATGCGCAGTTCTCCCCTGCTGGCGACGCCAAAAGCAGGTGTGCTGAAACGGACAAAGAAGCGAAATCTGTCTGAGCCGCAGGCGAGTTTATTTCGCTTCCCGTTTCAGTGCGCCTGCTTTTGGGAACCCGCGCAGCGGGCGTCGACTGGCTTCGCTGGAGCAGTGCTCCAGCCCTTTCTTTGCTTACTTTCTTTCGCGAAGCAAAGAAAGTGAGTGGCCTGCCGGGGCCAGTCCCGGCTAGTCTCTTCGGAGAACAGAAAGAGTTGCATTACCGGAGACACGCCGCAACTCTGGATTCCCGCCTTCGCGGGAATGACAGGCTACTGCATCACCGGAGGTACTCCGTCGCTCTGGTTTCCTCCTTGCAGGGCACGTACTGGCTCGCACGCCAGTACCGTTAAGCAGGCGGACCGCATGCTGTCCGCCTGCTTAACCCTAGGCCGGATACGACATGTACCCGCTACACCACCGCAGCAAATATCATCCATCACTGAAGATGCCGCGGCTTGGAAACCGCATCCTTCTTCTCCTCGGGCACCGGCATCGGCCGCCCCATCTGCCAGTAAATGTCTCCATACTCCTCTTCCTGAGGAAAACTTTGCGCACTGTATTCAGGGCTGCTTTCCACCTGCTCCCGTGTCACATTCACCATCACGCTTTTCTCCTCCCAGCTTACGCGCTCGATGCGCTTCGGCGAGATCAGCACATGTTTGCCCGGCCACCAGTTGCGCGTGTCGACCACGATCAGTGGGATCGACCAGTTCTTGTCATCGAAGAGAATATCGTCGACATGACCAACCGATTCATCGGTCGCCTGGATGTCGTAGCCGACGACTTCATCCTTGCTGCGCAGGTGCGGGTCCCCATCCTGCTGCGGGTCGTCGCGTGTGTGCAGCACCGGGTCTTCGAGCGGCGGCTGGCCGGCCATCATCGGGAAGGCGGTGTAGCCCCAGATATACGGCACCTCATGCTTTGTCAGGCTGACATGAATGGTTTCATGAACCCAATCGATCGATGTCACCGAGATCGGCGACAGCAGTACCCTGCGGCCGGTCAGCCAGCCTCCGGTGTCCACTTCGAAATAGCGGATCGTCCATTGCTGGTCATCAAAGTAAATATCCTTGACGCGGCCCAGCTGACCGTCTGTTGCGGCGATGACGAACCCATCCAGGGTTTTTACACTTTTCAGCATGATTGACCTCCTTGATCAGTTGGCAGGCATTGGTGGAATTGCCGTTGTAAAAGTTTTTCTCCTTTCCGTTGAACTAAAAAGGGACGCAATATGCGGACCCGGCGCAGGAATTCCCGCTATTGGCCCGTCGTCGCGCATCCTGTCTCCTTGCGCCAGCCTGGCAACCATAGAAATTTCCATCGCCCGGTAATATTTACCTGATTAATGCAATAAAAACCCTGTCGCCGCAGCAACGGCGATGTACTTGCCCTATGTCGTGACCGGCGCGTGGCACAGCGCTTGCACTTTCACTGCATGCGAGTGCGTTGCCAACGTGGACCATGTCATGGTGCGACAACAGCAGGGGATCGGGATACATGCCGGCACGATCGCCTTCCCGGGCAGGGAGAGGCGGGCATATTGTTTTTTGCGGTCGTCGGCGGCAGTCCTCGTCGGGTTGCTGCTGGCCGTGCTCTGCCTGTCGGGGCGGGCGGTTCCGGCTGCGTCCCAGGTCACGCTGCTGACCATCGATGGCGCTATCGGCCCGGCCAGTGCGGACTATGCAGTCCGCGGCATCGCGCGCGCAGCGAAGGAGGGCAGTCAACTCGTCATTCTCCGGATGGATACGCCGGGCGGCCTGGATACCTCGATGCGGTCGATTATCAGAGCGATCCTTGCATCGCCTGTTCCGGTTGCGGGCTATGTCGCTCCGGGCGGGGCACGCGCCGCCAGCGCCGGCACTTATATCCTGTATGCGAGTCACATCGCGGCCATGGCGCCCGGCACCAATCTCGGCGCAGCGACACCGGTCGCGCTCGGCGGCATGGAGCCGGAGCGGGTGAAGCCGCCCGCCGAGCGGGATAAGGATGGCGTGGACAAGGATGCGGGGAAAAGCGCCGATGAAAATCGTGGCGCGGACCAGGCGACAACCTCGCCTTCCACCCGCAAACAGGTGAACGATGCCGCCGCCTACATCCGCGGACTGGCCCAAATGCGGGGCCGCAATGCGGATTGGGCCGAACGCGCGGTGCGCGAGGCGGTGAGCCTGCCGTCCGATGAGGCATTGAAGCTCAAGGTCGTCGATCACGTTGCCGCCGATGTGCCGGCGCTGCTGAAGCAGCTCGACGGCACATCGTTGACTGTTCTCGGACAGACGAGGCAATTGCATACCGCAGGGGCTTCGGTCATCGATGCGCAACCGGACTGGCGCGCCAGGTTGCTCGCCGCGATCACCAACCCGAGCATTGCGTTGATTCTGATGACCATCGGCATCTATGGACTTATGTTCGAGTTCATGAGCCCCGGCATGGTGGTGCCGGGTGTGGTGGGCGGCATCTGCCTGCTGCTCGGCCTCTATGCCTTGCAACTGCTCCCGGTGAACTATGCGGGGCTGGCGCTGATCATCCTCGGGATGGCTTTCCTGCTGGCGGAAGCCTTCCTGCCCAGTTTCGGCGCGCTCGGCCTTGGCGGCATCGCGGCGTTCGTGGCCGGTGCATTGATTCTTATCGACACCGATGTGCCGGGTTATGGCATTCCGCTCGGGTTGATCGCCGGTATCGCGGTCGTAAGCGCGTTGTTCGTCGCCGCCATCGCCGGCGTGGCATTGAAAACCCGCCGCCTTGCCGTCAGGGCGGGACCGGGAGACATGATCGGCAGCCTGGCGGATGTCGTGGACGTGACGCCGCACGAAGCGTGGGCGCATATTCACGGCGAAACGTGGCGGGTAGTCAGCGATGCGCCGCTGCATCGCATGCAAAGAGTGCGTGTCGTTGCGCGCAATGGACTGGTACTGCGGGTCGTTCCCGTCGGCCCTAACGAACAAGGAGAATAACCATGTACTTCGACTTCAGCATCGCCGGACTGATCATCCCCCTGATCGCGCTCATCATCCTGCTGGCCATGTCCATCCGCGTGCTGCGGGAATACGAACGCGGCGTCGTCTTCCAGCTCGGCCGCTTCTGGGGCGTGAAGGGGCCGGGGCTGATCATCATCATTCCGGTGCTGCAGCAGATGGTGCGCGTGGACCTCCGTACCATCGTGCTCGACGTACCAACCCAGGATGTGATTTCCCGCGACAACGTGTCGGTAAAGGTGAATGCAGTCCTCTACTTCCGCGTCGTCGATCCGGAAAAGGCCATCATCCAGGTCGCCAATTTCTTCGAAGCCACCAGTCAGCTGGCGCAGACGACGTTGCGCGCGGTGCTGGGCAAGCACGAACTCGACGACATGCTGGCCGAGCGCGAGCGGCTGAACCTGGATATCCAGCAGGTGCTCGATGCGCAGACCGATGCCTGGGGCATCAAGGTGGCAAATGTCGAGATCAAGCATGTCGACCTCGACGAATCGATGATACGTGCCATCGCGCGGCAGGCGGAGGCGGAGCGGGAGCGCCGCGCCAAGGTAATCCATGCGGAGGGCGAACTGCAGGCATCCGAAAAGCTGATGCAGGCGGCGCAGGTGCTGTCCCGGCAGTCGGGCGCGATGCAACTGCGCTACATGCAGACGCTGAGCACGATCGCGGGCGACCGGGCATCGACCATCGTGTTCCCCTTGCCGATCGAGCTGCTGACGGGCATGGCGGAACTGCAGGCGAAGATGCCGCGCAGCGAGCGCTGAGGGTATCCGCCATATGTCGTGAAATTGTAATTTCGCCGTTCAAACTGCTGACAATTTCCACACAGTCACGGCGGCGGCTGCTGCCTATCATGTCGGCTTTGATTCATATTTCAATGCCATGCCGACTTCTCGCCTACTCCGCTCACGCCTGCTCTGGTCAGGTTTTCTCACCGCCACGCTGACCGCCTGCGGCGGCAGCGTCAGCATTGGCAGCGGCTTCGAACCGCCGCCTCCGGTCAGCGTCGCCACGCCCGGCGTCGCTGCCGTCAAGTTGCGCACATCGGCCGGCGGCTGGACCGTGATGACGGAGAAGCTGCGTCCGCTGGCGAATGTCGCCGTGCCCGACCGGCGCCTCGTCATCAGGCGGGAAGGCAGCACGGCTTCCGGCGCCTATGCCGCGCCGGAAGGATGGTCGCTGATCGATTTCGCCACGCACCATCCGTCGCAGGACATGACAGTGGTGCTCGCCAGCAGCACCGGCATTCGCCTCGTGCGGCTCGACAAAGAGGGCAGGATGCTCAGGCAAGCCGACTTCGCCGATCCGCACGCCGCGACCGATCCGTTCGTCGGCGACACGCTGGTGATCCGCAATTCCCAATCGCTGGTGCCCTTCGCCACCCGGGATGCGGCGCGCGTCGCCGCCATCGGCGAGGACGCCGCTCTCGTGCTGCGCACAGGGCGCAATGCCGTCGTCGCCTATCGGCTCGGATACTCCGCGGCGGGTGGCTTCAATACGCAATGGCGCAGGATCGTCGAGCCCGGTGTGCCGATCGGTGGTGTCGGCCTGACCTCGGGTACCTTCGATCCTTTCGGTGGGCTGGACAACCAATGGCACGTCCATATGGATGTCAATGCCGAGGGGCAGATCGCGGTTGCCGTCGCCATCGGCCTGACCGAGATCGTCGACGGCCATTCGCAGCATTTCAACGAACCGCTCGACCCGGCACTCGCCAACGGCGTGCTGCTGACCCAGATTGCGCCCAATGGCGTGCGGCTGACGACCACGGTCGTCGATACGGCGAAGAAATCTGAAATCCACGCCATCCGGTGGGTGGGCGATTCGGTTGCGCTGGCCGGACGCGTGCGCAGCGAAATCGTTCCTGATGGCAGCGGCTGGGATGGTTATGTGGCCCTTGTGCAGCCGGCTACCCGGCGCGTGGCGGCGTACCGTACCGTGCACGCCGATCGCGGCGAAGTGATCTTCGATATCGCGCCGCTTGCCGGCGGGCGCTTTCTGGTCGGCGGCAGCGCCGGCTATGTCCAGAATCCATCGGGCGGAAGCATCTCGGAAGACGCCGCGCCGCTGTTGGCGATACTCGACGCGCAGGGCCGCCTGATTCGCCGGGTGCCGTTCTCCGCCGGGCCGCGCCACAACCAGATCCGATCGCTGGCGGGCTGGAAAGGCAACCTGCTGATCGCCGGCTTTGACAATGGACCGGGCACTCATTCCGCCGACAACAATCCCGCGCTGCTGACCGCGGACGGTTTCATCGAGGAAGTACCAACGCCGTAAAGGGATGAAGTGGGATCTCTTAAAAGGTTTTGAAGATGATGGCGTCTCTTCCGCCGTGCTTTGCTTCGTACATCAGCGAGTCGGCGCAGGCCAGCGCTTCTTCGACACTCCCGGGCGCATTGATGAAGGTAGCCGCGCCCATGCTGAAGCTGACCGGCCACTTGTTTGCACGCATCTCGGCATCCAGCTTGGTCTTCAGGTGCGTGACGGTGTTTTTAACTGCATCGGCGGAGGTCTCGGGCAGCATGACGGCGAACTCGTCGCCGCCCAGGCGGGCGGATGCATCGACGCTGCGCAGGTTGGTGTGCAGCGTGTGCGCGATCCGGACCAGCAGGGAATCACCGGTGTCGTGACCGAGCGTGTCGTTGACTTGCTTGAAATGGTCGCAGTCGAAATAAATCAGCGATATGGGATGCCCATAGCGCTTTCTCCGTTCGGTTTCCGCATGGAGCGCCTCATAGAAACCCTTGCGGTTCAGGATGCCGGTCAACGGATCATGCCTGGCCAATTTCTCCACCTGCTCGAACGCATCTCTCAACTTCGACTGCAGCCATACAAGCAGCACGATGGCAATGAGATCGCTGCCGATGTCGATCATGCCGTACACATCCATTGGCGGCTGTTCGTCCACCAGCACGCGCATGATCACCTGGTTGGTTGTCAGGGCGATGGCAAAGAGCATGCCCCATCGCGGTCCGGCGAACCAGGTAACGAACAGCACGGGAATCAGTTGCAGCAACAACAGGCTGATCTGCGGTTCGATTCCCACGTCCACCGCCGCGACGCCAATGAAGCTCAGCAAACCGATGACGAGCGCACGATCGCGCGTGATCTTGATCACCGGCCCATCTCCGGAAACATTCAGCAGCAGGGGGCGGCGCCGGCCTCTTTTGCGCCAGCGGCGTATCGCCTGCAGGCGCCACAGGCCGCTCACCAGAAAATATTCGGTCACGGCGGACACCACGGCGAGGACCGTCAGGCCAGTGATCAGGGGAAGACCGACACCTTGCGCCCATTCAACGAGATTGGCGAACAGGCCTATGACTTCCGTCTGCTGCGCCACGAGTTCTTCCGCTTCGCCTGGCAGGGGCGCGGTGTCGGTATCGGTGCTGCCGGTAATAAAGCCGCCCAGTTTGTAAGCGAAATAATAGATCGGCGGAAATGTAAGCGGATTGGTAACAAGGGTGCTGAAGGCGGCGACCGGCAGATTGACGCGGAAGATGATTGCACCGATTGCTGCGAACAGGATCTGCGCAAAGGGAATCATGAAGCCAAAGAACAGGCCGATGGCGACGCCGCCGGCGACCGCGCGCCGATTGAATTGCCAAAGGAAATGGTGATCGAGGTAGCGGTTGAAGGGTTTCAGAAAACGATTGTTCCGTAGCGCCGCCGATGTCGGCAAATGCTTGAAAAGACGGGGGCTACGCATCAATTCCACTCCTGGCTGATATGGCGGCAGGCTCCGGCCTGCCTACATCTGGTGTCGGCATGCCGGGAAACGCAGTGCTTCGCGCACACGGGACTTCATAGTATGTTCGTCTTTGCGCGCCGTACCTTTATCGAAGTCAAAGCACTGTGCGGACCTGCCCGGCAAAAAGAGGCACAAGTATATTTTGGATAGCCGATTCGCGCAGGCATGGTCATACCGGCACCGCGGGACGCGGATATGCGCCGGTCTGCTGACAATTCAATAATTACCGCGCCTGTATGGACCCGCCATACCGTTTTATTTCCCACCGGGCGACTCCGAACCCTGCCGGGCCGCTCCGCGCTTGACCGCTTCCGCATTCGGATCGCCCTTTTCAATCGCGGAATAATATTCCTGCGCCTGCGAGCGGCTGATGTGCGGCGGGAAGGGCGGCACGTTGGCATCCACGATCGCGTCGATCACGCAAGGCCGGTTTGCCTGCAGCGCGGCTTCCCACGCCGGCACGATCTGATCCGGTTGTTCGACCCGAATCGCCTCGAGGCCGAGCATGCGTGCATAGTCGGCATAGGAAAATCCGGGCAGCACCTGCGATGTGTCGTACTTCGGCTGGCCTTTCATCCCGCGCTGCTCCCACGTCACGAAATTCAGATCGCGGTTGTTCAGTACCAGGACGATGAGTTGCGGATTCTGCCATTGCCGCCAGGATTCCCCGATGGTGATCAGCTCATTGATGCCGTTCATCTGCATCGCGCCATCACCGACCAGCGCGATCACCGGCCGGTCCGGATGGGCAAGCTTGGCGGCGAGCGCATAGGGCACGCCGCAGCCCATGGTTGCCAGGCCGCCCGACAGGGAAGCCATCATGCCGCTGCGAATCTTCAGGTCCAGCGCATACCAGGCGGCGGCCGAACCGGAGTCGCAGGTGAGGATGCAATCGTCAGGCAGGCGCGGGGAGAGCTCCCAGAAGACGCGTTGCGGATTGACCGGATCGGCCGGGTCCATGGCTCTGGCTTCCAGCACCCGCCACCACGCCTCTACGCCTTCTTCGATCTTGCTGCGCCAGCGGCGATCGGCCTTGCGCTTTACAAGGGGCATCAAGGCACGCAGGGTTTCCTTCGCATCGCCCACCAGATTGCACTCCATCGGATAGCGCAGACTCACCATCCTGGGCGAGATGTCGATCTGCACCCCGCGCGCTTGCCCCTCTTTTGGCAGGAATTCGGCGTACGGAAAGCTCGAGCCGACCATCAGCAAGGTATCGCATTCATTCATCATGTCGAAACTGGCCTTGGTGCCGATGATGCCGATCGTGCCGGTGACGAAAGGTAGTTCATCCGGCACTGCGGCCTTGCCCAGCAGTGCCTTGGCGATGCCGGCGCCGAGCAGTTCGGCAACCTCGATCAGTTCCTCGCCGGCATGCAGCGCGCCCGCGCCCGCAAGAATGGCCACCTTGTTGCCGCTATTCAGGATATCGGCCGCTTCCTGCAAGGCGTCGGGTGCTGGGGCAAGGCTGCGACCGACCGTGCCGATGCCGGAATGCACGCTGCCATGCTCGCGCGACGGCACTTCCACTGCATCGAGATCCTGTACATCGCTTGGAAGAATGACGCAGGTGACGGTTCGCTCGTCGCGCGCGATGCGCACCGCGCGGTCGATCAGGTGCCGTACCTGCTCGGGGCTGGTGGCCATATGCACATAGTCCTTCGCCACATCCTTGAACAGCGACACCAGATCGACTTCCTGCTGATAGTCGCCGCCGAGCGATGCGCGCTTTTGCTGGCCGACGATGGCGACCACCGGCTGATGATCCATCTTGGCGTCGTACAAGCCGTTCAGCAAATGAATCGCTCCCGGCCCCGAGGTCGCAAGGCAAACGCCGACTTCGCCGGTGAACTTGGCGTGCGCACACGCCATGAGGGCGGCGAGCTCTTCATGTCGCGTCTGGATGAACTGGATATCGTTCTGGCGGTTGAAGGCGGCCATGATGCCGTTGATGCCGTCTCCCGGATAGCCGAACACGCGGTGGATATTCCACTCTGCCAAGCGCTGCAATAAAAAGTCACCGACTGTTATTGTCATTTGAAGCTCCTGTGCATATGAAGTGGACGAAAATTGTGTGCATTCGGAAACCGATAGGGACGGGTATTTCCGGTCTGAAATTGGTTGCCGGGCATGCTTCCTTGCAGATTCCTGCTTGAAGCTCCGTGCTTTGCGGTCCCTATATCAATATTGCAATCAGCCCGTTTCGACCCGCGCTCCGGTGATTGATTCAGTGATTTCCCCACTTCCACGCTTTTGCCGTTCCCCGGATGCCCCGTCCAGGCGCGCCTCCTGCTGGAGAAACAAACTGCCCCCAGAGTTTTTTGGCGGTCCGTTAAACCAAATTTCCGGGATGCTGTCATTTAGTTATCGTTTGACGGCCGTTGAAAATTGCAGGCCTTCATCAGGTGGAAAAAACACGAGCCGCGGATCGATGATCAGACATCGTGCCGCTTCCGGCCGGGGTGCATTCCTGCTGATGACGGAATTTTCTTGGCGCCGTCATTTCATTCCGCGCTGACAGGAAAGTACATGCAATGCTGAAATCAGTTGTGGTGCGCGCCGGACTTCTGTACTTGGTGTGGTGGATCATGAGCGGCGGCAGATCCGACGCATGGTTGTTCGGACTCGTGGTCGTCGCGCTTGCTGTCGTGGTCAGCTTGCGCCTGCAGCCGCGACGCGCCATCGCATTCTCAATCACCGGTTTCCTGTTGTTTTTAATTTTTTTCCTGGGCCGCTCCCTCAAGGGAGGCGCACAGGTCGCCGCCATTGCACTGATGCCGAGAATGAGCCTGCATCCGGCCATCGTCGAGGTGGAGCTGCGTCTTCCACATGAGACCGAACGAATATTTTTGGTCAGCATATTGAGTCTTTTGCCCGGAACCCTCAGCGCGGGCCTGGATAAGCATCGGTTGTTGCTGCATGTGCTCGATTCGCGGCTGCCGGTCGAAGAGGAAGTAATGAACGCCGAATGGCAGGTGGCTCGCATGTTCGGGGTGGAATTGCGATGAGCGGCCTGCCATTGATGCTTGCTTTATTCATGTTCGCCAACCTGATGGTGGCATTGGTGCGAGCAGTGCGTGGTCCGACATCCGCGGATCGGCTGCTGGCTGCATTGCTGTTCGGGACGACCGGCGTGGCAATCCTTCTTCTGCTGGCGTATTCCGGCGGCGGCAGCTCCCTGGTGGACGCGGCCCTGGTATTTGCATTGCTCGCCGCAATTTCCGGCGCGGCCTTCGCGCAACGCGCATGGCGGTATGAACAGGGAGAGGCGGAAAATGAGCGCCATTGAGATAATCGGGAACGCCTGTTTGCTGATCGGCGCGGCCTTCTTCCTGGCGGGAACGATCGCGCTGCTGCGCTTTCCCGATGTCTATACCCGTTTGCATGCACTGGCCAAGGTGGACAACATCGGACTCGGCTTCACCACGCTGGGCTTGCTGCCAAGGGTCGATGATCCGGCCTCGGGTTTGAAACTGATCCTGGTATGGATGCTGGTGCTCGCCGCAAGCGCGGCAACGAGCTTTCTGGTTGCGCGCCGTATTCGCCGGCGCGGCATCGCGCACTGGGAACGGCCGCAACAATGACCGGAATCGTATTCGATCTGCTGCTCGTAGCGGCACTTCTTTGGAGCGCCGTCCGCGCGGTGACCGTGCAGGACCTCTTTCGCGGGGTGCTCCTGTTCATCGTGTTTGGCTTGCTGATGGCGCTGGCATGGGCTCGTCTCGGCGCTCTCGATGTGGCTCTCGCGGAGGCGGCGATCGGCGCCGGCCTGAGCGGCGCGCTGCTTCTGGACACGGTGGGACATTTGCGCGCCTATGGGCAACGGGTGCGGCGATGAACCGGATGCGTCGCTTCATTGTGATCGCGCTGAGTGCCGCGCTGAGCGTCATGATCGGCTTGTCCGTGCTGCAGCTCCCGGAGGCGCCTGTGCGGCTGGCTCCGCAGGTCGGTGCGGAAATCGGCAACAGCGGCGTCGAGCATCCGGTCACTGCCGTTCTGCTCAACTTTCGCGGCTACGACACCTTGCTCGAAATTGCCGTGCTTCTGCTGGCATTGATCGGCGTGCTGACTGCGACCGGCGAGCAGGAGACCGGCGGTGTCCGCGTATCCGGGTCGCCGCAAGCCGTGCTGCAATCGATTGCACGCGCGCTGACACCGCTGATGGTGGTCGTTGCAGGCTATCTGTTATGGGCCGGATCGCATCAGGCCGGGGGCGCCTTTCAGGCCGGGGCGGTGCTGGCTTCCTGCGGCGTGCTCCTCTACCTGGCCGGGGTGATACCGGCGTGGACGGCGCCCGACCTGCTGCTCCGCGCCGGTCTGGGGGTCGGCTTTCTGGTATTTCTCGCCGTTGCCGCGTATCCGCTTCTTACGACTGCCGCAACGGATGGCAACTTGCTTGAATATCCGCGGCAGTATGCCGGCATGCTGATCCTGCTGATCGAAGCCGCGCTGACGCTTTCCATCGGCCTGATATTGGCCGGCCTGTTCCTGTGGCTGCCGGACGAGCACGAGGAGACGGAGGAATGAGCCAGGGACTGCTATTCGCGCTTGCCGGCATTGCCTTGTTCTCGACCGGGGTGGCCGGCGTCATCCTGCAGTCGCACCTGATCCGGAAAATTATCGCCTTCAACGTCATGAGCAGCGGCACGTTCCTGGTGCTGATCGGGCTTGGGCAGCGCGACGGTGCCACCGATCCGGTGCCGCACGCGATGGTGCTGACCGGTATCGTCGTGTCGGTCGCGGCGACCGCGCTTGCACTTGCACTGGCGCGACGGCTGCTGAATCTCGGCGGTCAAATGCGCTTGACTGCCGATATGGACGAGAAGGAGAAGAATGACTGAGCCCGCCAGCTGGCTGATCCTGCTGCCGCTGGCATGGGCAACGCTGGCCTTCCTCATGGGACCCGGACGCGGAGGATGGATTGCGCTGGCCGGCCTGTCGGCCCAGTTGGCGTTGGCGTTGGTCATCGTCGGTCAGGTCGCCGGCGGCAGCGTGCTGACCCATGCGATCGGCGGCTGGGATGTGCCGCTCGGCATCGGCTTGCTGGCCGACGGGCTGTCGGCAATGATGCTGCTGCTCGCGCAATTGATCGCGCTGCCGCTGGCGCTCTATGCCCGTGCCTATTTTTCCGCACATCCGGAAGGCGTGCGCTACTTCTGGCCGCTGACTGGTTTTCTGATGGCGGCAATGAACGCGTTGTTTCTGTCCGCCGATGTATTCAATCTCTATGTCACTCTGGAGCTGCTGGGCTTGGCCGCGATCGGGCTTGTCGCCTCCTCCGGCGGTCGGGCATCGCTGGTGGCTGCGCTGCGCTACCTGTTTGCGACCCTCATCGGTTCGGGCGCCTATCTGATGGGCGTGGCGCTGATCTACGGCGTCTACGGCAGCGTATCGATCTCCGTGCTGGAACCGCTCATCACGGACACCGCGCCCGATGCGATCCTGCTGGCAGGCGCCCTGATGCTGGTCGGGCTGATGCTCAAGACGGCGCTCTTTCCCTTCCACTTCTGGCTTCCTCCAGCCCATGGCGGAGCGCCGGCGCCGGTATCCGCATTGCTCTCGGCGTTGGTAATCAAGGCTTCCTTCTATCTGATCGCGCGCCTGTGGCTGACGCTTTTCATGCCGCTGGCGACGCCCTCGATGGCGTTGCTGCCTGGGCTGCTTGGTGCAGGCGCCATCCTGTGGGGTTCGGTGATGGCACTGCGGCAGACACGGCTCAAACTGCTGGTGGCGTACTCCACCGTTGCCCAGATCGGTTACCTCTTCCTGCTGTTTCCGCTGGTGACGCAGACACCGCCGGAGGCGGCACAGAGCGCATTTCAGGGCGTGGCCCTGCAGGTGTTCGCCCACGGACTGGCGAAGGCGGCGATGTTCGCCGCCGCCGGCGCGGTGATTCTGTCCACCGGCCACGACGATATTGCAAGACTGGGCGGCATATCCAGCCGGTTGCCGTTGACGCTATTTACCTTCGCACTGGCCGGCGTGTCGCTGATGGGGCTGCCGCCGTCTGCCGGCTTTCTCGCCAAGTGGCTGTTGATCGACGGCGCGATCGCCGGCGGCCAGTGGGGATGGGTATTGGTGGTCATCGCTGGCGGGCTGCTGACAGCCACATACGTTTTCAAGGTATTGCGCCATGCGTTCCTTAAAACCGAGCAGAGCGCCAATTTCCTGCCGCTGCCGCTCATGGTCGAATGGCCGCCGTTCCTTCTGGCGATGGCAAGCCTGATGTTGGGTGTCCACGCTACCGGCATGTTGAGACTGGTGGGCGCGCCATGACCTGGAACGAGGCACAGCCGCTGCTGATGCTGGCCAGTTCCCTGGTGGCCGGCTTGATCATTTTTGGCATGCCGGAGGCATGGAACGGTCCGCGCACCGCGCTCAATCTTGCTGCCGCCCTTGTCAAGCTGGTGCTGATCGCCGGAATGCTGTTGGGCGTGGCGGAAGGGGAAGAGTATGTATTCCGCCACGCCGTACTGCCTGGCCTGGAGCTGGTCCTGCATGCGGATGCGCTTGCCATGCTGTTCGTGACACTGTCCGCATCGCTCTGGTTGCTGACCACGCTGTATGCGATCGGCTATTTGAAGGGCGCTCGGGATCAACGCCGCTTCTTCGGCTTTTTCAGCCTGTGCGTCACCTCAACGGTCGGTGTTGCCATGGCCGGCAACCTGTTCACTTTCTTCTTTTTCTATGAATTGCTGACCTTGTCCACCTATCCGCTGGTGGTGCATAACGGCACGAAAGAATCCTTAAAGGCGGGCAGCATCTATCTCGCCTATACGCTCACCGGCGGCACGGTGTTGCTGACAGGGGTGGTATGGCTGTACGGGCTGCTCGGCCAGGTGGACTTCGTGCATGGCGGTTCGGTGTCGGTATTGGGGGCGGGGCATGAAAACGAGCTTCGCCTGATTTTTCTGCTGCTTATCGCTGGTGTGGGCGTCAAGGCTGCGCTGGTGCCACTGCATGGCTGGCTGCCGCGCGCGATGGTGGCGCCGGCGCCAGTGTCTGCCCTGTTGCACGCCGTTGCAGTGGTGAAGGCGGGCGCGTTCGGCGTCATGCGCGTGGTGTACGAAGTGTTTGGCGTCGACTATGCGCAATCACTGCAATTGCTGACGCCGCTTGCGATCGTGGCATGCATCACCATCCTGTGGGGGTCGCTGCGCGCGCTTTGGCAGGACGACCTCAAACGGCGGCTCGCGTTTTCGACGATCAGCCAGGTGTCCTATATCGTCCTTGGCGTGGCGCTGTACGGTCCGGTCGGAACCATCGGCGGGCTGGTACACCTTGTGCACCAGGGCATCATGAAGATCACCTTGTTTTTCTGTGCGGGTAACTATGCCGAAACGCTCGGCATCCACAAGATCAGTGAAATGGACGGTGTCGGACGGCGTATGCCGCTGACGACGGCGGCATTCAGTCTCGGCGCCCTCGGGATGATGGGCGCGCCGCTGACAGCCGGCTACGTCAGCAAGCATTATTTGTCCGAAGGTGCCGACCTGGCGGGTGCGCCGTGGGCCGGCTGGGTCCTGATTGGATCAAGCATCCTGAACGTCGCCTATTTTCTACCTATCCTGTACCGGGCATGGCTCAAAAAAGAGCCGGCCGACTGGCCGGATGAAAAAATGCCTCGGCGGCGATGGCAGGAGACCGCTTCCCTGTTGCTGATTCCGCCGTTGATCAGCGGCATCTCGATTGTCGGGGTCGCCGTACTGGCAGATCATGCATGGAGCCCGCTGTCGTGGGCAAAGCTGATCTCCGAACGGGAAAACATGCCTTCCAGGTAGTTCGCCCCTTGCTTATTGAACTGCAGGGAATATCGTAGATTGCATTCACCCAGGAGGAAACAGGTATGAATAAAATCCTAGTACCCTTTGATGGATCGGATAGCGCGATCCGCGCCGTCCGATATGCAGCAACACTTGTCGGCAGTAACACCACGCGCCGGCTGGAGTTGCTCTATGTGGCAAATTCGATGCCGATCGGAACGCATGGCACGCTGTCACAGGATCAGGTCAACGAGCGTGCAGCCGCTGAAACGGAAACAACCGTGCAAGCGGCGCGCCGGATTCTCGACGATGCAGGGATTGCCTATCAGGTTCACACCCGGCTTGGATCGGCTGCGAGCGAAATCACAAAGTACGCGGAAGAGTCCGGTTGCGACGGAATCGTGATGGGAACGCGGGGAATGGGGCCGGTCGCCAGTGCAATGATCGGGTCCGTGGCAACAAAAGTGGTCACCCAGGTCGACGTGCCGGTGACCCTGATCAAGTAATCCTAGCGCACCCTCAATGGTCCATCATCCATTGCGGCTAAAAGGAACTTGACGTCCTGCGACACATCCCATTGCCTCCGGGCGCCGGCACGGACGCACGGAGGCACGGAGGCAGGCGAGAAGGGCGGGCAAGGCGCTTGCCCGAATATATCGCATTCCACAATGCCATCCCCCGGGAGAACGGCATGTTCAAGAAAATACTGGTGCCGACCGAAGGATCCGAACTATCGGCGAAGCCGATCGAAGCGGCGATTAAGTTGGCGCAACTGCACGGCAGCACGATCGTGGCGCTGGCCGTGGCGGAGCCGAGACTGATGCATTCCCTCAATCCGGATGTCGTCGCCGATGGCACCGAGCATGAGGCCAGGAACAGGGAGAAGGCCAGGGCGGATCTCGAATTCCTGATAAACGCCGCAAGACAGGCTGCCGTCTCCTGCGAGCCGGTCATGGTGCAATCACGAACGCCGTATCAGGAGATCATCGATGTTGCGGAGCGGTACGGTTGCGATGTCATTTTCATGGCCACGCGCGGCAACTTCGGTGTGCTTGAAAAAATGTTCGGCGCGAGCCAGACACACAATGTGATCGCGAAAACCCCGATTCCCGTCCTGGTGTTTTCATGATGAATCCGTCGCTTATTGCTGGGCCGGCGTAATCCGCCACACGATATTGCCCACATCGTCGGCCACCAGCACCGCGCCCTTGCGGTCCACCGCCACGCCGGCCGGACGTCCGAGGGCGTTGCCGTCGGCATCGACGAAGCCGGTCAGCACATCTTCCGGCATGCCTGCCGGCTTGCCGTCGGCGAACGGCACGAAAATCACCTTGTAGCCCGACAGCGGCTTGCGGTTCCATGAGCCATGCTGGCCGATGAACGCGCCATTGCGGTATTTCTTCGGCAGCAGGTCGGCCTCGTAAAATGCCAGGCCGAGATTGGCGGTATGCGCGCCGAGCGCATAGTCGGGCACGATGGCCCTGGCGACGAGGTCGGGGCGCGGTGGCTGCGGCCGCGCATCGACGTTCTGGCCGAAATAGCTGTACGGCCAGCCGTAGAAGCCGCCATCCTTCACCGAGGTCATGTAGTCGGGGACCAGATCGCTGCCGAGTTCATCGCGCTCATTGACCGTCGTCCACAGGGCGCCGCTTTGCGGTTGCCAGGCCAGTCCGTTCGGATTGCGCAGACCCGACGCGAACAGACGCGTGGCGCCGGTCTTCGGGTCGATTTCGAGAATGGCCGCGCGATTGACCTCATTTTCCATGCCGTTCTCGGCGACATTGCTGTTGGAGCCAACGGTCACGTACAGGCGTGTGCCGTCGCGGCTGGCAATGACGTTCTTGGTCCAGTGATGGTTGATATCGCCGGCGGGCAGGTCGGCAACCTTCACGCCGGCGGCGGCGATCACTGTTTCGCCGGTCTTGTAGGGAAAGCGCACCAGTGCATCGGTATTGGCCACATACAGATCGTTGCCCACCAGCGCCATACCGAAAGGCGAATACAGATCCCGCAGGAATACCGACCGCGTTTCGGCCACGCCGTCGCCGTCGGCATCGCGCAGCAGGGTGATGCGGTCGGCGCTCGGCACACCGGCCCCGGCGCGCTTCATCACCAGTTTCGTGATCCAGCTCTTGATACCTCCCTGTTCATCCTTTTTCTTCGGCTTGTTCGATTCCGCAACGAGCACATCGCCATTGGGCAGCACATGCAGCCAGCGCGGATGGTCGAGACCACCGGCGAAGGCATTCACCGCCATGCCTGCCGCCGGGACGGGCTTGCTTCCTTCCGGCCAGCCCTTGGCCGGAGCGATCTTGACAGTCGGGATGGCGCTTTTGACAGGGTCAACGAGTTTGGGATTCGGACCGACATCGGCATTCGCCGGCAGCTTTGACGTGTCGCCGCAGGAGGCGACGCCCAGCACGAATGTGCCCGCAAGGGCGACACGCAGGGTATGACTTTTCATGACAGGTCTCCATCGGAAACGGCGAAGTGGCGCCGGGTCCGATAACAGATGCGCAATGAGGAGAACGGCAAAGGACGACAGAAAGACAACATTTTGAAGTTGTTGTTCCTGCATTTGTCTATAACAGCCGACATGACAAATCGACTACCCACTGTGGCGTAAACGCAAAATTCCCAATTGAAACAAAATGTTAAATCCTTCTTGCCGCTTGGAACTATTTCGCTGCGGCAAAACTCTGATTGGAAATTCTCGAGTTTCTTGAGAATTATCAATTGACGTTTATAAGAGGGGAAATTTTCATGTCCAGGGAGTATTCGGGCCGTAGCTATATGCGGTCGCTTTCATGTGCGAGTCTTGCGACGCTGTTTCTGGCGTCATGTGGTGGCGGAAACAACGATGGTTCCGACTTCGCAACCGGTTCGACGATGACATCCAGCAGCGCAGTGTCAGCATCCGCCGAAGTACCGATGCAAACGGAGCAAAACAAATATCTTGCGACCGTCACGCAAGTAGCTGCACCGGTAACCACAACCACATGGACGCGTTGCGCCACCGAAGAGCGTACCTGCTCGTTCACCGGCACGCGTCAGGTTCGTTACGGCTTGAATGGCGTCTACGCCACGCGTACCGCGACCGGCTCGATCCGCTGCTCCAATGATGTGTTCGGCGATCCGCTGCCCGGCGCCGACAAGGTCTGTGACTATGCAACCACGGTCACCGCACCAGCGCCGGCACCGGCGCCTGCACCCGCTCCGGCTCCTGCACCCGCACCGGCTCCAGCACCGGCTCCAGCGCCAGTGACATCAACCACCTGGACACGCTGCGCCACCGAAGAGCGCCTGTGCTCGTTCACCGGCACGCGTCAGGTCCGTTACGGCTTGAATGGCGTCTACGCCACGCGTACCGCGACCGGCTCGATCCGCTGCTCCAATGATGTGTTCGGCGATCCGCTGCCCGGCGCCGACAAGGTCTGTGACTATGCAACCACGGTCACCGCACCAGCGCCGGCACCGGCTCCTGCACCCGCTCCAGCACCGGCACCGGCACCAAAACCAGCACCGGCACCAGCGCCCGCTCCGGTACCTGCACCGGCTCCTGCACCAGCGCCGGCTCCGGCTCCAGCACCAGCACCGGCTCCAGCTCCAGCTCCAGCTCCAGCTCCAGCTCCAGCACCTGTGCAGACAACCACATGGACACGCTGCGCTACTGAAGAAGGCACTTGCTCGTTCAGCGGCACACGCCAGGTTCGCTACGGTTTGAACGGCACCTATGCCACACGTACCGCGACAGGTTCGATCCGCTGCTCCAACGATGTGTTCGGCGATCCGCTGCCCGGCGCAGACAAGGTGTGCGACTATGCCACGACGACGTTGTCGACATCGCCATCCCCGGCTCCGGCACCTGCACCTGCACCGGTTCCGGCACCTGCACCGGCGCCGGCACCTGCTCCGATCGGCACGCCAGGCCCGTACGGCCAGAATGCCGCTGACTACCGGCTGACCTTCTCCGACGAGTTCGAGGGCACGAGCCTGAACCGCGCCGTGTGGAACGACACCACCTGGGACAAGCCGGCACCATCGACCATCAACTACGCAGTGGAGAATGGTTCGCTGAAGATCTGGCCGCAACGCGACGCCAGCGGTCAGTTCTTCGGCCGCGTGATCGATACCGACGGCAAGTTCTACCAGACCTACGGTTACTACGAGATCGAAGCCAAGCTGCCGATCGGCAAGGGCACATGGCCGGCATTCTG
>JAESFT010000502.1_pt1 | contig 22428 bp, 23 predicted proteins | sample 9269451 | NCBI WGS metagenome assembly JAESFT01 (sample SAMN14502557, study PRJNA617106) | algae metagenome | isolation source: Scytonema hyalinum WJT4-NPBG1 and co-occurring heterotrophs from well... | place: USA: Mojave Desert, Joshua Tree National Park, California | collected 2006-05-25
AAAGCGCTCTAGGTACTGCTGTCATCGGCGCATGCATGAAGCGCATGGTAAAAGCGGAACCTGTGCAGACATCCTGTTCCTAATGTGACCTTTGGCTGATTGCTTCATGGGACAAAAAGTTCACGACTGACGCGCACTTCGCAACAGGTGTCCGTCCACCCGAACCTCAGTCAGGCGAAATCGCCGGGAACAATGCATGAGGGCAAAGCAACTCAATCCAACCGCAATCAACGAAAACCCGCGTACCGGCGCGCATCGAACTATGCCATGCAAGTTGGCTTCTCGCGCCCCTTCCTACCAGCTTTCGGCCTTCACCTCAATTCGATGCCTCGCCAAGGACGATCCCGAGGACTCAGCTGTCCCTGCAACGATCTCCACGCGTTGGTCAAGATACGTTCATCCGCCGGCAACCAGCGAATTCAACTGCCGAAATGGAACCGATTCCATGTTCCCGCCACATATATGCCGCGTGCACCTGTGAGCCGAAATTTGAGCTCATCGACGCACGTGGCTCATTCTTTTTTCTTTAACGTTCAATAACATTTTCAGAAAGCGACACACGTTATGGCCGCAGGTATTCAACAACATTCACCGACACATTCCATCCAACTACACGCACAGCCTTCCCGAAGCGAAGCGGCGAGACCGGACTCGCAGACCGGCAACAGGCCGATCGGGAATTCGTCCACAGTCGCCAAAATGCCGTCGTGCTTTCCAATGGGCCGGTTGATATCGCAGGCTCGAATCGAGCAGTCGAAGAAAGAAGACATCAGCTTCCAGAGCCTGTTCGGGCATAAGCTGGAAAACAATACCGACTTCGCTGGGAGGCAGGACGTCAACATCCTGAATCGTATCGCCACGGCATCGGCGATCGACCTGCCGAAAAATATCAAGCCGGGCGAGTTTGTCGTCGCACCGCTCGACATCATGCCGCACGAGATCCCCGGCGGAAAAAAAGGTGCCATGCTTCTCGAGTTGAACGGTACCGGATACGGCAATATCACCACACTGCATCCGGAGACGCTCAAGACCATCAATAATTCGTTCGCCATGATCGCGGATAGTTTGAAGGATGTGCCGAACGCCCTTGTCCTGGTCCCCTGCTCCGGCCGCGAAGACCCGCCGAACTTTGCCGCCAGTAAGAAGATTCATGAAAAAATCATGATCGGAAGCAGTATCTCCGAGCGTTTCAAGGCATTGGGTCATGAAAAAGTAACCGAAATCGGCATCGACTCTTTTCAGAAAAAGAGCTCGAATCCGCTGAAAAACCTGCGGCAAGGACTGAAAACGGACGTGAAAGCCGGCTTGGAAGCGGTCAGGCATTTTGACCAGGACGGCATCCGCGCCATGCGCAAGAAACTGCGCAAAACCGGATGGAACGCCAAGGACGCCGGCCCCACCGTTGTGGTGGGCTACACTGCGCAACTCGCGAAGGCAATCAAAATCGGCGAGAACGGCGAGCCCATGATGTTTGGACGCCGGGTTCACGCCATCATTAACGATCGTGCGTCGCTGAACGTCGACGCCCTTCATGCTCGCAAAGGCAAGAAGCTGGATCCGAATACCTTCATCGCATGTAACCGGTCCTATGTACCAGCCGCGGACAAAGGCACTGCCTACGCGTATATGAACGAATTCAACAGCACGGCCGCCGCGAAAGCGACGCCGGAGTATGCTCGCGAAATCGTCAACAAACAGGCAAACACCCTGGCGGAGATCGAAGAGAAAGTACTTGAGATGCTGAAGGAAGGAAGGCACGCCATTATCAAGCCGAGCGGCACAGGCCATGGCGACGGCATCGTGCCGATCTTCGCGCACGAATGGGAGGGACATCCAGACTTCAAGCCGACCGGCGCTGGTGGATACCCGCCGATCTCGGAACAGATCAAGAAATCCTATGACTCCGTCAAAGCCACGTACGGCGACCGCGGCGGCTTCCCCTACACGGTCGGCGAGTATGTCATTGCCGACCGGATCAAGTCCGATAACCCGGCGTTCAACACGATGAAGTACGAGTACAGGGTCGCGGTGTACGCCGACTATAGCAACCCCGAAAAGCCGCAGCTCAAGGCTGCACCCGCGATCATCAAGATCGACGCCGGTTCGCAACTGCAGGAAGGCCAGGACGGCAAGTTCTCAAAGCAATTGGCGAGCGTTTCCACCCAGGTGTTGCAGACTGGGCGCCCGGCATCGGATTTCATGAAGCCGTTGGCAAATGCTGAAACAATGGAAATGATCGATCTTCCCGAAGAAGAAATGACCAAGCTGTGCCAGTGGGCGACGAAAGCCGTCGGCTATATCCTGGAAAACGTCGATGCCAAGACCGAAGTGGGCGGCGGAAAACCGGGAGGCGCCAACGACAAGGCGCCCGTCAATGATGACGGTGCTTCCACTTCCCGCACCTGATCACCTGACCAGTAAGACATCTTCGTAACGCAATACCCTGCGCGCGCTTTCTGCGAAGCGCGCGCAGGTCTCTCGCAAAGAAAGCGAAGGATAAGCATGCACTCTCCCTCCTCACTTCACCGTCCCTCCTTATCTTCTCCCGGAATGGTTGGCAGCAGCCTGCCGGATACGGGCGCTGCTTCAACCAGTCAATCGGCGAACACCGGCACACGCATCCGGTCCCGGTTCAAACACGCCTTGCGAATGTTCTCTCCAGCGAATTGCGGACTGGGAGGGGCCACGTTCAGGTCCCCAAGCCGCCTTCCGGCGACATCGGGCGGGGCTCAGCGAAACATCGTCGTCAGAGCTTCGGTCGACAATATTCCGGAAGACCAGATCCCGTTGCCGCCGATCAGGAAATTCGTTCCCGTCGGCGTTATCGGCGGCATGGGGCCGGACGCAACCAACGACCTGAACGCCAAGATGCTGGAAGAGGCCCGCAAGATCGAATCGGCGCCAAACGACCAGGACAACATCGGCGTCATCGCGTACAACGTGCCGCATCTCATCAACGACCGCACCGGATATCTGAATCGAGTGGACATCAACCAAGTGTCCAAGGAAGAATGGCAGAACCACCTGACCAGCCCCACCACGGACAATCCGCTATGGGGAATGCTGCACGCGGCCAAGCAACTGAAGGCTGCCGGTGCGCATCTCCTGGTCATGCCGTGCAACACGGCGCACATGTTTCATCCCGAGCTCGAAAAACGGATCGACATTCCGGTCCTGCACATTGCGGATGCGGCGCTGATGGCCTTGAAAGAAGCAAACCCCGCGGCGAAGAAAGTGGGCTTGCTGGCAACGTCGGGAACGATCAACAACAGACTGTATGAAGGCCGTGCCGAGAAGGTGCATCCGCAGGTCGAGTGGGCATATCCCACTCCCGCTTCCCAGAGGGACGAGGTGATGAAAGGAATCTATGACGACGGCGTCAAGGCCAACAACCTGGAAAACGGCAGGCGTCTCCTGAAAAGTGCCGGGGATACGGTGGTCACGAAACACAAGCCGGACGCGCTTTTCCTGGCATGCACCGAAATACCGCTGGTGCTGTCTCAGAAGGATTATCCGGATCAGATCGTCATCGATGCGACGCAGGCCCTTGCCAAACTGGCCGCCCAGAAGTCGTTCGAGCTTGCGCAAAAATATCACGCGCAACGCGACGATGCGGCTCAATCCCGGCTTCACTAGAAAACGGAGAAGCGGGTGATCGCAATCGCCGTCATCCGTTCAAGGGCCGTCCAGCCAGGACGGTTCCCGCTCCCTTGACATTGACGAAGCAGGCTCGCTTCGTCAATGCGTCCCGAATATCACTCACTTGGCCAAGAGGTGCCGACATGAACAGAAGTGACTATGACAAGCTGATCATGGACTTTTGCAGCGTCTGCCAGATGGAAGGCGCCGACAGCATCCTGGCGGGCGGACCGGTGTCGATCAATGACGTGACGTTCTCCCTGACCTATGGCGAAGAATTGGAGGAGAACCTGATGCTGATCTTCTGCGACTTCGGACGCCCTGCCGCAGGTCGTGAGGCGGAAGTCTATCGCGCGCTGATGGAAACCAATTTACTGCTGTACATGGTGAACGGGCCGCTCTTTTCCATTTCCCCGGATACGGGACGGGTCCTCTTCGTCAACCGTTGCTGGCTGCAGCAACTCACGCCGACCAGGCTGCGCGACATGCTCGTGCAGTTCGCCGCGCAGGCGAAGGACTGGCGCAACCACCAGCTTCTCGACAAACCGCCGCTCCGAAGCGGTCAATCATCCACTGCACGCATGCTCGCGAACTCCCTGCTGACCAAGCCGGAATCCTGACGCAGCGGCATGCGGGAAAGCGGCATCATTCTCCTGGCCGCTTTCGCCCGTGCCCGAGAGCTTCAGTCCAATGAATATAGGGCCACCGGCACCAGGGCGATCACCAGTGCGGTCAATATCCGCACCGGCGCGCTGAAGCCTTGATGCCGGAACCATGAAGCAAGACCGAGAGCACCCGCGCCATAGAACAGCGCAAAAATTACCAGCGCACCGACGCCTACCACTTCCGCGGTGCGCGTGGTAAACAGTACGGCAAACAATGCGGCCGTCACCATGGCAAGCATGCCGGCAAGGTAGGCCATCAGAATCGACGTGCCGTTCGCTCGTGCGGAAGGGGACTGGGGCTGCGCGAGCATTGCCTGCCTCTTGGCGAGCACATCGCGCTGCAGGAGAAACACGAGCAGGGGATCAACTTGCCGGTAATGTAGCAGGCCGACGGATGCCGCCGCTGCCAGGTCCTCGCGTTGAATCATGATTCATCGCTCCTTCGGGTTCCGCGCTTCGGATCCGCAATGTCGGCCGGGCAAGTACCATGCGGATCGGTTCTTCATTGCCGCATCGCCTTGGGGTCGTCAGGAAACGGCTCCGCAACACCTGCGTTCCGGCGCGTATTGAATGACTCATAGGGATCAGAAGGTCATTTAACCAACTTCCGCAACGTCGGCGTAGACCTAGATCAATTGCGCAAAAATGCGGCAGGCCTGCAATCAAAAACCATTCGATTCTTTAAGCGGGAACAAACGGCGGACCTTGTTCATTGCCTTGACCACTGGGCAGCATTTTCGACATGGCGTTTCAGCAAGAATTGCAGCAGGCAACAAACCGCCACAAACATCATCCGCGGCGGGCTTCCAGCAATTCGCGCAGGTCTGCCGGCAGCATCGCACGCAGCCGCGCCGACACCGCCGCTTCATGCCGGCTCCACCATAGGCCGATGCCGATCAGCGCAAATCCAAGCAGGGTAAGTATCAGCACGAAGAGGAAGCTGTCCTTGAACAGATTCCACGACAGATCGCCCAGCACCAGTGCGATGCCGATGCCCCCGAACACCGCGAACATCCGCCGCCCGAGAATCGCGCCGATGAACACCAGCCCGAAGTTGAGCGCGAGGTACACCAGCTTGCCGGCCAGTTTGCCGGAACCCATCAGCGACAGCGCGCCCCAGAAGGTCAGCAAGCCGAACAGGTACAGCCAGTAGGCGTAATCATGGCTGCGGCGGGAGCGGAGATCGATGAAGAATGCCAGCAGGAGCATCAGCAGGCCGAATACCAGAGTGATCGACTTGCGCAGTTCCCATGCCGCGCCGCCGAACCAATCGCCTGTGTTGCCTTCCCCCGCTTGAAGAATGAGCGCGGGCACGATGTCCATGCCCATGTACCACAAGGTCACGGCGATCGGCATCATCAGAAACGGATAGCGGAAACGCCACAGCAGCACCGCCCCGCCTGCCAACGTCGCCAGTTCCATCAACAGCCAGCGCCAGTCGATGAAACGGTGATAGTCGCGGTAATGTTCCAGGTGCCCGTCATCGGGCCAGAAACCGAGAACATGCTGCAAGGCGAACACCGCCAACGGGACCAGCGCAATCGCCAGCGTGGCAAAGATGCCTGCCGGAATACCGTAGCCGTGCTTCTCCAGCCTGGCCGCGAGCGCCACCGCCGCCAGTGCGTACAGCAGCGACAACACCAGCAGCGCGCCCATCCCCAGCGCTTCCACGGCGATGGTCGTGAACAGTGACGCCGCGCCGATTGCCAGCATGCCGCCGAGGTAGTACAGCACATGGGTGCCGGAAAACCGTGCCGTGGCCCGGAATGGCGTTCCGGCGCCGGGGTCCCTCGCGCTGAGGAAGGCGAACAGCCCTTCCAGTTCCAGCGGATTCAGCACACCCGCCTTGACGGCGGCTTCGAGGTCTTCACGCTTGATGGTCATGGCCGTACCCTGTTGATTATCAGGATTGCAAATTGGAAATGCGAGCGATTGTATACCGGCCGGCGCACCGTTTCCCCGGCGCCCTGCTCCCCCTGCTACGGTAAAATGCCCGCTAATCAATTATCCACACCGCATTCTGAAAAGCCCATCCATGAGCACCAACCCGAAAAATCCGGCCGCCCCGGCAGACAATGCGCCGGCAGCGAATTTTCTGCGCAACCTCATCGACGCCGACGTCGCCTCGGGCAAATACGCCGACCGCAAGGACAACCTCGGCCGGCCGCTTCCGCCGATCATTACCCGCTTCCCGCCGGAACCCAACGGCTACCTGCATATCGGTCACGCCAAATCCATCTGCCTCAATTTCGGGATGGCGCGCGACTTCGGCGGCCGCTGCAACATGCGTTTCGATGACACCAACCCGACCAAGGAAGAACAGGAATACGTCGACACCATCCTCGACAGCGTGAAATGGCTCGGTTTCGATTGGAAGGACGACACAGGCGAACACCTGTACTTCGCCAGCGACTACTTCGACAAACTTTATGAGATGGCCGAATACCTGATCACCGCCGGTCACGCCTATGTCGACAGCCAGAGCGCGGAAGACATGGCGAAGAACCGCGGCAGCTTTGGCGAGCCCGGCAAGAATTCGCCCTTCCGCGATCGTCCCGCCGAGGAATCGCTCGACCTCTTCCGCCGCATGAAAGCCGGCGAATTCAGGGACGGCGAACACATCCTGCGCGCAAAGATCGACATGGCCTCGCCCAACATGAACATGCGCGACCCGGCCATCTACCGCATCCGCCATGCGCACCATCACCGCACCGGCGACAAATGGTGCATCTATCCGATGTACGACTACGCGCATCCGATCGAGGACGCCATCGAGCAGGTCAGCCACTCCTTCTGCACGCTGGAATTCATGGATCACCGGCCGTTCTATGACTGGGTACTGGAGCGCCTCGCGGAAGGCGGCTTTTTCCAGCGCCCGCTGCCGGAGCAAACCGAATTCGCCCGACTCAACCTCACTTACGCCGTGACCAGCAAGCGCAAGTTGCGCCAGCTCATCGATGAAAACATCATCGACGGCTGGGACGATCCACGCAACTCCACCATCGTCGGCCTGCGCCGCCGAGGCTATACGCCGGAATCGATCCGCCTCTTCTGCGAACGCGCAGGGGTCGCCAAGTCCGACAGCTGGATCGACATGGGCACGCTCGAAGGCGCGCTGCGCGACGACCTCGATGACAAGGCCGCCCGCGCCATCGCCGTCCTGCGCCCGCTCAAGCTCATCATCGACAACTTCCCGGAGAACCTCTCCGACGATTGCAGCGCCCCGGTCCACCCGCACCATCCGGAACGCGGTCAGCGCAGCTTCCCTATCACGCGGGAACTGTGGATCGAGGAAGAAGACTTCATGGAGACGCCGAGCAAGGGCTACTTCCGCCTCTTCCCCGGCAACAAGGTGCGTCTCAAGTATGGCTACGTCGTGGAATGCACCGGTTGCGACAAGGACGACAACGGCAAGGTTATCGCCGTGCACTGCAGTTACTTCGCCGACTCCAAGAGCGGCACTGACGGCGCCAACAATTACAAGGTCAAGGGAACGATCCACTGGGTCAGCGCGCAGCATTCGCTCGAAGCGGAAGTGCGTTTGTATGACCGTCTGTTCACCGACCCGAACCCGGATGCGGGCGGGAAGGATTTCAAACAGGTGCTGAATCCGAATTCGAAGGAAGTGATCACCGCCTACCTCGAACACGGCATGCGCGCCGCGCTGCCGGACGACAAGTTTCAGTTCGAGCGGCATGGCTACTTTGTAGCGGACAGGGTGGATTCGACACCGGGGAACCCGGTGTTCAATCGGGCAGTGACCTTGAAAGATAGCTGGCAAGCAAAATAGAACCGGGACATTGCGAACGCAACAGGCGACTTCTCGGTCATTCTGCAACGCTGCAGGTTCGGGTCGCCTGTGAGTACATTCCGGTGGTCCGGGACTTGACCGATCCAGATCATCGTTTCAGAAGGCCGGGACCGTGAAAAGCAGGTTATTTGACGGCTATTCAGCTTGTTTCCATGCAGCTGATCCGGAATGGGTGCCGTCACGTACGGAAACTGTCGTCAAAAACGGGTGGTTTCCAAGGCGCCGGCACATTAATCGCGTCACGCCGAGGGCCGCGAGGATTGGACCGCAGAACCATGGGAGATGCCGATGGTCTACTCAAAAACTCACCTGATTTCGAGCAGATGATGATCGAGACTGCGTCATGAATCACGCCATTTCCTTACAAGCATTCGTCATTGTGCTGGCAATAAACGGATGCGCCACCCGCACACCGGTTGAGCTCTACGGCGAACCCGCTCCGGCATCAGCCGCGCAGCGCACGATCGTGATTTCTCCCGACACCAGGCATGTGAATGTTGAAGGCGGAGAAATTATTCGATTCGTTGCTGGCGGCAAGGAGTTCGGCTGGAGCTTCAACAATGCGCTGTCGATCAACTCGTTCAGCCTGAATGCCGTTGCGCCTCCGGGCTTGCTGAACCAGCCTGTGCATGCCTATGTGTCGCGAGATCCGAGATATATCGGTGGTGGCGACGGACCGGAGAGATAGAAGCGTCTTGAAAACGCGGACATTGGTCAACTATCAATTCCTCAATCGAGCTTGTGTCGATGAATCAGGACTTGGCTTTGTCCTGTGTCGTTTCCATCTGCTTTCAGCGTGCAAGTCCAGCCCATCCTGCCAGCCTACTTCGCCTGACATCGCCCTGCAGCAAGTTCGATCACAGGCGGCATCACCAATGAACACGTACTGATCGCATGGCTCATCACGTTTCTTTCGTTTTCAAGCGCCGTATAGCTTTCCGCTAGATTACGCACGCGTTCTTCATTGGACACCTGCGTGGAATACACGACATAACGCGATGGTCCTCCACATGCTTTTGCACCCGCCGGGATCGCCCGGCATTGCGAGACATCGCTCGCGAGCGGTGTGCCGACTTCGGCGATCAGCGATGCCCATACTTTCTGCATTTCCTCACTGATCTGAGCCTCGGTCTTCGCAGGCACAGCGGACGCTGTCGTCTGCGCTACGGAACCTGACGATCCGCCGCCGCAGGCGATCAAAAATGGGGCGCATAAAATACAGGCAGTAGGCGTGAATGCGGTCAATTTCCCTGTGAGCATGATCTTCTTTCATAAGTGTTGTCTGTCGAACCCATGTTGCCATCATGCCTGAACGAATTTGGCAAACCTACATCTATTTGCTATAACGGCCGTCGGCGGCAAGCTGTCCGCTGGAAATACTTCGTCGCTGGCCCGGCTGAATCGTGCCATGCATTCCGCGCCGCCGGGATGCCGGATCAAGGAAATCCCATGAGAGAAGACAGTGCCCTATCCCACTTGAAGGATGGCGAATCCTGTGTCGTGCTGTTGAAGAACGGAGAAAAGCATAAAGTAAAGTGGAGCGTACCGGAATGGTCGTTCATTGCCACCGGCGATAACGACCGACGATGCCGTTTTGAAGAGATCAAGGAATGGATGCCGGCGTCGATCAAGCATCATCTCTAGCAGCGGGCTTCGTTCACCCCGATTTTTGACATAGGTATGATGGCAGGGCCCATCTCCCGGCACGGGCCTGATGTGCCGGCAAGAACCTGTCGCATTCACTCCTGGAGAAAAAGAGATGAGTGTGCGTAGTGCTCTTTGCATTGCTGCCGGATTGGCATTGCCTGCCCCTGGTATATCCGTCGCTTCCGATGCCGGTGGTTCGGCCATTGGCAAGCGCATAGACATCGGCGCCTTCGCGGTCGATGCCACCGAGATCACTGTTGGCCAGTTCGCGCGATTCGCGGCGAAACGCCAATTGACGAGCGCCGCCGAACGCGAGGGCGGCGGTTTCGAATATGGTGCCGGGTGGGAGCGACGTCAGGGCTGGAACTATAAAGCACCTTACGGCAAACCCGCAAATGACGACGAGCCGGCAGTGCATCTCAGCTGGCATGAAGCAAAAGCATATTGCGAGGATGCCGGCGGAAGCTTGCCGACACAGGCACAATGGAGTGCGGCGGCGTACACCGAGATGCGTGCTTCGCCTCCGAGTCCATTCATGCGCAAGAGCACGTATTCCTATCCAACCGGCGATACACCGGACGGCGCGAATATTGCCGGCGCGGCTGACGGCTGGGAGCGCCATGCGCCGGCTGGACGCACCCGACCCGGCGTGAATGGCTTGTACGATATGGGAGCGAATGTATGGGAATGGCTGGCCGATGCGCGCGACGGCGAGAGACTCACTGCAGGCGGATCATGGTGGTATGACGCTTCGAAGATGAAAGCCGATGGCATGCAGTTCAAGCCGGCGGATTTCTACGCCGTGTATGTTGGCTTTTGGTGCGCCTATCGCAAGTAGCAGCAAGTGGGCAACATCTGTACGCAAGAGGATGTAACCATGCCATCGAGGACAGGTTCCGCGTATCACGAAACCTGCCCTCGACGGCGCTTTGCATGAATGCTTTATGCCTTAGCGCATGCAGGTGATTAATACGACTCCTGGATGAGCTTGCACTCCTGTACACCGGCTTTACCAGTCGTCTCGTCGACGAGCTGCAATGCAGAACGCGCAGCGAACATGCCCATCTTTACTTCTTGCCAGACGAAGTAATTTTTGCCGGCGACTGTTTTGAGCGGCAGGACCGAATCATTCTCGGTCTTGGATAGGAGTGTGTGCTCGCCGGGCGGCACTTCCAACTTGATATACGTGTTTGCGGCGGTGTCGCCGATGAGTTTGCCGTTCAGTGCCACCGGCATCTTCACCGCGGCACCCATCGTCTCATTGCGATAGACATAGATATTGGCCTTGTCTGCCTTAACGGCGAAGCTCTTGGCCGCGGCGTCTTTCTCCGGGCTGGCCATTTGCACGGATGCGCATCCGACGGATAAGACGACAGCAGCTGCGATAGTAACGCTGCAAAGCGCGCGTTTAAACATGATGATCCCTTTATTGGTTTGAGTTATCGAGGTGACCGGGCCTGCTTTTTACCAAAGACCTTTTGTAAGTTCCAAAACCCGGCCGGTGTTTAGTTGGGCTTACGAGGTCAGTTAGTTTTGTCCGGCAGGTGCGGCAACTGTCAATGGCGCGGCTGCGGCTGGAGGCAATGCAGCAGCCTCTTCCATGATGACGGTAATAAGGGTGGGATAATCATAAGCGGCGCCGGAGCCTGCATCGATCGCTGCGCCGATGACGCCACCGAAAATGATGTTGCCGAATGCCATTGGTTTGGTGCTTGACTTCACCGATGCGAGACCAGATAGTTGCCCTTCCTTGACACACTTCACATTCAGGTCGTCATACGCACGCAGCACGGTGACTGTCCCGGGTGCCTTTACGAAAAATGTGCCTTTGCCATTATTGAGTTCGCAATTCGCGTCCGCGACCTGCTGCCCTTTATGGCGGGCGTCGACCGAGATCACCTGGTTGTTGCCGTTGACGATCGATGCGCATCCGCTCAGCATTGCAGCACCGGCGATCGCGATCATTGCAGCGTTCCTTGAACTAATCATTTTTTTCCTTTGTTATAACAGCGTGCTAAATCGCATTAGAAACGCTTGCATTAAAGTGCGCCATTCAACTGCAAAAATTGCAGTTCTGAAATACTCCGTCCATTAAATGGAATCGAAGAGGCAAATGATTGTAGGAAATAATTTCTTAATTGGGAAGGCAGTGTGGTTTTATGGACGCAATAATGAAATTGTCATCCTCACCGATAAACAAGAGGGAACGTGGTCTGAGTCGCTTACTTCGCTTACCGATAGAGTCTGAATAGAACTAAGTATTTTGTTATTTGCATGAAAATCGTTGCAATCAATAATTGATAAGACTCCTGTACCGGACTGTGTGACACGATTGAAATACCACCGCCAACTTACTAATAACGACACTGCATTAATACACAAACATGCCAACCACCATCATTCACCGCCGCACCAACATCATCACACTCGCTTCCGGCGAGACCATCGCCGCCTATTGCAGGCCGGACGATATCGCCCTTGTTGAAGATGGAAGCGGCTGGTGGGTGCATTTCGTCGGCGAGGAAGGTGCGAGCGATACCTATGATGAGCCCTACCGGAGTTACAACGAGGCTTTATGGGCGGCCAAGGCGGCGGCGGAGTTCAGTTCGAGCTTGTGAGATGCCTGCATGACGGCACGGATGGTCGCATCACAAGTCATAGACTGTGTCGAACGCATCGTGCCGCTTGCGGTCGCCGGTATACTTGCGTATTTACTTTGTCCTGTCCGGTGCGCCAACTGCACCCTACTACCTGAGCTGCCATCATGAAGAAAAACAAGTCGTCCGGTTCGTCGAAATCCACTGCTTCCGCCGAGATGCCGGATGATGCCGTCGCGGACAACCTGATCGAACTGGCGATCGACCTCAGGGAAGCGGATGCATACGCTACCCTGCCGGACGACCTGAAAAAAAAGAAGAGCGATTTCGAGAAGATCATCAGGAAGTGCCTGCGCCAGAAGAAGGACAGCGCCTTGAACGAAGCGCTCGACCGCACCTACGAGGAAGACGGCTATGCATTCGATTTGCTGAAAGCGAACCTGGAGGAATTGTCGGGAACGATCGTGATCCGTCGCGACGAGGGGCAGGACATCGAGGTCAATGCTTTCGTGGTGCCGATGTTCGTGCATACCGTCGGTGGTCTGCGTATCGAGCAGTGCTTCCAGGACGAGGAGGCATTTGAACGGCTGCGTGACAGCTTTCAGAAAGGACAGCTCGAGAGCAAGAAGGCGACTGTCGTACTTGTGAGCCATGCCTTTCATCTGAATGAGATCGACCGCATCAGCTACAGCCAGCTGCACGAGATGGTGCATGAAGCCTACGATTCGGTCACCCGCAAGAAGGCAACGGCGGCCCCGGCCATCGCGCGCAGCATGAGCGGCTGGCCGGCCAATGAGTTTGCGCCGGACGACAGTGCGGTGGAATTGCGCTTCCTGCTCGGGTTCGCGGTGAAGACATTGGATGATCCGTTCTACAAGGTGCCGGAGAAAGAGGCGGCGGCCGACCGGTATTTCGAGACGCGCGCGCAGCATTTCCGCCAATGGGCCGCGGACAACGCGTCGCTGGTCAAGCGCTGTCTTGTCACCGACGGCCGCGAGGTGGAGATCGATTTTCTGTACCAGGATCTTTTTTATGGCGGCAAGGCCACCGCCTTGAGCGAGTATTACATGCTGCAGATGATGTCCGAGCTGCACCAGGCGCTGGACGAGCATGGCGTGTCGCCGGACGCCGCGAAGGCCGTCATTGGGCCGACGGACGTGGACGACGGCATGGTGCTTCGGGTAAATCTGTACTCGGAAGCGGACGGCGCGCTTATCGTATCGTCGGACAAGCCGATCGCCGTGGCGCGCGACCTGCAGACCGAGGCGGACGATGTGCATGATGCCCTGGCGACATTGGGGGTGCGGTCGCTGTCGCTGGCGATGCGTTTCGACACCGACGGCCAGCCGGTGGATGTGCGGCCTTACACATCGCAAGCCGGTAAGGATTAAACGAAGCGATTCAGGCCAGCAGCCTGGGCACCGAGGATGCGAGCAAGGCGATGCCCGATGCGGTCAGCAGGCTGAGGACGAGCTTGCGGAAATTCGCTTCGGAGATGCCGATGTACAACCGGGCGCCGAGCAAGGAGGGGATGAGGATGGCCGGTGCGACGATCGCAAACATCGGCAGCATCTCGCGGTTTATCACCCCGGTGAACAGGTAGGTCGTCATCGTGACGATGAGCGTGGCGAGGTTGAAGTTCTGGATGACGGAACGTTGCGTGTCTTTTTCCATGCCGCGCAGCGTGCACCAGAGGGTGGGAATCGCGCCGGCGAAACCGCCGAGTCCACTCATGATCCCGCCGATGATGCCGGCAATGCCGTCCGCCGCGCGTCCGCCTGCGCGGATGGGCGGCAGTCGGTGGGCTGCCAGCATGATGGGACACCAGACCGCCAGCAAGATGCCGAGGCAGGCCTTGAACAAGTCGACATTCAGGTAGGGAAGCACATAGACTCCGATCGGCACACCGCTCAACCCGCCCGCAATGAACGGCAGCAGGGTTCTCATGTTGAGGCCGCGGCGCACGGTCACGGCGGCGATTACCTGCCCGGTCAGGGCACCGAATACCGCCAATGCTGCCGCCAGCTGCGGGTTCACCACCCATGCCCAGAACGACATGGCGACAAGCCCGAACGCGAAACCGGACAAGCCTTGCACAAAGCCGGCAACCACGGCGCCCAGCACGATCACAAGGACAGTCATGTCCATCCAAAGCCCTCCGGAAATGGATTGGGAAGAAAAATCTGAAGAAGGCCGGCCGCATCAGCGACTTTCAAAAGCATGTAAAGGCCACTTCCTGAGGCCGCTTCCTGTGCATGTTGCCGGCAGTACTTGCCATGATATACCCAGGGCATGGCCCTCCCGCCATATCTGACTTTGGACGCATAAAGCTATAATCAAAACAACTCATTTTAGCGAGCGCCAACGTGTCCCGTTTTTCCGTATTGCACCAATACCTTTTGCCCAAGCAGGCCTTGACCCGGCTTGCGGGCCGTATCGCCAGCGGTCAAGGCGGCCGTTTCACGCCCCACCTGATCCGCTGGTTCGCGCGGAAGTATGGCGTCAACATGGATGAGGCGCACAACCCGGACCTCGCCAGCTATCAAAGTTTCAATGAATTCTTTACCCGCGCATTGCGCGAAGGCGCCCGCCCGCTCGCGGATCGCGATTTCATCTGTCCGGTGGATGGTGCGATCAGCCAGTTCGGCACCATCGAGCACGACCAGATCTTCCAGGCGAAGGGCCATCGCTATTCCACCACCGCCCTGGTCGGCGGCGACAGCGCGCTGGCGGCGCAATTCGATCACGGCACGTTCGCCACGCTCTACCTCAGCCCTCGCGACTATCACCGCATCCACATGCCCTGCGATGCAAAGCTGACGCGCATGATCTATGTACCGGGAGCGCTGTTCTCGGTGAATCCCGTCACCGCCCGAGGCGTCCCGGGTTTGTTCGCTCGCAATGAGCGTGTGGTGTGCGTCTTCGAGTCCCTGCACGGCCCCTTCGTGCTGGTGCTGGTGGGCGCGACGATCGTCGGCAGCATGGCGACGGTCTGGCATGGCGTGGTGAATGCATCGCGGGCCGGCACGGTGCGGGAGTGGCATTACCATGACAAGGATATCGTGCTGAAGAAGGGTGAAGAAATGGGACGCTTCCTGCTCGGATCCACCGTCGTGATGCTGTTTCCGCGCGGCGTGATGGAGTTCAATCCGGAATGGACGGCGACGCGCACTATCCGCATGGGCGAGGCCATGGGCCACAAGCCGGCTGGCTGAGTAACGCATCTGCCCTGAACGACACCAGCCAGATGAACCGCCAATCGTCCCTCGAATTCTCGACGCCCGGCCGCGGGACAAGCGACATCACCGACGCGGTGGCACGGGTAGTTGCCGAGTCCGGTGTGCAGACCGGACTCGTCCACGTCTTCGTCCAGCACACCAGCTGCTCGCTGACGATCACCGAGAATGCAGATCCGGATGTGCGGCGCGATCTCGACACCATCCTCGGGCGACTTGCGCCGGACGGCGACCCGGCCTACCGGCATGACCTGGAAGGCCCGGATGACATGGCGGCGCATGCACGCAGCGTGCTGACCGATACCGGCGTCACCATTCCCATCGGGAGAGGACGTTTGCTGCTCGGGACATGGCAGGGGATATTTCTTTGGGAACACCGTACTGATGCGCAGGTGCGCCACGTGATTGTGACGGTGCTGGGCGACTGAGCGCATGTGCAGCGCCTTCGTTCGGCGGTGCCGTTCCAGCAGCATGCCGGTCCGCCCGGGAACTTTCTGCGCCCGATTGCCACGCATGCAGGCCCCAGCGTTGCCGCAAGCAGAATTGCGCTGAAACCATCGGCCGCATAGCCGATGATTCGATCAACCCCGTCCAATTGCAGATGCCATGTTTTCCAGACTATCCAGTGGCCAGGCCGCCGCGCATACTTCCCTTTTTCGACAAGCGGCGTGCTCGATGGCACCGGCAGTCGCGCATCATCGCAGCGTGGCAACGCCGGACGTGCAACCAGGCGGTACACCACATGAGAACGAAGCACAGGTGAAGCATGATCGTGGCCGCTTCATGCACATGCTGGCACGACTGACCCCGCGACATTCCCCTGTGGCATACCCTACTCCCACCCCGTTCGCCGCACGGCATACGTCGACGAGGAGCAAGATTACCGTGGTCGATGCATTGCCCGAAGGCAGTGCGACGCGGCTGGTGGGCTATCACGGCGCGACCAGGAAAAGCTTCGACGGGATGGCGGCGCACGGTGTCGATTTCAGCCGCACCGGGGAAAACACCGGCGGCGAGTCGCTGGCCGGCCCGGGCCTGTATGTATCAAGCCACCATGGAATTGCCGATGCCTTCGCCCACCTCGCTTCCGGTCGCCACGCATTCGCCGAAGGTTTCGAGCCCGAAGTCGCCGCCGTCCATCTTGCACAACCGGCCGATGCGCTGGTGGAAGTGCCTGGTCCGACCGAGGCCGAATGCGAGGATGTCGAAGGGTATCGCGCTTCGGTAAGTGGCGCGCATCAATTAAATATCGATTCGCTGCAAACGGTGATTACGCAGCATGCTGCCGAGAGCGACGACGTCAACTACTACCTTGTGCGACGCACCGGGGAATGACCTGCGGAGACTGGACCGGGATCCCGCCGCTGCGTCTCAGATCACACCGAACAGCAGGAGCAGCAGCAGTGTCAGCACCAGAGAGACGACAATCGATCCGAGACAACCCAGCTTGCTGGAAAAGAAGAAAAACATGCGCCTGCCTTTTGCGTAAAATGGTGCTGTCGCAAGCCCGCCATCGGCGCCATGAAGCGCAGCCAATCATGCACGGCCGGTCCGGACCATCCTGCCCGCAGCTGCTCGGTCAGCAACCATCAAGTTATGTTTCTGTTATTTGTTGACGGCCTGCAGGCGAATTAGTTCGGGGGCCGGACGATAGGCATGACGTGCATCCATGCCGTTGAGACAAGTACGGCACGCCGGCGGCAGGCACAGGTCTGGCGTCAGGCAGTCTTTGCCCGATCGTCCAGCACGATTGAGGGGGAGCCTTCGACAACCACCCGATTTCGTCCCATGGCCTTTGCCTTGTACAAGGCTTCGTCGGCGCGTATCAAGAGGGATTCCAGGGAGTCGCCTTCACGGTATGTGGCGATGCCGATGCTGCAGGTTGCCGGTTTGCCTGCTGATCCAGGGTCGGCATTTTGCAACCCCTGCAGGCGTTCCGCCGCGGTCACTGCGCTCGACAGGTCGGTTTCCGCCATCAGGATGGCAAATTCATCGCCGCCGATGCGGGCAAGCGAGTCGATGGCGCGCAGGCTGCCGTTTGCCTTGCGTACAAAGTCGATCAACGCGTCGTCGCCAGCGGCATGTCCGTAGGTATCGTTGATGGTTTTGAGATTGTCGACATCGATCAGCAAAAGGGAAAGAGGTCGCTGTGTGCGTTCGGCGCGCGCGATCTCGCGGTCGCTGATGTCATGAAAGGCGCGCCGTGACCAGGCACCGGTAAGAAAGTCACGGTTGGCCGCATGCTGGGCATGCGCAACCACGGCCCGATGGGCGATCAATAGACCGCCGAGCGTCAGCACTGGCAAGGTGAATGCGCCGACGGCAAAAAAGAACAGATTCCAGCCGTTCGGTTCCAGTAACGATTTAGGCGCGTCAGCGCTCAGGAATTGCCGCGCCCCGCGATACAGGTGCCCGATGCCGATGATCGTGCACATGAACAGCACGAATCCCAGCGGATACCCGGAGGATTTCCATTCGTCCTTCGTGGTGAGGATTGTCTGGGCAATGGCCAGCGCCACCGCCGACTGAAACACCGATACGACGACGGTTCGCCATGCAAACGAGTTGTAGCCGACATGAAAAACGGCAATCAGTATCGTCAGCAGGGTGACAGAGGCTGCGGCAAGAGATATGGACACCGGGCGGCCCAGGAGGCGGCGATAGCCGATCAACACTGCCATGGACGACGCACCGTACAAGGTGTTTGCGCCTTCGTAGGCAAAAATCGCCGGGAGTTCCTTGCCGAATGCGTACAGGACGTATGCGCACAGACCGAGCACGTTGGCCAGAAGCAGCTCATTGATGCCGCGAACCCTGTTCTCTTTCGCGGAATACAGCACGAGAAACATGATAAAGCACAGCAGCGCCGCAATCAGCAATGTCTGTTTCGCGCCCAGCATATCAATCACTTGCCAACATAAGATGGATCGAAGGAATCGTGTTTCCCGAATGAAACGTAGGTTATCACGAACGCCGATTTCCACACTAACTGAAAAGGCATTCCTGCACCGGCACCGGATTTGCAGCGCGTGGCACACCGGCATGCGTTGCGGAAGTGTCGCGAAGGCGCATCAGACCGGATTCCGCGATCGGCTGTAAACTGGCCGCCATTGTCCTGCCCTATTCATCCGGAAGTCGAAACCAAGCTGCGCCTTGCGGGTCCCATATCTGCCCCTACCGATAAAGAGAGATGCCGATGAACAAACTAGATGCCAGCGCCAAAGGGGTTTATCTGATCGCGGTCACGCCATTTACCGACAGCGGTGCGCTCGATCTCGACAGCACCGACCGCATGGTGGATTTTTACCTGGACCGGGGCGCCACCGGCCTGACCATCCTCGGTATTCTCGGCGAGGCGACGAAACTGACCGCGGAAGAGTCGCGCGCGTTCACCCGCCAGGTGCTGCGGCGCGTGAACGGACAGGTGCCGGTGGTCGTCGGCGCTTCGTCAGCAGGATTTGCGTCGATGCAGGAACTGACCCGGAGCGTGATGGACATGGGTGCGTCAGGCGTGATGATCGCGCCTGCCGCGTCGGTTCGCACGGACGACCAGATCCTTGCCTACTTCGACATGGTGAACGAGACGCTGGGCGCCGGCGTGCCATGGGTGCTGCAGGACCATCCGGTGTCCACCGGCGTGCAGATGTCGGCGCCGGTGGAACTGAAAATCATCCGGAACTCGCCCGGCTGCGTGATGCTCAAGCATGAAGACAGTCCCGGTCTGGCGAAGTTGTCGGCCATCCGCGCGGCAAGCGAGCGCGGGGAGGTGCGGCGGGTGTCCATCCTGACCGGCAATGGCGGCGGCCTGTTCCTGCCGGAAGAACTGACGCGCGGCGCCGATGGCGCCATGACCGGATTCGCATATCCCGAGATGATGGTGGACGTATGCAAGGCGCACGCCGCCGGTGACATCGAGAAAGCGCACGATGTATTCGACGCCTATCTCCCGCTTGCCCGCTATGAACAGCAAGCCGGCGTCGGACTTGCGGTACGCAAGCATTTGCTGAAGGAACGCGGCGCGATCGCCTCGGCAATGGTGCGCAAGCCGGGACCGAAACTGTCCGCCGCGGATCTGGCCGACATCGAGCGGCTGACAAGGCGTCAGGCAACGCGGCTGGCAGAGATCGGCGCAACAGGCAAATGACCGTAGCGCCGCCTTGGCAGGCGGCAAGCTTCTTCATTACGAGGATATTTACATGGCGTTCACCACCGAGATGCACCCCGGCGTCGAAGCAAACCCGCCGGCGAACACCCAGGGCTTCACATTGAATCATTCCATGCTGCGGGTGAAGGATCCTGCAGTGTCGCTGGCCTTCTATACGAAGATCATGGGCATGCGCTTATTGCGCAAGCTGGATTTTCCGGAAATGAAGTTTTCCCTGTACTTCCTTGCCCGGCTGGCGGAAGGCGAGACAGTGCCGGAGGATGAAGCTGAGCGGACTTCATGGACGTTCAGCCAGCGCGGCATCCTGGAGCTGACACATAACTGGGGCACCGAAGACGATTCCGGATTCAAGTACCACGATGGCAATGCACAGCCGCAGGGCTTCGGCCATATCTGCTTTTCGGTGCCTGACCTTGCCGCTGCGGTGCGCTGGTTCGACGACAACAATGTCGCTTATGTGAAGCGGCCGGAACAGGGAAAGATGAAGGATGTCGCCTTCATCAAGGATCCGGACGGATACTGGATCGAGATCGTGCAGCCTGCGCTGCTCGGCGGGCTGGGCCGGGCGTAGCGAAGCGGATTGATTCAACACGTCCAGCTGATGCCGCCTCAGGGGTTTTGACCTGCGGCCTCTGCGTGCCCGTGCGGTGCAGGCATGTAATCTTCCAGTATTTGCGGCGCCAGGTTCCAGAAGGCGACCGGTTCCATTTCTTCTTGCGGCGCATTCTCCAGTCCGGCTTCCGGCATGACATGCGGCGCGTGGCGTGGCAGCCGGGCCAACAGCTTTGCGGCGGCGATCGTGCCGAACAAGCCGAGGCCGGCGGCGATCGCACATCCGACACCTGTACCTAGCGCTGCATCGAATGCGCGAGGGTCGTTTCCGGCCTTGCTTGCCTTGGCAAGTTGAATGACGGCTGCGGTACCCGTCGCCACCACTTCCGTAGTGCAAACGGCTGTCATCGCCAACGCCAGCTTTTCCCGCCTGGCCCAGTGACTGCGATAACGCGGCGCCGCGATGGCACCTGCCGCCGGCGCATCCGCCTGTTCCTGTCCGACATGCGGCTGTCCAACGGGCTGCGGCACTGCGGGGCCGGCCACATGTCCTGCAGCGGCTAGCGGCAATCCGTGATCGATATTTATCCTTACGTCCATGCTGCTCCTTTTCTGATTGCTCGATGCATCCCGAAGCGAGCCGTCGTTAAACGATGCTGCCGTTGACACGGCAAGACCTGCATCTTCGGGACCGCGATGAGTGGAGGTGGACGGCTGTTTGGTTCCGGCTACGCATCACAATATCCAACTGCCTGAATTGGGGCTCATTGGCAAGGCTAGTCACCCGGCATCACGCTGCCATCGCCATTGCTCGATCTCAGCCGCATGCAGCGCAAGGAACTCATGCAGTCGCTTGAATCGCCGCCTGGTCTGCCAATCAAATACGCATTTGACGATGGGTTCGAGCAGCCATCTCGTCATCGGCGAACCGGCATGGACGTGTAGATATAGATCAGCACCGAGCGCCGGGCATCCACCGGTGTATGCTTCATCGACGCTGTCCAATGCGAAAAAGGAAATGCGTTGCCGATCATCGTCGCGGCAGCGATGCGCGGCGGGTCATAGGAGACGCACGGCATGACCGATTTTGCAACGCCGGAACTACCAAATTACAACTTCGCCTAATGCGCCCGTTCAAGCTGCTCGTCAGCCGAGACCGATAACTCGAGAATATGAAACGGCGGCCTGTCGGGAAACGTCCGCTGCAGCAGGGGCTTGGCAACGTTGTAAACAGGGATGTTGTTCGCTGTCTTTCCCTCCGGATAGCCGCGATGCGCATGGCCATGGAAAACGGCCGTTACCGGGTAGCGGATGAGCGGATCTTCCAGCCGGCTGGTACCGAGGAAGGGAAAAATCTCCGGCGGCTCGCCCTGTACCGTGCCGACGATGGGCGAGTAATGCAGCAGCGCAATGCGCTGGGCGGTACGCAGCTTCGCCAGCGCGGATTCCAGCTTCAGCGCTTCCTGTATTGCTTCATTGACGAACTGCTTGATGGGTCCTTCACCCCATGGCCCGAGTGCACCACGGCCGTAGCCGCCGGCAAATCCTTTCACTCCCGCAATGCCAACACCATGTATTTCACAAGCCTCGCCATCGAGCACCTTGACGCCCGCGGCGGTCAGAATGCGGCTGACCTCTTCAGGTGTACCGGATTCGAAATCATGGTTACCGAGCACCGCGACGATCGGAATCCTGACGACCGACAGCTCTTCGGCAAGGATGTGCGTTTCTTCCGCCAGTCCATAGTCGGTCAGGTCGCCGCACAATAGCAGTGCATCGGCGGATTCGCTGGCTTGGGCAAACAAAGAGCGGAGCGATCCGGTCGATTCCTTGGTGCAATGGAGGTCGCCAACAGCGGCAAAGCGAATTTTTTCTTGCGAAGACACGTTGCGCTCCTTTGTTGTGTCAGTTGTTTGAAATCACAACAGGCAATCATGTACCGATGCCAGAATTGAGCATCGTTGATCTGCTGTTGCTTCTTTCATACTGACAGCAATCCGATGGCATAAGTTTTGCTGATTTTGGGTATTACTTCGGACAAGGGCGAGTATGCAAACGACCATATCGAATCAGGAGCACGATATTGATCCGGACACGATGGATTTCTATCGGCGCG
>JAESFT010000503.1_pt1 | contig 22421 bp, 30 predicted proteins | sample 9269451 | NCBI WGS metagenome assembly JAESFT01 (sample SAMN14502557, study PRJNA617106) | algae metagenome | isolation source: Scytonema hyalinum WJT4-NPBG1 and co-occurring heterotrophs from well... | place: USA: Mojave Desert, Joshua Tree National Park, California | collected 2006-05-25
CGGACGGCCAAAGAAGGTCGCCCTTGTCGCCGTCATGCGAAAGCTCCTCACAACCCTCAACGCTATCCTCCGGAGCCGCACTCCATGGCAGCCCCTAAGCGCTTGACCTCGAACACAGCCGCTCTGGGGTCCGAGGCGGAACGCACGGGTCGCGTCCCGGTTGAGGGCCGGGAGGAGTCGCGATGATCCTGATCACTGGCGCGAGCGGCACGGTCGGCCGAGAGGTGGCCCGGGCTCTCGAGGGCCGGGCGCCGCTGCGACGAGGCCTGCGCGAACCCGGGCCGGATGGCGTCGCCTTCGATTTCGGCGATCCGGCAACCTTCGGCCCATCCCTGGAGGGCGTCGATCGCGTCTTCCTGCTCCGGCCGCCGCAACTCGCGAATGCGAGGCGCGATTTCGGCCCCTTCGTGGAGGCCATGAAGGCGGCACGTATTGGCCAGGTGGTGTTCCTTTCGGTCAAGGGCGCTGCGCGCAACCGGCTGCTGCCGCATCACGGCATCGAGCGGCTCATCGAAGCATCGGGCCTTGGCTGGACGCATTTGAGGCCCAACGACTTCATGCAGAACTTCGCGACCGTGCACCGCGCGGACATCCGCGAGCGCAGCGAAATCTGGGCTCCGGCGGGCCGCGGCCGCACGAGCTTCATTGACGTGCGCGACATCGGCGAGGCGGCTGCGCGCGTGATGACCGAGGAGGGGCATCTGGGACGGGCCTACACGCTCACGGGCGCGGAAGCGCTCGACCTCCGCGACGTCGCTACCCTCCTGTCGGAGGCGTTAGGGCGCACGATCGCCTATCGCGATCCGGGCGCGCTGCGCTTCATCCTGCGCAAGCGCGCCGAGGGCCACCCGCTGCCTTTCGCGCTGGTGATGACGATGGTCTACACCGTGGCCCGCCTAGGGCTTGCGGCGGAGATCACACCGGACCTGGAGCGCCTGATCGGCCGCCCGCCGACCGCGTTCCGCACCTTTGCGCGGGATTATGCGCAGACGTGGCGCTGACCGGCGTGGTGATCTCATTCACGCCTAAATCAACCGCAGCCCCTTGAAGCTCGCATGCCCCTCCCGGCCCACGATGATGTGGTCGTGGATGGTGATGCCGAGCGGCTTCGCCACGTCGATGATGTCCCGGGTCATCTTGATGTCGGCGGAGGAGGGGGTCGGGTCGCCGGAGGGGTGGTTGTGGACGAGGATGAGGGCGGTGGCGGAGAGTTCGAGCGCCCGCTTCACCACCTCGCGGGGATAGACCGGCGTGTGGTCCACGGTGCCGGATTGCTGCACCTCGTCGGCGATGAGCGCGTTGCGCTTGTCCAGGAACAGCAGGCGGAACTGTTCGCGGTCCGCAAATGCCATGGCCGTTCGACAGTAATCGAGCACCGCGGACCAGGACGAGAGCACGGGCCGCTTCGCCACCGCGCCTTTCGCGATCCGCCGCGCAGCCGCCTCCACGATCTTCAGATCGTTGACCACGCTCTCGCCGATTCCCTCCACCTCCATGAGCCGCGGCGCGGGGGCGGCCAATACCTCCGCGAAGGTGCCGAAGCGTTTGAGGAGTTCCTTGGCGACGGGCTTCACGTCCCGGCGGGGGATGGAGCGGAAGAGGACGAGCTCGAGAAGTTCGTAATCGGGCAGGGCGTCGCCGCCCACCTCCGTGAACCGCGCGCAGCCGGTCCCGGTGACCGTGGTAATGGGGCGTCTCGTCGCTTTCAGGCATGCGGCGCGGGTCCGGCGGGACAACGTCTGGTCGAGACGATGCCGGGGCCGCAGCGCTTCGTCAAACTAGACGTAGGCGGGCTTGTCGTAACCCTTGGGCGAGAGCGTGAAGATCTCGACGCCCGTTTCCGTCACCCCCACCGTGTGCTCGAACTGCGCCGAGAGCGAGCGGTCCCGGGTCACGGCGGTCCAGCCGTCGGCCAGCACCTTCACGTGCGGGCGGCCGAGATTGATCATGGGCTCGACGGTGAAGAGCATGCCGGGCTTGAGCTCGACGCTGTAGGCCGGCTCCACGTAGTGCAGGATCGTCGGCGAATCGTGGAACACCTGGCCCAAGCCATGGCCGCAGAAATCGCGTACCACCGAGCAGCGCTCGCCTTCCGCGTAGCTCTGCACCGCCGCGCCGATGTCGTTCGTGGTGCCGCCGGGCCGGATCGCGGCGATGCCGCGCATCATGGCCTCGTAGGTGATCTCGCACAGGCGCTGCGCCCGGCGGGGCACGTCCCCGACGTAATACATGCGGCTCGAATCGCCGTGCCAGCCGTCGAGGATGAGGGTCAGGTCGATATTGACGATGTCCCCGTCCCGGAGCGGCTTGTCGTTGGGGATGCCGTGGCAGACCACATGGTTGATCGAGGTGCAGATCGACTTGGTGTAGCCGCGATAGAACAGGGTCGCGGGGTACGCGCCATGATCCATGGCGAATTCGAAGGCGAGCTTGTCCAGGGCCTCGGTCGTGACCCCGGGCTTCACGTAATCCACGAACAGGTCCAGGGCCTCGGCCACGAGGCGCCCGGCCCGGCGCATCTTGGCGAAGGCCTCGGGGCCATGAATCGGCACCTCGGAGGCGCGCTTGCGCTCAAGAAGGGCTTCGTCCTGGGTCATCGAGAGGGTCCTGATCGATAGGCGGAATGTAGGGGCTGGCCTGCCGGACGCAAGCGCGGGGTCGGAATGCCGGGCCGGGCAGCCAGATGCAAGCGCGGCGGCAGAAGAGAGGCTCCGACGGAGCTTACGGGCAAGATGCCCGGTTTGCGTCGACGGCGCGGCGCGCTAAAGGGTTGAACGCGACACCCCTCATTCGCATGGACGCGTTCAACGGGGATTCACCGGATCGCAGAGGCCGCGGCTGCGCTTGCGATCCAAGCTTGAGGGTGCCATGAGCACCCTTTCACCCTTCTGTTCAAGCTGCCGCACCGGCGGCCCTGGTTGATTCTGGATGACCGATTCCCGTCCCTTCGGGACTTATGCGCCCACCGGCTTCGCCCAATGGGCGATCGACCGGACCCGCAGGCTGCCCGATCATTGGGCAACCCGGCGGATGGCGCACATCCTGCGCCGCCTGGCCATTCGGGCGCTCAAGGGCACGCCGGTCGACGTGGAGGCGCTGGGCTTCCGCATGCGGCTCTACCCCTACAACAACCTCTGCGAAAAGAAGGTTTTGTTCACGCCCCAGTTCTTCGACCCCGAGGAACTGGCGGTCCTGCGCAGCCGCATGCGCGAGGATGTGGTCTTCATCGACGTGGGCGCCAGCGTCGGCCCCTATTCGCTCTTCGTGGCCTCGCTTGCGGGCCCCAATGCCCGCATCCTCTCCGTCGAGCCCCAACCCGACGTGTTCGACCGCCTCACCTACAACATCCGCCAGAACCCCTTCGGGACCATCAAGGCGGTGGATTGCGCGCTGGCCGACAAGGCCGGCGAACTCACCCTCTTCCTCGACTCCCGCAACAAGGGCGAGTCGAGCGTGCAGATCGTGGGCTCGGGCGGGGCCGGGAGCGTGCGCGTTCCGGCCGTAACGCTCCTCGAATTGCTCAAGGCCGAGGGCTTCACCCGCATCGACGCCATCAAGCTCGACGTGGAGGGGGCCGAGGATCTCATTCTGCATCCCTTCTTCCGCGATGCGCCGCCCTCGCTGTACCCCGCGCTCCTCATCGTGGAGGACGAGCGCAAGCAGTGGCAGGTCGATCTCCCGAAGCTCCTGGAGGAGAAGGGCTACAGCCTTCTCATGCACACGAAATCGAACTTCGTGTATGAGCGGCCGCCGGGCGCCCCGGCCGCCAAGGGGCGCCCCGCTAGTGCGGCGTGACGATCCGGATCGGGCGGTCCACCACGATTTCCTCGGGCGTGATCCGGCAGACATAGGCGTAAGACTCGACCCCTGCGGCAAGCGCATGCCGGAAGGCCTTGTCGTAGGCCGGGTCGATGTCGCGGGCGACATCGAAGCGCTCGGCCTGCATCTGGATCACGTAGAGCAGCACCGCCCGCGCGCCCTGGTGGGCCATGTCGGCGAGCTCATAGAGGTGCTTGGCGCTGCGCGCCGCGACGCAGTCCGGGAATTCGGCGAAGCCTGCCTCCCGCATCAGGTGGCAGTTCTTCACCTCGAGATAGCAGGGCGGCGCGCCGTCCCGCTCCAGCAGGAAATCCACCCGGCTGTTGCGCCCATATTTCACCTCGGGCCGCACCCGCTCGTAGGCCCGGAACGGCTCAAGCCGCCCCTCGGCCAGGGCCTCGGCCACGAGGCGGTTCGGGCGCGAGGTGTTGATGCCGACGAGCTGGTGCGGCCCGCCGCCCGCGGGCACGTCCACGAACTCCCAATTATAGCCGAGCTTGCGCATCGGGTTCGAGGCGCGAGACAGCAGCACCCGGCTCCCGGGCTCCTTGAGGCCCATCATGGCGCCGGGATTGGCGCAATGGGCCGTAACCCGCTCGCCGGTGGAGAGGTCCACATCGGCTAGGAAGCGCTTGTAGCGCTCGACCAGGCGGCCTTCGATGAGAGGTTCGTCAAACCGCATGGGCGGGGAGGGGTCCAGTTGGGGGCGGGTCACGTATCAGGGGATGGCGGCGGCCTCAACCGAAGGCTCGCTTGAGCATCCCCGAAAGGGAGGCTAAAGGCCCATCAAAGGACCCCTTACATGCCCGAGACCTCCGTTACGGCCGCGCTTCTCGTCATCGGCGACGAGATTCTGTCCGGCCGCACCAAGGACAAGAACATCGGCTACATTGCTGAGTATCTCACCAACATCGGCATCGACCTCAAGGAGGTCCGGGTGGTCCCCGACGAGGAGCCCGAGATCGTCGCGGCGATCAACGCCCTGCGAACCCGCTACACCTACCTCTTCACCACCGGCGGCATCGGTCCGACCCACGACGACATCACCGCAGACTGCGTCGCCAAGGCCTTTGGGGTCTCGATCGACATCGACGAGCGCGCCCGGGCCATGATGCTGGAGCGCTACAAGCCCGAGGACCTCAACGAGGCGCGCCTTCGCATGGCGCGCATCCCGGCCGGCGCCGATCTGGTCGAGAACCCGATCTCCAAGGCCCCGGGCTTCAAGCTGCAGAACGTGATCGTCATGGCCGGTGTGCCCTCGATCATGCAGGCGATGCTCGACGCGGTCGCCCCCACGCTCCAGACCGGCGCCCGCATGATCGTCGAGACCCTGGAAGCTCAAGGATTGCCGGAGGGCGTCTACGCCGCCGGCCTATCCGAGGTTGCCAAGGAGCATGAGGGCGTGTCCATCGGCTCCTACCCGTCCTTCGGCCCGACCGGGTTTCGCAACCAGATCGTGGTGCGCGGCAAGGATGGATCCCAAGTCGCCGCCGCCATCGAGGCCGTGCGCGCCCTCGTGGCTCGCCTTCAGGCCGAGCAAGCCTCCGCTCCCTAAAGATCCTCTCACCCGTAACGAAAGCTGCCGATGTCCCCCTCGTCCCCGAAAGCCTTCCCGGTCTCCTGGGATCAATTCCACCGCGATGCCCGGGCGCTCGCCTGGCGGCTTGCCGCCGCCGGCCCCTTCCAGGCCATCATCTGCATCACCCGCGGCGGCCTCGTGCCCGCGGCGGTGGTGGCTCGCGAACTCGACGTGCGCCTCATCGAGAGCGTCTGCATCGCGAGCTATCACGACTACAAGAGCCAGGGCGAATTGCAGGTCCTGAAGGACATCGCCCCCTCCGTGAAGGCCATCGGCGACGGCTCCGGCAAGGGCGTGCTCGTGATCGACGATCTCACCGATACCGGCAAGACCGCGAAGATCGTGCGCGACATGCTCCCGAACGCCCATTTCGCGGCGGTGTACGCCAAGCCCGCCGGGCGCCCGATGATCGACACCTTCGTGACCGAGGTGAGCCAGGACACCTGGATCTACTTCCCCTGGGACATGGGGCTCACCTATCAGGCGCCGATCAAGGAAGGCGCCTCAGGGTAGAGCGTCGGGCACCGATCACGGATGGCGCCTCGGGGTAGAAGCGCCCCGGAGGCCCGCCGGCGGAAGACCTTGCGGCCCGGGGCCCTTCCGTTAGGCTGACCGCTCTGACATCAGCGCGGTGCGGTATGAGTATCCAGAGCTTCGAGCGGGCGCAGACGCGCTCCACCCTGTTTGGAGCGCTCCTCGACGCCCGCGACCGGTTCGGCCGCAACCGCCAGGCGCTCGAGGATCCGGAGCGTCAGCCGCTCACCTTCGGACGCCTGGTGCTTGGCGCCCTCGTGCTCGGGCGCAAGCTCGCCGGCATCACGGAGCGGAACGAGCGCGTCGGGGTGCTGCTGCCGAACGTGCAGGGGCTCGCGGTCACGATCTTCGGCCTCAACGCCTACGGGCGCGTGCCCGCGATGCTGAACTTCACGGCCGGCATCAAGAACCTGAAAGCCGCCTGCGAAGTCGCGGAGGTGCGTACCATCGTGACCTCGCGCCGCTTCGTCGATCAGGCGAAGCTGGAGGAGGTCGCGGATGCGCTGGGCCAAGGCCGGCGGGTCGTGTGGCTCGAGGACGTACGCAAGACGATCACGAGCCTCGACAAGATCCTCGGCCTCCTCGCCTCCCTCCAGGCCCGCCGGGTCCACGCCCGCGCCGGGATGCAGCCCGACGATCCCGCGGTGGTTTTGTTCACCTCCGGCTCCGAAGGCGTGCCGAAGGGCGTGGTGCTCTCCAACGCGAACCTGGTCGCCAATGCCCGGCAGGTGAAGGCCCATGCGGGAGATGTGCTCACCGAAGCCGACGTCTTCTTCAACCCGCTGCCGATGTTCCACTCCTTCGGGCTGACCGCCGGTCTCCTCACGGCGGTGCTCAACGGCATGAAGTCGGTGCTCTATCCGAGCCCCTTGCACTACCGGCAGGTCCCGAAGCTCATCGCGGGCACCGGCGCCACGGTACTGCTCGCCACCGATACGTTCCTGCAGGGCTATGCCCGCGCAGCCGACGAGAGCGACCTCAAGAGCGTGCGCCTCGTGATCGCGGGCGCGGAGCGCGTGAAGGACGACACCCGCCGGCTCTGGGACAAGCACCGGACCACGATCCTCGAAGGCTACGGCGCCACCGAATGCTCGCCGGTGATCGCCTGTAATCTGCCCCAGACCAACACACCCGGCAGCGTCGGCCCGTTCCTGCCCAGCATGGAGTATCGCCTCGATCCGGTGGAGGGGATCCACGAAGGCGGGCGGCTCCACGTGCGAGGGCCCAATGTGATGCTGGGGTATCTCGATGCCAAGGCGCCGGGTGGAATGGCGCCGCCGGAGGGCGGGTGGCACGATACCGGCGACATCGTCACCGTGGACGACGGCTTCGTCACCATCCGCGGCCGCGCGAAGCGCTTCGCCAAGATCGGCGGCGAAATGATCTCGCTCGCAGCCGTCGAGGTGATGGTCCAGAGCCTCTGGCCCGAATGCAACCATGTGGTGGTGTCGCTCCCCGATGCCCGCAAGGGCGAGCAGATCGTGCTCGTCACCGATAAAGCAGGTGCCGACCGGGAATCGCTCCTCGCTCACGGCAAGGCGCAGGGCGTGCCGGAGCTCTGGATCCCCAAGGCGGTGCTCGTGGCATCCATTCCGGTGCTCGGCTCCGGGAAGATCGATTACGTCGCCACGGCCGAGATGGTCCGCAACCTGCGGCCGATGCTTTAGGCTCGGCTTGGCCGCAACAGCTCGACAATAAGTTGTTCAACTTGGCTATAGCTTGAACGATCGAGCTGTTGATCTCACAGCCTCGTCACAAACCTTACGGGAACACTTGCTCGCGAACGGTCTTGTTCTTGTGCAGGTCCGCTCGACGCCAATCGGCGGACCATCGGGACAATCGAAACGGATGCGGAGCATTCAACGGAGCAGCGCACCCGGTTTGTGAAGTGAGAGGAGAGTATCATGGCGCTGACCGGGCGGTTCACCTTCCGCCGCACTTTCATGGGCAAGATCGTCCTCCAGATCGAGGAGGAGGTGAAGGCCATGTGGCCGATGTCGCGCAAGAGCGCCTATACCCGGCGCTGGCGCAACGCGACCCTGATGGACCTCGCTTCGCCCGAGCTTAGGACGCTCATGGACCTTCGCTACAAGCCGCAATTCATGGCGCAATACGAGTACCTCTCGCCGGACGCGTCGGCTGCCCAATCTGCCGCAGCGAAGCCGGCGCCGGGTACGGTCGAAGGTTTCCCGGCACGGGGTCCGGTTCTCGTCGAGCCCCGGCCGCACCGGGCTACGGTCGAGCCGGTGACCGACACGAAAGTCGAGGTTCAAAGCTACAACGGACGCATCAACGGCGTCGCCTGATGCTAGCGGCCCCGGGGCAGCGAGAGCCCCCGGGGCCGCATGCCCCAGTTCCTGTTGCAGCGCGCCGGCTGCCAGGAACGGTTTTGCGTCCTGTCGCGTTCTCTCCCCGGAAAAGACGTTCCAAGGAGTTAAATATGTCGAAGCTTCTCAAGGCCAGTGCTGTTCTCGCCCTCCTCGCCGCTCCGGTGGCGGCTCATGCCCAGAACTCGGGCGGCGCGGCGGCCGGTGCGGCCACGGGTGCTGCCACGGGTGCCATCGTCGGCGGCCCGGTCGGCGCGGTGGTCGGCGGCATTGCCGGCGCGGCGGCCGGCGGCGCCCTGACGGCTCCCCAGAGCACGCAGGTTCAGCAGTACGTGGTGCGCGAGCGCCGTCCGTCGGTGCGGGTGCAGGAGCGCGTCGTGGTGGGTGAGACCCTCCCGCAGAGCGTCGAAGTCTACGCGATCCCGGCCGATGTCGGCGTGCAGACGCAGTACCGCTACTCGGTCGTCAACGACCGCACGGTCCTCGTCGACCCGCAGACCCGTCGCATCATCCAGGTCATCGAGTAAGCTCGGTCACCTAGTCGGAGAAGGCGGCCCTCGGGCCGTCTTTTTCGTTTGGGGCTATTGTGCCGCCAGCGTGAGAATCGTCGAGGCTGCGTTGAGCAGCACGATCACGACGAGCAGGGGCGCGAACAAGCGCGTGGGGTGTTCGGGCGCGAGATCGGCGGAGGCGGCAGGCAGATCCTGGCGACGAAGACGGCTGAACATCGATGCTCTCCTCGGCTTCCGTACGCTTGAACTGCCGCGGAGATTGAGCTGTTGGCTCGCTGCCGGATGTGCTGTGGCGCACATGAGCGAAGTCGGCATGAGGTTCGTGCCGAAACGGGAAGAGCGAAGGTCCCGTGCCCAGACGTCGCGCATCGCACCTGCGACGAAGGTTCCGACCGCTCGGCGCGCCCGGAGCTGATCTTTCGGTCGAGGATCGAACGGCGTCCAGCACCAGCCCGACAGACCGGCGCCGAATGGCGCCTCCCATCAGCACGTGAGCCGTCGTGCCTCACGCCGCCCGTGCCGTTGGAAGTGCTCCAGGCCGGACTCGAATTCGCCTCGCATGACCGCGCGGCGGACGTCGCGGTTGCACCGGAGGTACTCGTCCTCGTCGAACACGACGCGACGCTCTCTGTACCTCGGACGCTCCTGGTACTCGTCATAGCCGCGATCCCGATAGCGGTAGTCGCGGTCGCTGTAGCCCCGCTCCCGGTATTCGCGGGGCTCGTAAGAGCCGCCATACTGAGCTGAGGCCGGGGCCACCAGGGTCAGCAAACCAATGCCTAGCGCGGTCATCGAAGAAAGCATCTTCATGCTACATGTTCTCCTCGTTTCGACGAGAGAACGCATGGGGAAGCGTGTCAGTTCGGTCAACCGACACGGCAGCTGCTTTCCGGCCTTCAACAGATCGCCAGGGATCGTTGGTGCGGACGGCGGGGGTCGAACCCGCACGGGCAAGCCCGAGGGATTTTAAGTCCCTTGCGTCTACCAGTTTCGCCACGTCCGCGCGCTGCTTGCAGGGTTAAAGCGCGCGGCGCAGCAGCGCAAGCGGGGGCGCCACCGGGTCTCGGGCAGGCCGGCGCACCAGCGCGAGCCGGAGCGCTAGCGGGCCTCGGGCTGGCCGGCGCGGTAGAGCCAGCCGTAGCGCTCGGTCAGGCCCTCGGGGCCGAGTTTCCGGAAGACCAGGGAGCGGCCGAAGGCGAGCAGGCCGCCGCGATGGTAGGCCCAGCCGTTGAGGCGCGCATGCCGCTGGACCATCTGGGCGCGGGGGAGGCGCTCGCGCTCGTAAGACCGAAGCGCCGACGGCACATCGCCGCCATTCGCGTTCAGCGCCGCCACGAGAGCCGCCGCATCCTCGATCGCGAGGGCCGCTCCTTGGGCGAGGAACGGGAGAACCGGATGGGCGGCGTCGCCGAGAAGCGCCACCCGCCCGTCCGCCATGCCCCGGACCGGCAGGTCGAACAGGGACCACTGCATCCAGGAGGTGGGGCGGGCGAGGAGGTCCCGCAGGAGGGGTGCGGTGCCCCCGAAGCGCGCAAGGAGGTCGTCCGGCGCGCCAGGGGCCGACCAGCCCTCCACCGGATCCCTGCGGCGCTCGATCGCGACGATGTTGAGGTCGCGTCCGCCGGAGACCGGATAATGCACCACATGGTGGCGCGGGCCGAGCCAGAGCCCGGTCTCGTTGCCATCGAGACCCGCCGGCGCTTGCGCTCGGGGGATAGTGGTGCGCCAGGCCACGAAGCCGCGGAAGGCGGGCTTGCGGGTGTCGCCCAGCGCGGGCCGCACCGACGACCACAGCCCGTCGGCACCGACGATGCAATCGGCTTCCAGGGTTTCCCGCGCGCCGCCGGCGGTCGCCAGCGCAAGGACGGCGCCGCGCTCACCCCGGGAGAGATTGTCCACACTGCGCCCGAGGCCGAGGCGCACATTCGGCAGGGCCCGCACGGCATCGAGCAGGATGGTCTGGAGGTCGGCCCGATGCACCACCCAATAGGGGGCACCGAAGCGCTCGCGCATCAGGGGCCCAAGCGCAATGCCGCCGATGGTGCGGCCGGACCGGGTCGCGCGGATCACCACCCGCTCGGGTTCGCCCGCGACCCGGCGCAGGGCGGCGCCGAGGCCCCAGGCGATGAGCTGCCGGCTGGCATTGGGCGAGAGCTGAAGCCCGGCGCCCGCCTCCGCGAAGCCCGTGCGGCGCTCGACGACGGTGACCCGGTGCCCGGCGCGCCCGAGCGCAAGCGCCGTCGTGAGCCCGCCGATGCCGGCTCCGACGACGGCGACGGAAAGCGGGTTCACGGGGGAGGGATGCTAGCGCGAGGCCGGGCTCGTGGCGAAGTCGTTCTGCAGCCGGCATTCCGCCGGCCGCGCCTGGTCGGCCTCAAGCGACGGGTCGTACTTGAACAGCGTCGAGCAATAGGAGCAGACGATCTCGGTGTCGTAGCCCATGTCGAGGAAGATGTGCGGATGGTCGAGCGGCGGCAGCGCGCCGATGCACATGATCTCCTTCGATCCCACATGGATGACCGGGACGCCCGGCTCGTTGTGGAAGTGGGGAGTGCCCTTGTCGGCCATTGTGCTTGCCCTGATTGTCAGCGATTGCGGCGCACCATAATGATGTCCCGCCCACAATCCTAGTCCGGGGTTGACGCGGCTCCCCACCCTCAAGCGGCGCATGCACCGCGATGCGTTAGGCCTTGATCGTTCATGGATTTTTTCAGTTCTGACGGCGTCCGGATCGCCTATATCGACATGCCGCCCGAGAGCGGCGCCGGCGATCCGATCCTCTTGATCCACGGCTTCGCCTCGAACCATGCGGTCAACTGGGTCAATACCTTGTGGGTGAAAACCCTCACCCGCGCGGGCTACCGCGTGATCGCCCTCGACAACCGTGGGCACGGGCAGAGCGAGAAGCTCTACGAGCCGGAAGCCTACCACTCCGCCGTCATGGCCGGCGACGCCCTGCGGCTCCTCGACCACCTCGGCATCGAGCGCGCCGACGTGATGGGCTATTCCATGGGCGCGCGGATCACCGCGCATGTGGCGCTCGAAGCGCCGGCCCGGGTGCGCTCGGCGCTGCTCGGCGGCCTCGGCATTCATCTCGTCCAGGGCGTGGGCCTGCCGCTCGGCATCGCGGATGCCATGGAGGTGGCCTCGCTCGCCGATCTCACGGACCCGCAGCAGCGCATGTTCCGCGCCTTCGCGGAGCAGACGCGGAGCGACCTCAAGGCGCTCGCGGCCTGCATCCGCGGCTCGCGGCAGACGCTCTCGGTGGAGGACGTGCGCCGCATCGCGCTGCCCGTGCTGGTGTCGGTCGGGACCGCCGACACGGTGGCGGGATCGGGGCCGGAACTCGCCGCGCTGCTGCCGAACGGTCGCGCCCTCGATATCCCCGGCCGCGACCACAACCTTGCGGTCGGCGACAAGATCCACAAACAGGGCGTGCTGGAGTTCCTGGCCGAACGGCCGTGAGCAGGTCCACAAACAGGGTGCGCTGGAGTTCTGGCCGGACGGCCGTGAGCTTCGTTCTCGGGAAGGTAACATGAGCCGCACTTTTTTGGGCGCGAACGGCAACCGCCTGGTGGCGAGCGAGATGGGGGCGGCGGGCCGACCGGTGCTCCTGCTGCACGGCGGCGGCCAGACGCGGCATGCCTGGAGCAAGACGGCGCGACGCCTCGCGGAGGCCGGCTTTCATGCCGTCACCCTCGACCAGCGCGGTCACGGCGACAGCGAATGGCCCGCCGAGGGCGGCTATGCCTTCCCCGATTTTGCCGACGATGCCGCGGCGGTGGCGCAGCAACTCGCCGCGGAGCAGAGCGCGAAGCCCATCGCGATCGGCGCCTCGCTCGGCGGCATCGCGGCGCTGCTGGCGCTCGCGCGTGCGGGCGAGCCCGTGTTCGGCGGGTTGATCCTCGTCGATATCGTGCCGCAAATGGACCCGAAGGGCGTCGATCACATCCAGGGCTTCATGCGCGCCCGCGCGGCCGAGGGCTTCGCGACCATCGAGGAGGCCGCGGAAGCCGTGGCGGCCTATCTCCCGCATCGGCCGCGCCCGACCTCGCTCGACGGCCTCAAGAAGAACCTCCGGCGCCACCCGGACGGTCGCTGGCGCTGGCATTGGGATCCGCGCTTCCTCGACGGACCGCGCTCCATCAACACGGATTGGGAGGAGGTGGGCCGCACCCTCGATGCCGCGACGCGGGCCCTCGCCGTGCCGACGCTGCTCGTGCGGGGCGGCTCCAGCGAACTCGTGACGAGCGAGGCCGCCCGGGCCTTCATCGCCGCGGCGCCTGGCGCGGAATATGTCGACGTCGCGGACGCGCGCCACATGGTGGCGGGCGACCGCAACGACGTGTTCGCGAACGCCATTCTCCACTTCCTCGGCCGCCGATTCGAAGCCGGACCGGCCCGCAAGGCTTCGTCATCATGACGCGCCTCGACAGCGTCATCCGCCGCCTCACGGCGCAGCGCGCGCTCCTCGATTGGGCCGCGGCCGACACGCGCGACCGCCCGGGCCTCGTCCTCGAACTCGGCCTCGGCAACGGCCGCACCTACGATCATCTGCGCGACCGCCTGCCGGGACGCGACATCTGGGTGTTCGAGCTGAAGCCGGCCGCCCATCCCGACAGCACGCCGCCGGCCGACCGGCTCGTGGTCGGCGACATGCTCGACACCCTGCCGCCGTTCCTGGAACGCTTCGGGCGCGGATGCGCGGCCTTCATCCATGCGGATATCGGCACGGGCGTCGAGGAGCGGAACCGGCGTTTCGCCGAGGCGCTCTCGCCGCTCGTCGAACCCCTGCTCGCCGAGGGCGCGATTCTCGCGGCGGATCAGAGGATGACGCTGCCGGGCTGCCGTGACATCTCGGGCGAAACCGCCGTCACCGAGGGTCGCTACTTCGTCTATCGCCGCTAGCGCCCGGTGAAGACGGGCTGGCGCTTTGCCAGGAAGGCGAGCCGCCCCTCGCGGTAATCGGCGCTGTCGAAGCAGGCGTCGGCCAGCGCCTTCGGGTCCGGCGTATCGGGACCCGCGAGGCCCGCGGCGCTGTCGATCGCGGCTTTCGCGGCCTCGAGGGTCAGCGGTGCATTTGACGCGATGGTGCGGGCGAGCTCCAGCGTGGTGCTCTCCAGCTCCTCGTCCGACACCACCCGCTGCAGCATGCCGAGGGACAGCGCCTCCGCGGCGCCGATGCGGCGGGCGGTGAAGAACAGGTCCTTCGCGGCAGCAGTGCCGAGCGCCGCCACCACGAGGCTCATGGCGCCGGGCGGATAGCCGACGCCGAGGCGGGCGGCCGGGATCCCGAAGGTGGCGCCGGCTTCGGCGAGGCGCAGATCGCAGGCGAGCGCCAGCCCCACGCCGCCGCCGAGGCAGAAGCCGCGGATCATGGCGATGACAGGCTTCGGGCAGCGGGCCACGGCCCAGAACGCCGCCTCGTTCTCGGCCTCATAGCGCCGCCCGCCGGCGGCATCCGCCCGCACGGTCTCGAACTCCGAGATGTCGGCGCCGGATGCGAAGGCGCCCCCGCCGGCGCCGCGGATCACGATGGCCCGCACGCGCTCGTCGGCGGCCAGCGCCGCCATGATCGCGGGGAACGCGCTCCACATGTCGAGATCGAGCGCGTTGCGCTTCCCGGGGTTGTCGATCGCCACCGTCGCGACGGCGTCATCCAGGGAGACGACAAGCTTGGATGTCGGCGAGGGCAGGGGCATCGCAGGAGCCTCGAAAGGGGCTTGGGAGACGGCGCCAACAGGCTTACCTATCTAGCCTGTTCCGGGCCATCCGCCGCAAGGCTGCCGCCCGGACCGATGGATGGAGATGAGCATGAGCCAGGCTCGCTTGAAGACGGAACCCGTGGCCGGAGTGGTGGATCCGGTTTGGAGCCGGCTGCGCCAGGAGGCCGAGGCGATCGTCCGCGACGAGCCCGTGCTGGCGAGCTTCGCGATCGGCACCATCCTGAACCAGCCGAGCTTGGAGGCGGCGGTGATCCATCGCATCGCCTGGCGCCTCGGCCATCCGGCCTTGCCCCCGGACCTCCTCGAACAGGCCTACCTCGAAGCCGTGGCGGACGATCCGAGCATCGGCCAGGCCTTCCGGGCCGACATCGTCGCGGTAGCGGACCGGGACCCCGCCGCCACGCGGTTCATCGAGCCGGTGCTCTACTTCAAGGGCTTCCACGCCATCCAGACCCACCGCCTCGCCCATTGGCTCTGGCATCGGGGGCGGCACGATCTCGCGCTGTATCTGCAAAGCCGCTCGTCGGAAGTGTTCCAGACCGACATCAACCCGCAGGCCCGGATCGGGCGCGGCATCTTCCTCGATCACGCCACCGGCCTCGTGGTCGGACAGACGGCGGTGATCGAGGACAACGTGTCCATGCTCCAGGACGTGACGCTCGGCGGCACCGGCAAGGAGCGGGGCGACCGTCATCCGAAGATCCGCCGCGGCGTGCTCATCGGCTCCGGGGCCAAGATCCTCGGCAACATCGAGGTCGGCGAATGCGCCCGCGTGGCAGCCGGCTCCGTGGTGCTCCAGCCCGTGCCGCGCAACACCACGGTGGCGGGCGTGCCCGCCAAGGTGGTCGGCACGGCAGGCTGCGCGGAGCCCTCCCGCTCCATGGAGCAGCTGCTCAATTTCATGGACGGCATCTAGGCCCCGGTTCGCGCGGGGCTTCGAGCGCGCGAACCGATTGCTGTCCTCGCGGCTCGCCTGGGAAGCCGCCGCGAACCGATCGCCCTTGCCCGCGTTCCCTTCCTCGTGGCAAGGGCAGCCTGTCCGTCGCCCGGCTCCGTCCGGGGCGGGGCCGCAGCCGCCGCGAGGCCGGTCGCGGCGGGGCACCAGATCAGTGGTTTCAGAAAGGGTTCGCAGTGGACAAGAGCGAAATGGGCAAAGTGGAGCGCTACCTGCGCCAGACCTTTGCCAACCATTCCATCCGCGTCGTCGCACGGCCCAAGAAGGACGATTCGGCCGAGGTCTATATCGGCGAGGAGTTCGTGGGCGTGCTCTTCGTCGACGACGAGGACGGGGACCGCTCGTTCAACTTCACCATGGCGATCCTCGACACGGATCTCGACGAGTAGCTCCCGGGCGCTGGCCGAGGTCCCACCATGCCTCTTTACGCTCTCGACGACGTCGGCCCCGAGGTCCCGGAGGCGGGACGCTACTGGATCGCGCCCGACGCCCATGTGATCGGGCGGGTGCGGCTCGGCGTCGATGTGGGGATCTGGTTCGGCGCGGTCCTGCGCGGCGACAACGAGATCATCGATGTGGGCGCGGCGACCAACATCCAGGAAGGCGCCATGCTCCACACGGATCTCGGCGCCCCGCTCCTGATCGGCGCCGGCTGCACGATCGGCCATCACGCCATCCTGCACGGCTGTACGCTGGGTGAGAACACCCTGATCGGCATGGGGGCCACGGTGCTGAACCATGCCCGGATCGGCGCCAACTGCCTCGTGGGCGCCAACGCCCTCGTGACCGAGGGCAAAGCCTTCCCGGACAATTCGCTCATCGTCGGTTCGCCCGCCAAGGCGGTCCGGACCCTCGACGCCGAGGCCGTGGAGCGCCTGCGCTGGTCGGCGCAGCATTACGTGGAGAACTGGCAGCGCTACGCCAAAGCGATGAGGCGGATCGACTGATCCCGTCCGTCGGGGGCGCCTCGACGCCGCTGCAACGCGGAAAGGCGGATCGACTGATCCGCCTCCGAATCCCCGCCGGTCAGGCTTGGGGCTTTAGCGATTCGCGGTGGTGGTCGGGGAGGCGAGGCCGCCCAGCGAAACCCAGGTGGTGTTGTCGTGGCCTTCGCGCTTCACGAACACGTAGCCGGTCTGCTCCCATGGCAGCACGCTCTGGATCTTGTTGTCGAGGATGAAGTCGCCGCGGTCCGTGCGAACCATCAGCACCGCGTGGCCCTCGCCGAGCTCGTCGATCACCACCGTCATCCGCATGGCGCGCCGGGGCAGGCCGCGATCGACCAGCATCTTGCGCTTGAGGAGCTGGAAGTCCTCGCAATCGCCCATGCCGTCGTCCGGGAACTCCCAGCGGTCGACCAGGCCCCAATGCTCCTTGTCGGTGATCGGCTTGATGCGCTTGTTCACCGTGCGGTTCACCGAAACCAGGGCGTTCCAGGTTTCCTTGGTGAGCGGGATCACGGCCGGCTCGGCCGTGTCGATGGCGCATTCGGCGGGGAACTGCTCGCAGAACTTCACCCAGGCGATCACCGGCTTGGCGGTGCCCGACCGCTCCACGGCCTTGGAGCCGCTCGGCAGCGAGGCGAGGGTCTGGGCGTGGGTGGCGGCGCCGACCACGAAAAGCGGCATTCCGATCACGGCAACGCGCAAAAGCTTGCCGATTATGGCCGCGGCGCCGCTCTGACCGAAAGAAATGAACTGCCCGAAAAGCGCCCGCCGCATGCCCCGCACCGCTTGGTTAAGCTTCTTTTAACCAAAGCTGACAGGTTCGCGGCGGGGGCTCAAGCTCAAAGTAAAGGGCTGGTTAACGCGCCGCATCCGCCTTTGGTTCCAGACCAAGGACGCGCTTAAGCCTTGATTTTCATTGGGGATCGCTGTGGACGAAGGCGCCGCCCGGGCCGGAGGCCCTCCGGCGGGCCTCAGAGAATGATCGCTTCGCTGAAGCGGGCGCGCTCGATGATCGACAGAAACTCGACCGCGACGCCGCCGTCAAGATGGCGCACGACCCGGCCGGGGGTCCGGCCAAGGGTTAACAGGCTTCCGACCGGGGGGCGAGGGTCGAGCCGCAGGGCGGCTCCCGAGCGCGACACGTCGATGAGCCGGGTCGCCACCTCCCGCCCGTTCTCGAATCGTACCAGCACGGCGGTGGACAGGGGCACGATGCGCGGATGCCGCCGCTTGGAGAGCAGCCCGAGCGCCTGCCGGTCCTCGAGCCAGGCGAGCTGGGCCGCCAGCTTCTCGCGCTTCGCCAGGGTGCCCGAGAGCGTGAGCACGAAGCCCCACATGGTGTGGCGGACGACGGGGCCCTCCAGAGTGCCGAGCTCCTCCAGGTGCACGATCACCCGCTCGCCGACGGGCGGCCGCACAGGGGCGAGAATGGAGAGTTCGGTGAGCGAGATTTCCACCCCGAGGCAGGGATAATCCTGCCGGGTCGCGAGCCGATAGCGGCCGAGCAGCGACACCGCGAGCGGCTGATGCTCCGGGCGAGCAGGGCTCGGCGGAGGGGCTTTCAGCTGGGCGCCGGAGGGGTGGGTCATTCGCCGTCGTGGAAGGTGAGGTCCGGGCATCCCGGCCTGCAAGCGGTAAACGAGCGTCGTTAATACGCGCTTAAGAGGATGGCTCTGCCCCCACCGGATCGCGCCCGGCGGCCGCATGACGAGCCGGCCTTGCCCTTGCCGGACCGATCCGGAGCGCCGCAGGAAGAGGTGGCCTCGCCCGCGCCGGACCAGCCCGAGGCGCCGAATGAAGACGTGGCCTTGCCCTCGCCGGATTGAGGCCAGATGAGGGGGGATGCCCCGTCCTCCCCGATTCTCCCTGGCAGGCGCCCCATGACGCCTGGCGCCGGCTCCCGCGAACCCGTCTTCAACCTGCCGCGCGTGGTCCTCGCGACCATTCTCCTCCTCGTGGCGGTTCATGCCCTGCGCGTGCTCGCCTTGCCCGAGGACACCGACATCGAGCTGCTCATCGACCTCGCGGTGGTGCCGGCCCGCTGGAGCGTGGCGCTCGGGAATGCCACGCCCGAGGAGGTGCTGCGCCCCTTCGTGGGCGAGGAGGCGGGGGCCCGCCAGCAGATCATGGAGACCCTGGCGCGCTACGTGCTCGAGGGCGGGCCGAGGCCGTGGACGGCGCTCACCTATGCCGGGCTGCACGGGTCCTGGACCCATGTGCTCCTCAATTCCGTGTGGCTCGCGGCCTTCGGCACCCCCGTGGCACGCCGCTGCGGGGCAGGGCGGTTCCTGGTGTTCGCCGCCGCGAGCGCCGTCGGCGGAGCCGTGGCCCATGCCTTGACCCATCCCCTCGATGTCGGGCCCATGGTCGGTGCCTCGGCCGCGGTCTCGGGCATGATGGCGGCCGCGGCCTGGTTCATGTTCGCGCGCCCGAGCTGGACCCTGGAAGGGCGCCTCGCCGAGCCTCACGAGCGCCGGCGCGAGAGCCTGGCCTCGATGGTGCGAAACCGCAGCGTGCTCCTCTTCGTCGGCGTGTGGTTCGCGACCAACTACCTGTTCGCCTCGGTGGCGCAGCCGCTCGGACTCACGGACGCCAGCATCGCCTGGGAGGCGCATGTGGGCGGCTTCCTGGTCGGCCTCGCGCTGTTTCCGCTCCTCGACCCCCTGCAGCGCCTGCCCCTGCGCCGCCTGTCCTGAAGCGGCTCTTCCGGCTTGAATCCCGGCCGGTTTCGCCGGATCATCCCCGTTCGAGGTCGGGCTCTCGTCCGGTCCATGCCGGAGGACGGCGCGCTTCGCCCGGGCGAAGGCGATGCACGCTCTCGCGCCCGGGACACCGGGCCTCGCCGCGTCAAGGCGGCGGGCTCCCCAGGATACGGGGCCGTCCAGCGTTCGTCGCGGCGGCTCCCACGGGAGACAGGGCATGAACGTCGAGCACATCCTGCGCAGCAAGGGCCGTGACGTGGTGAGCATCGAGCCGAACCGCACCCTCGGGGAAGCCGCGCGGCTGCTCTCGGAGCGGAAGATCGGCGCCATCCTCGTGGGCGATACGTTCCGGCCCGTGCTCGGCATCCTCTCGGAGCGCGACATCGTCCGGGCCGTGGCGGCCCGCGGCGCGGCGGCCCTCGACGAGCCGGTGTCGGGCATGATGACCGAGAAGGTTGTGACCTGCACGGGATCCTCCGCGATCCAGGAGGTCATGGAGATGATGACCGACGGCAAGTTCCGTCACGTGCCCGTGATCGAGGGCGGCAAGCTCGCCGGCATCATCTCGATCGGCGACGTGGTGAAGAACCGGCTGGCCGAGATGGAGGCCGAGAGCCAGGCCATGCGCGAGTACATCGCGACGGCGTAAGTCCAGCGCCGGCGGATCGCCGCCCGAGAGCACGGTCCGCGATCGCGGACCGTCTGGGACCAAGAGCGAGGCTCCCGGCCCTCGTGGGGTCTCCTAGAGCACGGTCCGCGACTCGCGGATCATCTCCTGGAGATCGGGGAGGGCCCGTTCCGCGGCCTGGCGGCCGAGCTCGATGCACTCGGCGGCACGGTGGAACTCGAAGAGCCCCATCCTGGCGAGCTTCGGGGCGATCATCACGTCCGGCGGGTCGCCGGCGAGCCGCGATCGGGCGATGCGGTCCTGGGTGATGTTGAAGGCGTCGATCATCACCGTGGCGATGCCGGGCGCGTTCGGCTTCTTGGGCTTTTCGGGCTTGGGCACGCCGAACAGGCCCCAGCGGCGCGGCTCCTCGAGGGAGGCGTCCATCTGAGCCTCGTCCTGGGAGTCCTGGTCGAAGGGGAGGACGGTGCCCCGCGCCCGCACCTCGCTGTTGAGGTTCACGCAGATCACGAGGTCGGCTCCGAGCGCCCGGGCCGCGGTGATCGGGATCGGGTTCACGAGCGCCCCGTCCATGAGCCAGCGCCCCTTGATGAGCACGGGGTCGAAGATGCCCGGCAGCGCGTAGGACGCCCGCATGGCCTGGACCAGCGGTCCGCGGGTGAGCCAGATCTCGTGGCCGGTGACGAGCTCCGTCGCCACAGTGCAGAGCTTGACCGGCAGGGCCTCGATGCGGCGATCCGTGAGATCCTGGTCGAGCAGGCGCTGGATACGCCCGCCGCCGATGAGGCCCGATCCCATGATGTGGAAGTCCAGGAGCCCCATGACCCGGCGCTTGGTGAGCGAGAGCGCGAAGGCTTCGAGCTCGTCGAGCTTGCCGGCGGCGTAGCAGCCGCCCACCACCGCGCCGATCGAGCAGCCCGCGATGATGTCGGGGACGATCCCGGCCTCCGCGAGCACGCGGAGTACGCCGATATGCGACCAGCCGCGGGCAGCGCCGCCGCCGAGCGCCAGGCCGATCCTCAGCCGCGTGCGCGGATCCTGCTCTACCGGAGCATGCATGACGGTGTCTCCCGCGCCGCCTCCGCCCATTCCGGCGCCACGCCGGGGGATGCCGTCCCAAAACATGAGGACCTCACATCAGGCAAGAGATTGCATAAACCCGTGAAGGGCACGTGAATAACGTGCGAGCTGAGCCATTGGACGCAGGTTTCCCGTGGATAAGCGCCAAGTTTCGTATGTGCAGTGCGGCAAGACGGGCCGCTTCGGATCCCGAACGCCATGTGCGGTGCGGCGAAACCAGGAGCTCCAGGCACCCGCCTTGCGTGCAGTGCGGCGAAGCGCTTCGGAACGAGCCCCGGCAGCGGACGTTGGCCCTCCGGATCCCTCGAATCTGGAAAGTGACCTCATGGCGAACATGATCGCGCAGGCCTACGACCACATGACCCACGGCTCCGCCGAGCTCTCGATGACGGAACGGGGCATTTCGCTCGTGGCCGGCCTCGCGCTTGCCGCGGCGGGCGCCAAGCCGCGCCCGAACGTGCTCCTCAACGTGCTGGCGCTCGGCGCCGGCTCCTACCTCGCCTATCGCGGCGCCACGGGCTACTGCCCCGTGAAGGCGGCGCTGGTCGAGGACGACAGCATGCACCGCGAGCGCCTCGGCCGCTCCCGCGAACAGCTCGCCCGCTCGCACTAGCGGTCGATCGGATCAACAAAAAGGGCGGCTCCGGGAGCCGCCCTTTTCGTGTCGAGGGGGTGGAGGGCTTAGTAGCGGTCGGCGGTGCGACGGCCGGAGATCATGCCCCAGATCGCGAGCACGATGATCGCGCCCACCACGGCACCGATGAGGCCCGCGCCTTCGCCGGCCCGGTACCAGCCCACCGCCTGGCCGATCCAGGTCGCCAGGAAGGCGCCGACGATGCCGAGGATGGTGGTGAGGATGAAGCCCGAGGGCTCGTTGCGCCCAGGCATGATGAACTTCGCGATGATGCCCGCGATGAAACCGATGATGATCGTCCAGAGGATACCCATAGCGCTGCTCCTAAGCTGTGCCGAGACAGAACGCGCCAGGGAGGGCTCCGGTTGCAGGATTATCCGCCTTTACCGGAATCGCTTGTGAATAACAGCCGGCCGGTGCCGGGCTCCACCGACCGGTAGAAGCAGGAGCGGCGGCCCGTGTGGCAGCAGCCGCCATCGCCGGCAACCCGAACCTTGAGCCACAGGGCATCCTGGTCGCAATCGACCCGGATTTCGACCACCGTCTGGATCTGCCCGGACGTCGCGCCCTTGTGCCAGAGCTCCCCCCGCGATCGCGACCAGTACCAGGCCTCGCCCGTGTCGAGGGTGCGAGCCAGCGCCTCGGCGTTCATGTGGGCCACCATGAGGGGTTCGCCGGTTTCCGCGTCCGTGGTCACGCACGTCACGAGCCCGTCGGCGGAAAAGCGCGGCATGAGGGCGGCGCCTTCCTCGAGGTCGGCCTTGGAGCCGGCGGCCGGGAAGGGGGGGCAGAGCGCGCACATAGGTTTCCTCGCGGGGCCGGACCCGGCGGTCCGGGCCTGGCCTGCCTTCCTAGCGTCGCGCTCTAGGTTTTTCCATGTCGGAGCATGGTGAAGAACCTGGCCTGTTCGGCGGGTTCGTCGCGGAAGACGCCGGTGAACTGGGTGGTGAGGGTCGTGGCGCCCTGCTTTTGCACGCC
>JAESFT010000504.1_pt1 | contig 22321 bp, 21 predicted proteins | sample 9269451 | NCBI WGS metagenome assembly JAESFT01 (sample SAMN14502557, study PRJNA617106) | algae metagenome | isolation source: Scytonema hyalinum WJT4-NPBG1 and co-occurring heterotrophs from well... | place: USA: Mojave Desert, Joshua Tree National Park, California | collected 2006-05-25
CGCTGATTCGGGAACTCTGAACGTCACCGGCCCAGGGTCGTTGCTGGAAGTCGCCGGCCGGCTTCGCGTCGGTACGACCGGCGCCGCCTCCTCGGCCACAGTCAACCTCACAGACGGCGGCGAGATCCGCAGCGCCGGCGGGGTGATCGGCTACGGCTTTGGCCCGTCGCTGGGCCCCAAATCGGTCACGGTCTCGGGCGCTGGCTCCCGTTGGACGATGACCGACGCCCTGAACATGACCCGTGGATCGCTCACGGTTCTCGACGGCGGGGCGGTGAGCACGACCAACTCGCAGATCGCCGGGAGCACAGTGCCGGCGACCATTTTGGTCGCCGGAGCGGACTCGACTTATTCCGTGTCGGGCGACCAGGGGGTGACCAGTGCCACCATCACGCTCTCCGAAGGCGGCCAGATGAATGTCGGTAGCCAGTTCAGGTTCGCCGATACCGCGGGCGGGATAAGCGTGCTGAACATCGGCGGCGAAGAGGCACAGCCGGCAGCGGCCGCAGGTGTCCTCAACGCGGCGACGCTCGCCTTCGGGCCGGGCACGGGCCGGCTGAACTTCAACCACACCGAGGCGGACTACGCCTTCGCCACGGCGATGTCGGGCGCGGGCGCTATCAACCAGGTGGCCGGCGTCACGCGACTGACTGCGGATAGTTCCGGCTTCACCGGCGCAACCACGGTCTTCGGCGGAACCCTGCTCGTCGACAGGACGCTGGGCAATGCGACGAGCACCGTCGGGGTTGCGACGGGCGGCACGCTCGGCGGCACCGGCACCATCGGCGGCGGCGTCACGGTGGCCAACGGCGCAATCAGCCCGGGCGACCTGGGCATCACGCCCGAGACGCTAACCATCAACGGCAATCTCGCGCTGAGCAACGCCTCGGCCCTCAACTACAATTTTGGCCAGGCCGGCGTCGTCGGCGGGATGCTCAACGATCATCTCGCGGTGGGCGATGACCTCACGCTCAACGGCACGATCAATGTGACGCAGAGCGCCGGCGGCACCTTCGGCCCCGGCGTCTACCGGATCATCAGCTATAACGGGGCGCTCACCGACAACGGCCTCGCCGTCGGCACAATGCCGACGGGCAGCAGCGTCACCGTGCAGAGCTCGATCGCCAACCAGGTCAATCTGGTGAATACGGCCGGCTTGACCCTCAACTTCTGGGACGGCGAAGCCGGACCGAAGAACAACAATGCGATCAACGGCGGCGACGGCACCTGGCGGGCGAACAGCGACGACAACTGGAGCGATGAGAACGGCGTCGCGAACGGCGCCTTCGCCCTCGACGGCTTCGCCGTCTTCCAAGGCGCTCCGGGCACGGTGACGGTCGACACCACAAATGGCGCAGTGCGCGCCTCGGGCATGCAGTTCGCGGTAGACGGCTATACCGTTCAGGGGGGGCCGATCACCTTGGTCGGCCCGCAGTCGATCATCCGCGTCGGCGTCGGCTCGGTCGGGGCGGATTATGTCGCGACCATTGCGTCCGACTTGAACGGTGCGACGCAGCTCGTGAAGGACGACCTCGGCACCCTGGTGCTGTCCGGCACCAACAGCTACATCGGCGGCACGCTGATCCGGAGCGGCACGCTCAGCATCTCCTCGGATGCCAATCTGGGCGATGTGGCCGGGGGCCTTACCTTCGACGGCGGCACGCTTGAGACGACGGCCGACGTGACGACGAGCCGGGCCGTGACACTCGCCGGAGTGGGCATCTTTCAGGTCGACTCCCTCACCACGACGACCCTAAACGGCAGCGTGACCGGACCCGGCACCCTCACCAAGGCGGGCGACGGCACGCTCGTGCTGGCGAGCACAGGCAACAGCAGCGGCGGGACGAATGTCGGGGCCGGCCTGCTGCAGGTCGACGGCAATCTCACCACGCCGAGCCTCGCCATGACCGGAACATCGGCGCTGATCGTCAACGGCACGGTCGAGGCGACGGGCGCCGCCCCGGTGGCGCTCACCGGCGACGGTGGGGCGGCGACGATCACTGTCGGTACGGGCGGTACGCTTCGCGCCAATGGCGATCTTGGTGACGGCAACGATGCCGTCACGCTCGTCGGTACGCTCGATACGGCCGGGGCCAGGCTCGGCCTTGGCGGCGGCAACGACGGCCTGACGCTGAACGACGGTGCGACGATCAATAGTGCTGGTGTCGATGGCGGCGCCGGCACCGACGCGCTCGTTGCCAACAATGCCGCAGCCACGGTCCTCAATGGGGCGAGCGTTACCGGCTTCGAGAGCCTGACCAAGCAAAATACGGGTGTGTTGAGGCTCGTCGGCGACCACAGCTACTCGAGCGGCACGACGATTGCTGCCGGCACCCTGCAGCTCGGCGACGGCAGCACCGCGGCCTCGCTCACGGGCGATGTGGTGAACAACGGCACCCTCGCTTTCAATCTGCCCGGCAGCTACAGCTTTGCCGGACTGATCTCCGGCACGGGCAGCGTCGACCAGATCGGGCCGGGCACGACGACGCTGACGGCGAACAACAGCTATACCGGCCCTACCAATGTTCAGGCCGGCACGCTTCTCGTCAACGGCAACCAGTCGGCGGCTACCGGGCTCACCGCAGTCAGCGGCGGCGGCACGCTCGGCGGCACCGGCATCATCGGCGGCGGCGTCACCGTCGCGGACGGTGCCATCAACCCGGGAGCGCCCAATGCCGTCGGCACGCTTGCCATCAACGGCGGCCTGACGCTCGGCGCGGGCTCGGCCCTGAACTACGAGTTCGGCCAGGCGAATGTGCCGGGCGGGACACTCAACGACCTCCTCACCGTGGGCGGTGACCTCACGCTCGACGGCACCTTGAACGTCAGCCAGGCGGCTGGCGGCATCTTCGGGCCCGGTCTCTACCGCATCATCAGCTATGGCGGCACGTTGACCGACCACGGGCTGACACTCGGCACCATGCCGTCCGGAGCGCAGGCCTCCGTGCAGACTGCGATCGCCAACCAGGTCAATCTGATCAACAGCGGCGGCCTGCCACTCAGCTACTGGGACGGCGATCTCGGGCCGAAGAACGACGGCGTCATCAGTGGAGGCAACGGCACCTGGCGGGCAGCCAACGACAGCAACTGGACGAACGAGACCGGCGTCAACAACGCGCCTTACTCGAACGGCAGCTTCGCCATCTTCGCTGGCGCCCCCGGCAGGGTAACGGTTGACAACGGCCAGGGTGCGGTCAGCGCCGCCGGCATGCAGTTCGCCACCAACGGCTATACGATCCAAGGCGATGCGATCAGGCTGGTGCCGAGCACCGGATCCCAGGCGACGATCCGCGTTGGCGACGGCACGGCGGCGGGCGCCGGCTATACCGCGACCATTGCGGCCCCGCTCACCGGCACGGCGGGCCTTGCCAAGACCGATCTCGGCACCTTGGCGTTGACTGGGACGAGCAGCTACACCGGCGCAACCGATGTCATCGGTGGCGCGCTCGCCGTCAACGGTTCCATCGCCGCTTCAGCGGTGATGGTGCACAGCGGGGGAAGGCTCACCGGCACCGGCACGGTCGGTTCCACTACAGTCGCCTCAGGCGGCACCATCGCTCCTGGGAACTCGATCGGCACGCTGCATGTCGCCGGCAACTACTCCCAGAAAGCAGGTGCCACCTATCAGCTGGAGGTCGATCCGACCTCCAGCGCCTCTGATCGGATCGCAGTTGCCAGATCCGCGGATCTGCAGAATGGGGCAGTCATCAATGTCACCAAGACAACGAACGCACCTTACGTGCTCGGCACGCGCTACACGGTTCTGACCACGACAGGCGGTCTGAGCGGCACCTTCGACGTGACCGGCAACACCGCGCTCACGGCCTTCGCCGGGCTCACCGACGTCTATGACGCCAACAACGCCTATCTCCTGGTGGGTCAGGTCAGGCCCTTCACCGCAGCGGGGGCGACGCCGAACCAGATCTCCGTAGCAACGGGACTTGCCGGCCTATCGCCGACGAACCCGCTGATGACGGCGCTTTTCAACCTGCCGGATGATCAGGCGGCACGCCAGGCCTTCGACCAACTCTCGGGCGAGAGCCATGCCTCGGCCAAGGCGGTGATTGTGGACGAGAGCCGCTTCGTGCGCGACGCGGCGATCGGCCGCCTGCGCGAGGCCTTCTGCACGGTCGGTGCCAATGCCACCGCTCAGCAACAGCTTGGGGTGAGCAGCGGGCCGCACGAGATGCCCGCGGCGGACGGCTGCACGAGCAATGCCGATCGTCTGACCATCTGGGGTCAGGCTTTCGGGTCCTGGGGGCACACGGATGGCAACGGCAATGCCGCCTCGCTCTCACGCTCGACTACCGGTTTCGTCCTGGGCGTCGATGCGCCCGTTTCTGACAGCTGGCGTGTTGGTGTGCTCGGCGGCTACAGCAGCAGCGACTTCGACGTCAGTCGCCGTGTCTCCTCAGGGTCGAGCGACAATTACCATGTAGGCGTCTATGCCGGCACACAGTGGGGCGGCTTCGCTGTCCGGGCTGGTGCCGCTTACACCTGGCACGATATCACAACGAACCGGTCGGTGAGCTTTGCCGGCTTCTCCGACAGCCTGCAGGCCGACTATAACGCTGGTACGGCGCAGGTCTTCGGCGATCTCGGCTATCGGATCGACCTGGGCGCGATGGCTTTCGAACCCTTCGCCAGCCTGGCTCATGTCAGTCTGCACACCGACGGCTTTACTGAGAGTGGCGCAGGCGCAGCCCTGACCGGCCGGAGCCAGGACATGACCAGCACGTTCACGACGCTCGGCCTGCGGGCCTCGACGGCTCTTGCCTTTGGTGATGTCAACGTGATAGCGCGAGGGTCGCTCGGCTGGCGCCACGCCTTCGGTGACGTCACGCCGCTGTCGGCCTTGTCCTTCTCGGGCGGCAGCCCCTTCGACATTGCGGGCGTGCCGATTGCTAAAGATGCCGCCGTGGCCGACATCGGCTTGGATTTCCAGCTGTCGGAGTCGGCGGTGCTCGGCATTTCCTACGGTGGCCAGTTCTCGGCTGACGCCATCGATCAGTCGGTTCGTGGCAGCTTCAATCTCCGGTTCTAAACGAGGAGCATTCGTGGTCTCATCTTCTGATACTGTTTGTGCAGCTGCAGCGGTCTTGATGCTTGCCTTGTTCGGCGCACCTGCTCTGGCCCAGGAGGCGGCAGGCCTCCCGGGCGGTGCCACCAGCGTTAACGAAAGCCATGGCGACTGGACGGTGTCCTGCGCCGTTGTTCCGCAGAATGGCGCGCAGAATAAGGTCTGTGCCCTGTCGCAGCAGCAAACCAACAGCCAAACCCGCCAGCGTATCCTTGCCGTTGAGTTGCGGCCCAGGGAGACAGGAGCGGAGGGCACGCTGGTGCTGCCGTTCGGTCTGGCGCTGGATCAGGGCGTCGCACTTCAGATTGACGACGGGCAGGCACTGCCATCCCTGCGGTTCCGGACGTGCCTTCCCGGGGGCTGCCTTGTCGACCTGCGGTTTGATGCCAAAATCCTCTCGGCCTTGCGCAAGGGTAACAGCCTGAAGATCAAAGTCGTAGCCGACGGGGGAGGGGAGACGCAGCTGGCGCTATCGCTCAAGGGACTCCCGAGCGCCCTCGACCGGACGATCGCGCTGGCGAAATAATAGCGACGTACAGATGAGGAATCCTACCGGCATTGTCACGGAAACTGAAGCTGGTCTCGATTGTTTTGCCATGGTGCCTCTCAATGACTGCTCTCTGTTGACGTTCAGTCTGATGGCTTGACACGAGCTGCGGGACTACCCGCGAGCTTCACCAGCCAAATGCGTTGTTTGCCCAAGTGAGCCAGCCGGCCCTTGAGCGTGCCACGCCGCAGCCAGCCGTACACCGTCTGCCAATGGGTCCCGAGTTGGTCGGCCACCTCCTGCAGGGTCATCTCCTCATCATCCGCACGCGGCACTTTCCCGGGCTGTGTCGCAAATTTGGAACTGGAACACGAGGACGGCTGGGATCCCGTTATAAGTTCAGGCAGAGAGCAGATCGAACTGCTCTGCCAATGAAAGCTGCAGATGGCAGGCATAATTCGCCTGTCCCTTCCGTATCATATGGATCAATTCAAAGCGGTCCAGGATCACTCGGGCAGAGACAACGGACTTGAAGCCGAGCATCGGCCGAACCCGCCGTTTGATAGCGCGATGATCCTGTTCAACACGGTTGTTGAGTTATTGGCTCTGCCGGATCCGGATCGGCTTGAGCCTGCGTCTTGGACGGTCCTGCGGCCGGCTCTCGGCATCACACGTCAGGATGGCTTCACGATTGGTCTGACTGCCGTCGATGACGATCCTCTCAGACCGGCCGTGCCGCTTCAGCGCCTTGCGCAGAAAGCGCTTAGCAGCAATGAGATCCCGCAGTTTACTGAACCAGAACTCAACCGTGTCGCCGTTGCTGTCGATAGCTCGGTAAAGGTACAATAGGGTCGTCTAGTCGCGAGCCATTTTGCAAGTAGTTTTTCAGGCTTCGTCGCAAATTCGGAGAGGGGACGAGAGCAGAGCAGATACGCGGTAGCGCGATTAGGTGGCGAGCAGGTGAAACTGTTCGGCGAGTGATGGCTGCCGATTGCAGGCGTACTTCGCCTGTCCTTTGCGCATCATGTGGATCATCTCGATCCCTCCCAAGATCACACGGGCAGTGGTCACAGACTTGAACCCGAGCATCGGACGAATGCGCCTCTTGATAGCGCGGTGATCCTGCTCGATGCGATTATTCAAGTAGGCACTTTGCCGGATCCGGATCGGCTTCAGCTTGCGTCTCGACCGATCTTGGAGTCGGTCTGCCGTATCACAGGACAGGATGGCTTCTCGGTTCGTCTGACTACCATCAATCACGATCCTCTCAGGCCGGCCGTGTCGCTTGAGGACCTTGCGCAAAAACCGCTTAGCGGCGGTCAAATTACGCTTCTCGCTGAACCAGAACTCGACTGTGTGGCCGTCACTGTCGACGGCGTGGTAGAGATACAGCCAACGCCCACGGTCTTTGATGTACGTCTCGTCCATGTGCCACCTCCCGATAACCGCTCTTTTGCGCCGAGTGAACTGCTCGAGCAGTTCGGGCGAATAGCGCACGATCCATCTGTGAATGGTCGCGTGATCGACCGAGAGCCCGCGCTCGGCCATCATCTCTTCGAGGTCGCGTAAGCTGAGGCTATAGGCGAGATACCACCGGACACATAGCAGGATTACCGAACGATCAAAATGCCTGCCCTTGAACATCACGTACCCCCAGAGCCACGGGAGGCATATACCGAACTGAGTTACCGACAGGTTTGCGACAGTACCGCTTCAGGAGCCTACGCGGCGACCGGCAAGATCTTGAACAAGATCACTAGCGACGTACTCCGCATGGGCCTCAAAGTCGCCTTGAATGCCGCGGAGGGTGCAGCGAGTAGCGACGTCGCACAGATCCTTATGAACGCGGCCGAGCACAAGCCCTGGAATCAGGGCCTGTGGCTTGCAACCGAAGTCGGCGCGATCGAGGGCATTCCATTCGGCCTCGGCGACATCGGGACTTCTCCAGGGGACCGGGAGGCGATCCGGAAAGGGGCTCAACAGGCCGCAACCGCGAGCCTCGATGCCGGCGCCGCCATCGCGAGCGCCACCGCGGCGAGGGTTAGCCGTGCATATCGGAGCGTTACGCAAATGCTGGAGGATGCGATGCGCGCTAATGCGGAGCTGCAGGGTCTTCTCAATCAGGCGAGACTCAACGGCTACGGCACCTTGAATCCACTCGTTTGAACACGGACTCCCACCTGAATTGAGGTCCTGCGTGACAGTGTTGGCGAAGCATAAGGATGCCAGGGGCAGTTACCGATACGTGGGTATTGAGACGCGCCAACGCGACACGGCTGCGGGCTCATCAATGATGACAGATGAAAGCAGCAGGGTTACACCATATGTGGATGGCTCCGACTCGCAAGAGCGGTGAACAGATTAATAGTCGGCGGCTGCGGAGGAACAGAAGCACCACCTAATGACGGAGCGGTAACTCTCGTTGCGGACAAGTCCTGGGTCAGGACAGTGAGCCAACACTCACAAGCCCGGCAGGCTTTTCTAGAGGCAGCGATTGACTTCTGCCGATCCGAGAAAGCCAAGACCCCGATGCCTACTCGCAAGGTCCACAGCCGCAAGCGCGTCCTATTGGACTTTGCGGACGAACTGGCCAGTACCGGCTTCATGACAGGTACTGGCAAGCCCGATACGGCAGCCGCTGTTGCCAAGATGATTCAGGCTTAAAAAACACCCGGCGCTGGCGCAAACTCGTCCCAACGGTTTTTCGGACGGCTATCAGCGGGGACGTCGAACAGTTCCTGTATATGTGGGCTCTTGCAACGACCGTTGCTGCAATTCCCGTTGCTTGAGTGCCTCGAATGCCGCCTTATTGGCACGTCCTTCCTCAATGAGCAGCTGAATCTGACCATTGCGCATCATCTCATAGGACTTTTCAGTGAATTGAGGGACTAAAGTGTCGGGACGTTCTGCTAGGGCAGCCGCAGGAGTTAGTGCCACGCCAAGCGCAAGAGAAAGGATGAAAGAGCTTTTCATGAGAAGTCTCCTGTGTCGCAATCAAGGGCAAGGGCCGACATCAACATCGGCTTTAGGGCTGCCTATGTCGGTGTGCTGGCACACGTGTCTGCATTAACCTGTCACTGTGCCAGTATTTGTTGATGATATCCTGGACGCCGTAGGATTTCTGTGATGATCATCACAGACAAAATGAGCAAAGCGTGCGGGATGAGGGCGGCTTGCGCCAGTTGGCTAAAACCTCAATGGGTCTTCTGCAAAATGTGAACCACATCACAGCTTGTTCTGCTGCAAGCAGGATACCGTACAGCATGAGGAGCGATATCATACTGCCTTAGGAATATTGATCATGCATTTTTCAGGTAAAATCAGAGCCGAGTCGAAGCACATCCGATCCGAGGCCGAGGCATTCTTCGCAGAGGGAAATTCTATTTCTTGGATGATCTGCAAGGCAGTTTTCCACTTGCTTCTCGGCGTTACCGTCCTATCAGCTGTGATGTCGCTGGCGCATCTGACTTAAGGGAAGTCAAGGAAGTTCCGGAAGATTGATGGAACCGGCAATCAACCACTCAGACGCCGCCACCATGACCCGCGTTCGACAGGAGCTGCCTGCTTTGATTTAGCCGTTCACCTGGTGTTGTCATGTCTGGATGGCGCCCGTTTGGCAATGGGACTGTTGATGACCTTTGAGCCTGGCGGGGCGGGTGCGGTCATGTCTCCGGCCTTTGAACGCGGCGCTTCATGACCGCAGGCCCTGATGTTTTACGCTGGAACTGGTCCCTCTCAACTTATCGCGTTTGGCTGACGCAAGACAACACCACGGGTTTGCCAGGTCCGGCGATCCATTCCCGCTCATGCTTCACATCATCTCATCGTCACCGTGCCAACTGAGTTGCCCTGAGGGGCGAATAGTGTGAGCTTGCCGTCTATGATGCCGTCGGTGCGGCAGCCCCATGGCTCCCGGGCTCGTACGCCGTGCTCCTGGTCATCATCGCCCAGGCGATCTGGGCGATCTTGTTGGCCAGCGCCACCGCGACCAGCTTTGGCGGCTTGCGCTTGGGCAAGGCTATCAGTCACGGCGAGGCGGACCCGCGGCCGCGGCGCACCTGCTGAATGACGGTTGTGGCGCCAACCACCAGCACGCTGCGCAAGGCCTCGTCGCCGGCCCGGGTGATCACACCCAGCCGTACCTTGACGGCGGTGGAGTGACCTTTCGGGGTCAGGCCGAGCCAGGCGGCAAAGTGGCGAGCCGAGCGGAACGCCTCCGGGGCAGGTGCCTTCATCGCCAGCATCGTGCCACCAATCGGCCCCACTCCAGGAAGCTGGGCCAAGCGTCGGCTGCACTCATCGGCCCGATGCCAGGCCATCAGCTTGTCTTCCACCTCCCCAGCCGGACCGTCAGCTGCGCATACTCTTTGGCATGGATCGCAAACAACTCCCGGGCCAGAGGCGGCAGGGTGTCATCCTCTCTGATCCGCTCCAGCAACGGTTCGATCCGGCAGATGCCTTTGGGAGCAACCAGCCCGAACTCCGCCGCATAGCCGCGGATCGCATTGGCGAGCTGGGTGCGCTGACGGATCAGCCGGTCGCGCAAGCCCATCAGCATCAGAGCGGCCTGCTGCTCCGCGCTCTTGAGCGGCACGAAGCGCATGGTCGGCCGGCTCATCGCCTCGCAGATCGCCTCGGCAAAGGCGGCATCGTTCTTGCCGCGCTTGAGGTAGGGTTTGACGAACTGGGGCGGGAGCATCCTCACCTCGTGCCCCAGTGACTGCAGCAGGCGCGCCCAGTGGTGAGTCCGCCACAGGCCTCAATGCCGATCACAGTCGGCGGCAGCTTGGTAAAGAAGGTCATCAGATCCTGACGCCGCAGCTTCTTGCGCAGGACTGGCTCCTCAGCGGCATTCACCCCATGCAGCTGGAAGACGTGTTTTGACGTATCCATGCCGATGCGAATAATCTGGTCCACGGACGGTCTCCTGTATTTGAGATGCAACGACCTCATTCTGGCACAGCGATGTCGTAAGGGAGCCGTCCACCCCAACACAAAACCTCATGTTTTCCCAACTCGGGGACCGATGGGACTTAGCCCGGATCAGCCAAAGATCCCGCCGCTCACCACTCTCGTCTTCTAATCAACCTGAGGCTGATCGACCCCAATCTGCCCCAGTTACGGGGTTGTCGTTTTCGTCCGCAGGGGAGGGGCCTTCAAATGACGTCGGTCACAGTTATGGTACCGAACCGGCACCGTCAGACATGACGGTGGCGCTTCGGGGAGGATCCTCGCGACTGTGTCGCGAATGCGACAGGTTGAGGAAAATTGTCCGGTAAATTCATTTCGGAATAGTGCCCCCTTGCTTTCACGGGCAAAAACAATGCTGGCGGTTCCGACTGGTCGCGGCGGGTCACAACATGAATGTTCGCTTCTCGATCCTCGCCTCTGCTTCAGCAGGCGCGCTTTTTCTGGTCGGCAGTGGCTGGGGGAGCAACGCGCGGGCACAAAGCGTTGTTACGTCAGGCGATACAAACCCTTCGACTGCACCCGTTCCCTCTTGGGACGCCGGGGGCAACCTCATCATTGGCAACAGCGGCTCAGGCGCCCTAATCATCGAGGGGGGCGGGAGCGTTCAAAACATGGACGGCTTCGTTGGCTACGGCGCCGCCTCCGTGGGCATGGCAGTGGTGCGCGGCTCTGGCTCCGTCTGGACTAACAACGGTAATGTCGCCATCGGTGAGTTCGGCAGCGGCATGCTGACCATTGAAGACGGCGGTGTCGTCACCAGCGCCTATGGCTATATCGGCACCTTCGCGGGTTCGTCGGGCACGGTAACAGTAACCGGGCAAGGTTCGACCTGGAGCAACACGACCGGCGTTTCAGTCGGCGAGTACGGCAGTGGGACGCTGATCATCGAAAATGGTGGTGCCGTCACCAACACCTATGGCGTTATCGCCACCATTCCTGGCTCATCTGGCACAGTGACCGTGAGCGGCAACGGCTCCACTTGGACCAACAGCAGCACCCTCTCCGTCGGCGATTCCGGAACCGGCACCCTGAGAATCGAAAATGGTGGTACCGTCAGCAACACCGATGCGTGGATCGGCTGGGATGCTGGTGTATCAGGCACGGCAACGGTGACCGGACCAAGCTCCTCCTGGAGCAACAGCGGGAATCTTTATGTAGGCTACGATGGGGTGGGCAGCCTGATAATCGAGCGTGGCGGGTCGGTCAGCAGCATCGACGGCATTATCGGATCCAACGTTGGCTCCTCGGGCTCTACCACCGTGCGCGGCGCAGGCTCGTCCTGGACTATCGTCAATTACCTCGAGGTGGGTCCGTATGGCAGCGGCAGCCTGAATATTGAGGATGGCGGCAGGGTCAGCACCGACGTCGGCGTCATCGGCCGGCAGGCAGGTTCCTCTGGTACGGTGACGGTGACCGGACCAGGCTCGCAATGGACCAACACTACCGCTCTCTACGTCGGCAACGCTGGCACCGGTAGTCTCACCATTGAGGATGGTGGCAGAGTCAGCAATTCAATCGGCGTAATTGGTGCTGTCTCAGGCACCTCCGGCACGGCGGTAGTGCGCGGAGCCGGCTCTCAATGGAGCAACAGCGGAGATCTCTCCATTGGTCAGTCTGGCGCCGGCTCTCTGACGATTACGGATGGTGGTGCCGTGTCGGCCGCCACCACGCGGTTGGGGGCATTGGCCTCTAGTCAAGGCTTGCTGACCCTGACCGGCAGTGACGGCGCCCGTGGTCTTCTCACCACCGGCCAGATTGTGAAGGGGGCGGGCAGCGCCACGCTCACGCTCGACGGCGGCATGCTGAGGGCCACTGTTGATCAGCCTCACTTCCTCTCGAACTTCGCGCCAGGTGATGTGGTGCTGAATGCCGGAGGCGCCATCATCGACAGCAGTACCTACAGCATCGGCATAGCGGCGGCCCTGAGCGGCGGCGGCGGCCTCATCAAGACGGGTGTCGGCCGGCTGGAGCTGACTGGCACCAGCATGTTCTCTGGTCCGAGCTCAGTTCTGGCCGGGCAGCTGGCCATCAATGGATCGATCGCCAACTCGGCCGTTACGGTCAGCAATGGGGCCGTGCTCTCCGGCAGCGGCACGATCGGCGGCATGTCGGCCTTGTCGGGCGCCACGATTGCACCGGGCAACTCCATTGGCACGTTGTCCGTCAATGGCAATGTCGGCTTTGCGGCCGGTTCGACCTATGCGGTGGAGATCAATGGGGCAGGTCAGTCAGACCGCATCGCTGCCACTGGTACCGCTACCCTGTCGGGCGGCACGGTGCAGATTCTGCCCGACCAGGGCGTCAGCTTCATGGCCGATCATCCTTACACCATCTTGACGGCCCAGGGCGGCGTCAGCGGCCGCTTTGCCGAGAGCGCCGGCAGCGCATTTGCCTTCATCACCCCAACCCTGCGCTACAGCTCGGATGCGGTGACCCTCACCATGGTGCGCAAGACCGAACCGCAGCCGGAGCCGCCGCAGCCAGATCCGCCTGAGCCGCCCACACCGCCTGAGCCGCCACAGCCGATCGCGTTTCATTCGGTGGCCGAGACCCGGAACCAGTACACCACAGCCGATGGCGTGGAGGCACTGGGTGCCGGCAACCGTCTCTACGACATCATCCTCGGGGCCAGCGTTGCCGGCGCACGCCAGGCGTTCGATGCACTCTCGGGCGAGGCGCATGCCTCGGCCGTGAGTGTGGCCTACGAGGATAGCCGCTTGGTGCGCGAGGCGATCCTCACCCGCTTGCGTCAGCCGCTGAGCTCCGGCCTGCCCACCTTCGTCCAGGGCTCCTACTCGGCCGCCTATGCGGCGGACAGATCACAGGCACCACAGCCGGTCACCGTCACATCATCCTTTGATCCGCGCCGGTCTGCCCTGTGGGGCGAAGGCTTCGGCTCCTGGGGACAGAGCGCCTCAAACGGCAATGCCGCAAGCCTGGAGACCGCCACAGGTGGCTTCATCCTGGGCGCCGATGCCCTGGTGAGCGATGTCTTCCGCCTCGGTGTGGCGGGCGGCTTTACCCGCACCAGCTTCGACATCGACGGACGGCTGTCGTCGGGCAGCAACGACAGCGTGTTCGGCGCACTCTACGGTGCGTCCTCCTGGGGCAACCTCAACCTGCGGCTGGGCGCGTCCTACGCCTGGCATGACTTCGATGTCAGCCGCACGATCCGCTTCCCGGGCTTTGCCGACCGCACGCATGCCTCCTATGACGGCTGGACCGCACAGGCCTTTGCCGAGGTGGGCTACCGGATGAGCCTGGGCCGGGTGCATCTGGAGCTGTTTGCCGGTGCGTCGCTGCTGCGGCTGCACACGGACGGCTTTGCCGAAGAGGGTGGGGCGGCAGGCCTGACCGGGTCTGCCCAGGACCAGGATCTGGCCACCACCACGCTGGGGCTCAGAGCCGCGGCGCCGCTGAGTGAGACAGTGCCACTGATCGCACGCGGTCTTCTGGGCTGGCGGCACGCCTTTGGTGACGTGGAGCCCACCACGCTGCTGGCCTTTGCGGGCGGGGCGAGTGCCTTCATGGTGGCCGGAGCACCGATCGACCGCGATGCGCTGGTGGCGGAGGCCGGGCTCGACTGGCAGGCCTCGGACGCGATCACGTTGGGGGTTGCCTACTCCGGTCAGATCGGCGAGCGGGCTCAGGAGCATGCCCTCAAGGGCAATCTCACCTGGCGCTTCAGCTCATACTAGGCTGTAGATTCGTCAGCTTGCGATGACAGGCGAATTGAGAGGCGCTAATCCCCGCCTAGGTGTGGGTTCTGATCAGGTTGTTCCGGCGAGAGCCTGAGCCGGAGTTCGTCGGCCAAGACTACCATGCGGGCGCTGCTGATTGTACCAGGTCAGCCACCGCGGCAGATCGGCAGCCCGAGCACCCGACGAGGAGAACGGGATTGCATAGGCCCATTCCCGCAGCAGCGTCTGGATGAAGCGCTCAGCCTTGCCGTTGGTCTTGGGCGTGTACGGCCGGGTGCGGATATGCCGGATCCCGAGGAGCCGCAGCGCTTTGCGGAACAGCCGCGCCACGTAACCGGACCCGTTGTCCGTCATCACCCGCTCAACCTGGATCCCGCGTGCTCTGAACCAGCGCAGGGCTCGGACGAGGAAGGCTGTGGTCGAGCGGCGGGTCTCGTCCCGCAGCACCTCGACATAGGCCAGCCGAGTGGCGTCATCGATGGCGACATGGAAGCAATCGTGACCAGCACCCGTGCTCGGGTTGCGTCGATCACCTGTGATGCGATGGCCCACGCGCTCGAAGCGAGCCAGCTTCTTGATGTCCAGGTGGATCAGTTCGCCGGGGTGCTGGCGCTGATAGCGCCGCGGCGGCTGCTTCGGCTCCAGGGCCGCCAGCCGCGCCGGGTGAGCCAGGCTGCGACAGTGGAGCGGGCCAGATCGAGTTTGCCGGCGATCTCCTCGGCTGTGAGCCGATACTCCCGCCGGAGCATCTCAATCACGCCGATCCAGTACGCGGCCGTGCGATTGGCAACAGTCCTTGGGGAAGAGGAGCGGTTCTCCAGCCCGCTCGGACCTTCAGCCTTGAAGCGGGCCAGCCACTTGCGCGCGGTACGCTCGCTGATGCCGAAGCCTCTGGCGACCTCGCGAATAGGCTGGCCATCTTCGATGATGCGGCGGATCATTTCCGCTCGACTCAGCCGGCTCATGCGGGCATTCTGGTGCGGGTTGTTCATTCCTCAGGTCCATCAGGGGTTCGTGTCGCAACGACCACCTTCAGGCTCTCAGACGGGATGAACAACCTCCTCAGATCTCACACCTAGGGGGTTTGGCGATGGAATTATCGTTGCGAGTGGCCGCGCGGCGGAAGGACTTCAGTTGGAGGAGAACGGCTCGATCAGATTGCACTCGCTGTAAGCCGCCGGTTAAAACAGGGCGTTCAGCGGTGGTCGTCCCTTGTGGATCCTTAGTATCCATGTACAAGGCACACACGGACAGCGATGGCAGCACTCAAATTTGTCATTGTGACCTACCTTCAAGTCCCGGCGCGCGATATAATCGGAAGCGTTGATCTAAGCAGACCGCGAAATGCTCAATCAACGACAACTTCGGGAACGAGAGGCGCACGAGGACGCCCATCGCGAAGGTAGTTCTCAATTGTATCCGGAAGGGAACGGGGCACAATCCTTTCGTGGGCTGAGCGAAGTTCCGACACGGTCCACCAGCGGATGCTGTCCAATCCGTATTCGTCCTGGACTTTGCGTGGCCCAACCCGGGGAACATGGAGTACGTAGAAGGTCTCGATGTGACGATAGCGCTTCTCACGCCAGTTGAAGGTGTGCTCATGGACGCACAGAACGGGGCCAAGATCTGAAACTGCCAGCCCGAGCTCCTCTTCCAATTCACGCCTCAATGCACACGCCGGCGTCTCCCCTGGCTCAATACCCCCCCCAGGAGCAACCCAGATTGGCCGACTGCCCTCCGTAACCCAGCGCATCAACAGGACATCGGCTTCCGGAGAGAGCAGAAGCGCCCGTACCACCTGCCGGTCAATCACATGTTCTGTTACCATCCTGTTTCTCCAAACTGTGGCATTGAATGGACTAGGCAAGGTAATAATTACAGCGGATCAGTCCGAAATTGCGTTCCCCTTGACAATAGGAAGCTTTATTCGCCACTGATCAATCGTAGAAGACCTCCTAGGTAGGCACTCCGGCATGACTATGTCCCAGTTCTCGGTTCGGCATCTCCTGGATACACAGACTGTAATGGTTCGGGATGTGGTCTGCCGCGGCGACTGCCGTCATAAGTCCGAAGAAGAGTGTACAAGCGCCACGCACCTAGTATTCCCTTATCGCGGCGTGTTTGTGCGCCATGTAGGCCGCAACGATGCTGTGGCTGAAGCCAATCAGGTGCTGTTCTTCAACAAGGCTGAAGGCTATCACATCAGTCATCCTGTCGAGGGCGGTGACGCTTGCCTCGATCTTGTTGTTGACGACGCGCTGCTCCAGGAACTCGCACCAAAGGAGCATTTTCATAACGGCAGTGCCCTGCTATTCCGCCGACAGCGCCTTCGCATTGACTCCCGTGCACAGGTCTTGGCCGCTCTGCTGCGCCACAGTCTGGATCGTCAGATCGCTGAGACCCTTGAGGCAGAGACCTTGGCTCTGACGCTCGTCCGCCGTGCCGTGGGGGAGCGAACCTCACATGCGGCCCGGGCAAGTGCAGGGCGGCAGAAGCTGGTAGACCGAGCCAAGCTGGTGCTATCCTCTGACCTATCCCGCCGCTGGTCACTCGCAGAGATTGCCGCTGAGGTCGGTGTTTCACCCGTATATCTTACGCAGGTTTTTCAAGAGGTTGAAGCAGTGCCTCTGTATCGTTATCATCTCCGCCTGAGGCTGTCGCGGGCCCTCGACCTGCTTGGCCACTATGATGACCTTACAACACTCGGTATTGATCTGGGTTTTTCCAGCCACAGCCATTTTACCTCCGCCTTCCGGCAGGCGTATGGCCGCACCCCGGTGGAGTTTCAGCGCACGCTGCGGCTACGCTGAGAGCTCCATCACAAGCAGGTCACTAAAGATTCTGACAGCGCGCCAACTTATCATCTGATTTCATTTTCTTGCCAAACGATGGCTGATAAGGAGATCAGAATCATGAACACAAAAACCTGTGCTGCTTGCGACTGCGAGTTGGATGCTGCTCCCGTTATCGTCAAGGTCGGCGGGAATACAGTGGAAGTGTGCTGCGAGGACTGCGCGCTGGCACTGAAGGAAGCCTATGCTACGTCCTCTGACGCACAAACTGCTCAGAAGACTTAAGTAACGCGGCTCTAGATCTAACAACTTGCCGGCGTGGCCACCGGCCGGAATTAGCGGGCCTCGCGCGGCGAGAGGCAGGATGAGCGCGCCGTTCATGCTGCTCAACCAACACCACCCAGTCCAATGAGATCGTCATGGCCTTCGAACCTACCTTTAGGAGCTCGCTCGGGCTCCTTAGCAGTATCGCTCGCGCAACTGCAGTGACATGGACGGAAAGAATAGAACGATTATGCCGTGCGCGGCGAAACCGGCGCGCCATTACCAATCTGGCTGAATGGGATGACCGCATGTTGAAGGATATTGGTCTCACCCGAGGAGAGGTCCTTGGGACACTTGGAGTGGCGTACGATGACGATCCATCACGACTCCTTCAGCGCCCACTTCGGTGAAGAACAGCTGAGTGGGGGCAGATTGGGGTAAGTTGCAGAGGAGCTAACCTAAAACAGTTCGGTTACAGCTTTGGAGCACGACCCTTCGAAACTACATCAGGAAACGTCAATACAGATTGACAGTAAAGCAGGGCAGCAAGGTCCTGCTAAAGTGCCAGCAGGGCGGAAATCACGGGCTGTCATATTAACTGAGGCGAGTCGTCAGGCCGCTCGATGGTCTGCTACAGCTTTCGTGCGAGAATCCATTTTCCCGTGGCGATTTCCCCTTAGCGCAGAGCTTAAGGAGTTGTGGCGCAAAGCTGTTGCTCGCAATGTGAGGTCTCATCGATTCTGCCGCTGAATGGGCTTGTTCGCAATCTTCTTTGAATACCCGCTCACAAGCTGCTCGACGGAACCTCAGGCTCTCCTAATGGGATGGTCCGGCCGTGCTTCTGCCCTGCTTGCCCGTAAGCTGTGGGGTTTCGAGCCGCGCAAGGAGCACGTCCCATGTCACGGTCTTCTTCCTCTGCCACCATTGCCACGCTGGGCATCGATCGGGGCAAGAACAGCTTCCACCTTGTCGGTCAGGATGAGCGCGGCGCCATCGTGCGGCGCATCAAGCTCTCCCGCTCCCAGATCACCCAGCGACTGGCCAATATCCCACAGTGCCTGATCGGCATGGAGGCCTGCGCCGGGGCCCCCCACATCGGCCGGCAACTGCAAGCGCTCGGCCATGACGTGCGCCTGATCCCGGCCCAGTCCGTGAAGCCGTTTCTGAAGGGGCACAAGAACGACTACCGCGATGCTGAAGCCATTGCGGAGGCGGTTCAGCGGCCGACCATGTCGTTCGTGGCCATCAAGACCCCGGACCAGATGGACCTTTTGGCTCTGCATCGGGTGCGCGCGCGCCTGGTCAGCCAGCGCACCGGCGTCACCAACCAGATCCGCGGCCTTCTTCTCGAGCGTGGCCTCACCGTGCGCCAGGGGCTCGTGCCGTTACGCCGGACCTTGCCGGGGATCCTGGGTTCGTCCTGTGACGCCCTGTCGCCACGGATGGTTCGCCTCATCGTCGACTTGGCTGAGGATTGGCGCCGGCTCGACGAGCGCATCACCGAGGTCTCGGCCGAGATCGAGGCGCTCGCCGCGCAGGACGAGCACTGCCAGCGCCTGATGAGCGTGCCAGGTGTCGGACCGATCATCTCGTCGGCCGTCGTGGCGGCGATTGGCACAGGCGCCGGGTTCAAGCAGGGGCGGGACTTCGGGGCCTGGCTCGGGCTGGTGCCAAAGCAGGAGTCGACCGGCGACCGTACGATCCTGGGCAAGATCTCGAAACGCGGCAACAAGTACCTGAGACCGCTCTTTGTCCAGGCCGCCCATATCGTGCTGGTGCGCCGGCCGCATGGGGCGAGGCTCGGCCTATGGCCCTGGATCGAGACCGCCGGGCGGCGGCTGCATCGCAACATGTTGGTGATCGCGCCGGCCAACAAACTTGCTCGTATCGCTTGGGCGGTGCTGGCGCGTGGGCATGCTTATCAGCCGAGGAGCGCCTCCCATGCGATGTGAGGTGAGGGCGCTTCAGGCTCTTTCTGCAACCGATCAGCCCTGAGGAGACGACGATGAAGTCGATGATCTCATCAGCGGCTGTCCCACCGAGGTCTGCGAGATGAAGAAGGAGATGGACGAACGGTCTGCCCGCAGCAACCACAAGACTGGGTGCCATGATGGCCTATAAAGGTCTTTCTCCGAGCGAGTCCTGGATGCGCGCGGATACCCATGATGGCCCGGAGCAGAGGCTCCACACAGAGGCCGAATACATTGATGCAGCTCTCACGTTCGTCAGTCTGCCAACATCATCTTGCGACGCACGGCCGGACCATACATCCTGGCACTTCTCTGAAGTAACCCCGAGTGTCAGCTCTGGCAGAGAGCAGCGGACGTTCCTTAAGGGTAGGGGATCGTCGTTGCCTGACCCGATGCAGACGTTCAGTGATTACTTGCTCTTCACTTGCCTGACATCCCTCACGACATCGAGAAATGCCCGCAATGCCGGCGGGACGACCCGATGCCCCGGGTAGTAGATGGCCGCTCCCTCTGGCCCGTGCATCCAGGCGGACAGGACTCTGCGCAATCGCCCATCCTCAAGGGCGGCTTCGGCCGCCCAGTTCGCCACATACGCAATACCCAGGCCCTGCACAGCAGCCTCTACCATCAAGTCTTCATCATCGAGGACCACAGGTCCGGTTGCATCGATGGTTAATTCCTGCCCGGCCTGCTCGAACTCCCATCGGTACAGCCTTCCGCTGGGCATGCGGTGGCCGATGCAGCGATGATGCTGCAAGTCCTCTGGGGCTTTCGGCTCACCGGCGCGATCGAGATAGGCAGGTGATGCGACGCAGACGAACTGTATCGGTCTAGCGAGTGGCACCGCGATCATGTCCCTGGGGATGGATCCGATGAGGCGTACCCCGGCATCGAAGCCCCCTGACACGATATCGATCAACCGCCCCTCGACCGCGATGTCCACCGTCACATCGGGGAACCGCTCGGCCATGCGTGGGAGGACATCGCGGACGAGAACAGCCACGGCTACACGCGGCGCATTGATCCGGACTCTGCCTGCCACGTTGCCTCGGAAGCTTGAGACGGCGTCCAGTGCCTCATCCAGAGACGTGAGTGCCACCTGCAGGCGGTTGAGCAGTTCAAGTCCGGCCTCGGTTGGCGAGACGCTGCGGGTGGTGCGGTTGAGGAGGCGCACGCCCAGCCGGTCCTCAAGGCCCCGCATCGCGTGACTCAGCGTCGATGGGGCCGTGCCGAGTTCATCCGCCGCCCGGCGAAAGCTGCGATGGGTGGCGACAGCGACAAAGGCGGTGAGATCGTTGAGGGAGGGGCGCATCATTGATGGCAATTTTGCATCAACCTGTGCCGATTTCAATGTCTAATCGCGCGAACTGGCGGCCACTATCTCCTGCTCCATCTAGGCAGATCCCGGCACTCGATCGGGACGAGCTATGGTTCCGAGCTTTCATCCGATCTGAACAAGGAAGAAAAGAATGTCCAAGCGTGATGCGATCTTCCCTGCCGACCCGCAGGCGCTTTACGAGGTCAACCGCTACTCCGCTGCCATTCGATCCGGCGATCTGCTCTTTGTCTCCGGACAGGTCGGCAGCCGCGAGGACGGCTCACCCGAGCCTGACTTCGCAAAGCAGGTAGAGCTTGCTTTCGCCAATCTCCGTGAGATTCTGAAGGTGGCAGGCTGCACGTTCGAGGACATCATTGATGTGACGACGTTCCATACGGATCCTGAGGCACAGTTCGAGATCATCATGTCTGTCAAAGACAAGATGTTTCCTCAGAAGCCCTATCCCAACTGGACTGCTGTTGGGGTGAACTGGCTCGCAGGCTTCGATTTCGAGATTAAGGTGATAGCGCGGATCCCAGCGGCTGCCTGAACCAGCGCCGCATATGATCATAGGTTTTGCGCACATACGTAATTTTGCGGTCGAATGTCGTTTCACATCGAGCATCTAACGAGAAATAGAGCTATTTCGATGAGTGCCAGTTCTCTATCGACGCATCTTTCGAGCGTTCGCCTGGATAGGGTGGGGAGGGGTTCGCGGGCGTTGGATCCTAACACTTTGATCACAATATCCACTCGTACAAAGCGTCCGGCTCCTTCTCCTCGTTTCCTGCGCCATCGGTGGTCTCTATTAAACGGAACCCATGTCTCTCATAAAAGCGGATCGCAGGGGTGTTTCGTTGGAAGACCCACAATCGCAGGGGTGAGTAAGCCTCCATGGCTTTTCGCAACAGCGTGGATCCAACACCCTTCCCCTGAACTTCTGGGCTGACATAGAGATGGCTCACCCAGCCCTCGCGGAAGCCGCAGTAGCCCTTTATCGAGCCTTCGGCATAGACCCACACCTGATGCTCGGGGAAGAAGCGGTTGGTGAAGTACCAGAGATCTTCTTCTGGTGTGTGCAGATCAGGAAGAAAGGGAAGACAAGTCCGTACGACGGAGCGGTGGAGCCGCGCCACTTCACCAGCTTCATCGAGAGAGGCCTTCCTGACAGTTTGCGGCAAGAATGGTGAGTTCATGTCCTGGTCCATATCGGCACCCTGCATCGCAGCTATCCAGCCCTTACATCAAGGGTATGAACATCGAAGGCCTCTGTCGTCTGCTCCCCCAGCAGAAAGCCTTTTGCCAGGATCTGTTGCACGGCGTTCTTGTACGAGCGTGACCTATCCAGCGCATCGACATCACTCTTGCTGTGCCAGAGGGTCATGACAATGCAACTGTCACCACTACGTCCCATGATCACCCCGGCATAGCCCTGCTGCTGGCGGAACATGGGGAGTGAAACTGTTCGAGCGAAATCTTCGTAGTCGGCAGCGCGTTGCGAATCGACAGTAGTTCGCCAGATCCGTGCAATCATGTGGTAGATCCTGGAGGTGAGTGAGATACACGTTCTCACTTAGAGTGAGCTTCTAACAGACATTCTGATAAGGTCACCGGTGCGGCTTTGCCACCGTAGTCAACAGAATTGTGAGAGTGACATCCTTGGCACAGTCGTACTTCTGGTAATCGCGGGAATGGCGGCTTCGTCGCCAAACAGCCGCCAGACAGCAGCATCTGATTG